>OFMT01001314.1_pt1 | contig 18266 bp, 12 predicted proteins | sample 1541891 | NCBI WGS metagenome assembly OFMT01 (sample SAMN04209230, study PRJEB22552) | human gut metagenome | biome: gut; material: feces | host: Homo sapiens | place: USA: Oklahoma | reverse complement strand
GCTCTTTTTCAAGACGTCTTTCCAGTTCATCCGCATACATGGACGTCTCAATGCTCTGGTATGTATTTTCTGCCAGTCTCGTGAGCTGGGTCACGATCGCATTAACAAAATCCTCTGCTTCTTTTGTACAGACTTCTTCCTCTTTTACATATAAATGACCGATCGTTCTGCCATAGACTTTAATCTTATGCCCAGGCTCATTTACCACATCCGGCTTAAACCCGATAAAATTGCCGACGCTGACAGCCTTTTCTCCATGCCTGTGTACGAGCAGAAAGCTCAGTCCGCTGACATGTGCTGCAGCCTCCATATAATCGGACAGCTCATTGATCTGAAATAATTGATCCAGACTGTAGTTTTTTATATTATTTGATAATCTTTTCTCAAGTGAAACCATTCCAAATGCCATGTGCTCCCTGTCCTCCCTGTCAAATTGCTAACGCCATATATTGCTTATCATTATAACTTTTTTTCGATTTTTTGTCTATCTTATTTCAACGGAAAAATAATGAAAAAATGACCTCTTCAGGTTGCAAAAACACATGCCTTATGCTAAAATATTGTTAATCAAATTTTGGAATTGGCATATAATACAAAGGATGGAGGCGACGTGTGATGGATATTCCTGCATTATCAATGGCAATGGCACAATACAATATCAATTCTCAGGTCGGCGTAGCTATGCTTGACAAATCGCTTGACATGTCAGCCGCAATGGGTGACGCACTTACTTCCATGATCGATCGTTCCGCAATGGAACGTTCTGTTGCACCACAGCTGGGAGCTAATATCGATCTTTCCATATGATCCAATTTATAATAACAGATTTTTCACAGATGCGGTATCTCTACTGCATCTGCTTTCTTTTTCGGATATTTTTGAGTTTTTTGGGAAACGAGGGGTACTATGCATAATCTGACTCATAAATTAAAACATTATCTGGATGGCAGCCGGCAGCTCGAGGACACTTTCAAATACTCGACCGTTCTCTACGCAGTTGCTTTTATACATCTGATCATTACCATTGTCTTTCTACACTACAATATTTTTCCAATGTATCTATATAACATTCTGATCTTCGGCGTCTATCTTTACATGGCAGGCGTCTATATTAAAAAAAAGGCTTACCGGGCTATTTATCTGTTCAGTATATCCGAGATTCTGTTCCATTCCGTCTACGCCACCCTGCTGGTTGGCTGGGAATGGGGCTTCATGATCTATACGATCGCGCTTGTTTCCGTTTCTTTTTATATGGCATTTACACTATCACAGTTTCGCAGGAAAATTCTGACGCCCTTTATTTCCGGTATTATCATACTACTGTGTTTCATCGGGACAAAGCTGATCTGTGTCAGACATCTGCCTTATTACCGGGATTTTGCACCATCCGGTGCAGTCGGCATTTACTACTGTTTCAATTCTTTTGTGTGCTTTGTCATGCTGATCCTCTTTTCCTTCTTTTTTGTTCTGGAGATCAGACATACACAGCTTCATCTGGAACAGGAAAAAGAAACGCTTGACGCGATCGCCAGCCATGATCCTCTGACGCAGCTTTTAAACCGTCGCAGTATGGAAATCCATCTGCACAAAGCAATGGAGCAGGCAAAAAAAATCGGAACACAATTCTGTGTCATCCTGGGTGATATAGATGATTTCAAAAAGGTAAATGACACTTATGGACATGAATGTGGAGATAAAATACTGATTCTTGTTGCCGATACGATCCGCTCTCATATACGGCCGGAAGACTGTATTTGCCGCTGGGGCGGTGAGGAGATCCTTCTTTTGATCAATGGGACAGAAACAGTTGCGACTGCACTTGCCGAAAAGATCCGTGCATCGATCGAGCAGGCATGTGTTACGGAAGAAGGCACAGAGGTATCCGTTACCATGACCTTCGGGGTTGCCTCTTATATTCCCGGATTTAAGATCAATAAACTGATCCAGTTAGCTGACAACAATTTGTATATCGGTAAAAATAATGGCAAAAATCAGGTCGTATCCTGATCCCTGCCATCTGTTTTCAAAACTTTTACAGTGCATGTAGATGTAACAATTTACATGCATTTTTCATATAAATATTCTGCTTCTGAGCCCGCGTCAGACTGCTGCTTTCTATCCATTCTATCTCATCTCTTGTGTTTCCCCGCGGGAAATCCGATGCAAATAAAATCTTATCACTTCCATGCCTGTTTACGATTCTCTCCAGCTGTTCTTTCGGCATCCTGTCAGAACAGCCCGCACAATCCAGATAAACCGGTCTTCCGATCAAAGTTTCTTCTACCAGACTCCACTGTTTAAATCCTCCCATATGTGTTAACACAAGTCCTTGCGGTCGCACCTCTTCCAACATAAGGGCTGCAAGCTGCGGTGGGCAATGCACAGGCAGCTGCTGCCCGGAAGAAATGCCTGCATGTACCACAATAACGAGTCCCAGCTCTGATGCATAATCTATGATATGCAGATATCCTTTATGATCTATTGCCGTTTTCTGCCTGTCCGGATGTAGTTTGATTCCCGGAAGCCCCAGTGACCTGATATAATTCAGTTCCTGTTTATACTGCTGTGATAACGGATGGATACTGCCAAAAGAAAGCAGTTTTCCAGGATAAGTCCTGTTTATTTCCGCTGCATGATTATTTATGCGCTGAAACTGTTCCGGACTTGTCACAACCGGCAGGATGACAGAAAGTGTTACATCCGTCTGCTGCATGGATGACAGAAGCTCTTCTGCCTGTCTTCCTGATTCCAAATGTGTATGAAAGTCAATTTTCTGATATGCTGCCATTTTATATTTCCCCATTTCTCATTCGGTCACTATATTTTTTGTACAGTTTCGCTACACTGTATCTCTATTATTTCCTTCCTTGGGAAATTTATACAGATTTTACCTGTTGCTTTTATCAATAATGCTGTACAAAACACATTTTTTCTTATAGAATAGACTTTGTATGAGAAAAAATATAAACAGGAGATCAAATTAGGAGGTTTCACATGATACAAGCAAGTAATGTCACTTTACGAATCGGAAAGAAGGCTCTTTTCGAGGATGTCAATATCAAGTTTACAGAGGGAAACTGTTATGGTCTGATCGGTGCCAACGGTGCAGGTAAATCCACTTTCCTGAAGATCCTGTCCGGTCAGCTTGAGACAACCAATGGCGAAGTCATCATCACACCCGGGCAGCGTCTTTCTGTCTTAGAGCAGGATCACTTCAAATATGATTCCTATCCGGTTATGGATGTTGTCATCATGGGAAATGCCCGCTTATATGAGATCATGAAGGAAAAAGAAGCCATCTATGCAAAAGAAGACTTTACCGACGAAGACGGTATCCGTGCCAGTGAACTGGAAGGTGAATTTGCAGAGATGAACGGATGGGAAGCAGAATCTGATGCTGCTACTCTTCTGAATGGTCTTGGAATTGAAACCGATCTCCACTATTCCCAGATGGCTGACCTTACAGGAAGCCAGAAGGTCAAAGTTCTTCTGGCGCAGGCACTGTTTGGTAATCCGGACATTCTTCTTCTGGATGAGCCTACCAACCACCTTGACCTGCCTGCTATTGAATGGCTCGAAGAATTCCTGATCAACTTTGACAACACTGTCATCGTTGTATCCCATGACCGTTACTTCTTAAATAAAGTATGTACTCATACAGCAGACATCGACTACGGCAAGATTCAGCTCTATGCCGGAAACTATGACTTCTGGTTTGAGTCCAGCCAGCTCCTCATCAAACAGATGAAGGAAGCCAACAAGAAGAAAGAAGAAAAGATCAAAGAACTTCAGGAGTTTATTTCCCGATTCAGTGCCAACGCTTCCAAGTCCAAACAGGCGACTTCCCGTAAGCGTGCCCTGGAAAAGATCCAGCTTGACGATATGCGTCCGTCCAGCCGTAAATACCCATACATCGACTTCCGTCCAAACCGCGAGATCGGTAATGAGGTCCTTATGGTAGAGAACCTTTCCAAGACCATCGACGGTGTAAAAGTTCTGGATAACATTTCTTTCACACTCGGACATGATGACAAAGTAGCTTTTGTTGGTGCTAACGAACAGGCAATCACTACTCTGTTTAAGATCCTGGTCGGTGAAATGGAACCGGATGAAGGAAATTATAAATGGGGTGTTACCACTTCTCAGGCATATTTCCCTAAAGACAACACTGCAGAGTTCGATAATGACCTTACCATTACAGACTGGCTGACACAGTACTCTGAGATCAAGGATGCTACTTATGTTCGTGGATTCCTCGGACGTATGCTCTTCCCCGGTGAAGACGGCATCAAACGTGTACGCGTTCTTTCCGGTGGTGAGAAAGTCCGCTGTCTTCTTTCCAAGATGATGATCTCCGGTGCAAACATTCTCATTCTTGATGAGCCAACCAACCACCTCGACATGGAGAGCATCACAGCACTGAACAACGGTCTGATCAAATTCCCGGGTGTTATCCTTTTCACCTCACATGACCATCAGTTCGTACAGACAACAGCCAACCGTATCATGGAAATCCTTCCAAACGGAACCATGATCGACAAGATCACTACTTACGATGAATATCTGGCAAGTGATGAGATGGCTAAGAAACGTCACGTATTCGAGATCAACGAAGAGGACGCTTCCGATAACTAAAGAATAAAATACAGGGTACGGCTTAGCCGTACCCTGTTATTTTATTCTGTCTTCATGATAATATCCGCCAGCTTTCCGCCTGTCACCTTAAGCAGATCAGCAAGGGGAACCTTCAGTGTCAGTCCGATACGGCCGCCACTCACATAAATCTCTTCAAATTCTCCTGCAGATGCATCAAACACAACAGGATAAGGTTTCTTCATTCCCAGCGGACTGCAGCCGCCTCTCACATATCCGGTAATCTTTGTGATATCCTTCACATGGATCATGTCCACTGTCTTCTCACCGACAGCCTTTGCAGCCGCCTTACGGTCAACTTCCTTTTCAATCGGAACTACAAAAACGAAATAACCGCCGCTCTTTCCTTCCATTACCAGAGTCTTAAAAGACTGGTCATAGGGTGCTCCAATCTTATCCGCACTGTGGACCCCGTCAATAAATTCATCACATTCATAGGAGAACGCCTCATATTTAACCTTCTGTCTGTCCAGCATTCTCATTGCATTTGTCTTAGCTTCTTTTGCCATTTTTTCTCGCCTGTCCTTTCTGTCCTCTGGCATATATTGATTCCTCCATGTCTCTGTCCTGAGACTGCTCAAAACTCTGGTCTTGTCTCAGGTCCTGATTTCGCCTGTAAATCTGCTCAGTGCTTTCTTCATCAACCATTTCTTCATCCTCTTCATCAGAAACCGGTTTGTTGATAGCAAACTGAATCAGCATACCCAGAACTGCAAATCCCACACTCATTCCCAGTCCATAGGGAATATCTGCCAGATTTCCAAGCTGTGCAAGGGAAACCCCTGCCATAATACCACCGATCAGACTTGTAGCCACGATCAGCACTTCCCTGCAGTATTTCACCGCCATGGAACCAAGAGCTACGCCGATCAGAATACATGCAAAAAATACTGCGGAGCTGGTAGGATGCAGGAAATAAATACTGGCCGCCCAGCCGATACCTGCTGCCAGGATAAACACACCTGCCTTATAGATCAGAAATGCAATCACTGCGAACACAACTCCTGCCGCCAGTGCTGCGATCAGCATTGTTGATTTCTCCTGTATTCCCATTGTATGTACAACCACCAGCGCAAGGCCGCCGCCTACCAGAAAACCTCCCAGCATCATCCAGAAACGCAGAAGCCTGTATCCCAGAATACAGTTCAGCACTCCAAACACAAGGATCACTGCAAATATTACCATCATAAAACGATTCACCAGATCTGAATCCATAAAACTTCCGGCAATACTCAGCGCATTTCCAAATATATCTGTCATATTAACCATAATTTTCAGTCACTCCTTTTAGTTATATATTTATAGCGTTCCTTATCATCAACTGACACATCTGAGCTAAACCTGTCAGAACATGAAGTATAAGGTCTTCATATTGTCAATCACGCCGTAATGATAGGAAATCTGTGACAGCCCATGGACTTCCATATAATATTTTGCGATATCCTGGATATGATTACTGTCGATCAGATCCATATATGCCTCATCATAAGCCCCCTGGCTGCCAAACTTAAAGCGTACCACCGCAGCATCACTGTCAATGCGCAGTCTGCACAGGTCATATACACTGCTCCAGTCATAGGTATCAAAACAGGCGCCGTTTCTCACATAAAAATTCATGTCAGTCGCTGTACACGCAGGAACAGGGAACTCATCAGAGGCCGTATAATTCTCCTCGTACTCCTGTGGGAACGGACACAGATAATCATAGATCGTTGTCTTATGCTCTGCCAGCAGCGTGGCATCACCCTCCAGAAAGTCCGGCTGGTCCCCATTGGTGGCATCCACATAATAATACTGTCCGTTCAGCTCTACAATATTCCAGGCATGTCCCTGGGTACTGTTTGCAGCATCACCCTCCACATAAATACAGGGGATATCCAGACGCTCCAGCAGATACTGCACTGCTCCCGCATAGCCCGCACATACCGCCTGTTTCTTCCAGAAAGCTCCTGCTATACTCTGGTCATCATCAGAGATCACATATTCTGTATTGTCTATGACATAAGTATAAACAGTCATTACCTTCGTATAATCATCAGCACCATCCGGAATCTGCGATAACACCTCCTGATACGCATTCTCCATAGCCTGCGTGATCTCCTGTCTCTGCTCCTCTGTATAAGTATATCCCGGAGAAAACTGACAGTAATCTCTGCCCGAATAAGTCGTCTTATAAACTTTCTCCCGGTTATGTACCCAGAACAGCTCCGGATGATCCTTCAGCACTGCATGATACACTCTGTCTATCTCATTATCTCCTGAGAGAGACAGATAAAATTTATCCTCAAAGCTTCTGATCCCCTCCAGGATCTCGCGGTAGCCTCTCTGTTCATTCTCATTAAGAAGGCCGAAATAATACTCCTGATGTCCTTCATCCGTCTGCGCTGCCTCCTGCTTCTTAAGAGTCCTTACTTCCCCCGGTTCCTGCAAAGCTCTTCCGCCGATGATCAGTCCACCGGCCAGAAGCACCACCACAGGCACCATAAGAATCAGACGCAGCCCGGAAAATCTCTTTTTGCTCATTCAATAATCCTTCTTGGTTATTATTCTATAAGTCTGATATTACATTACTATTTCATTCTGTTTTGTCACATTTAGAATTGTTATTCGTTACTGTCCACTCCGTTCACAGTAACTGTTATTCTAATGTATCTTATTATAGCCCAGAACACTTCTCCTTGTAAACCGATAAAAATAAGTTAACACTATTTTATAATAAAAATTGTCCTTCTTACAAGATAAACATTGCATATTTCCAATTAAAGAGATACACTAAAAAGTAAGTATAATTGCTCTGTATCCCATCAGGCAACAGGATGTCGGACAGACATATACAAGTAACATATTGAGGGAGTATTGTAATAAATGAGCATCAAAATACCTATAGAAACTTCTGCCAGACATCTGCATATCTCGCAGGAAGATTTTGAAAAATTATTCGGAGAAGGAAGCAAACCACATTTTATCAAAGAATTAAGCCAGCCCGGACAATATCTGTGCCGGGAACGAGTAACTGTCAAAGGACCGAAAGGTACTTTCGAAAACATGGCACTTCTCGGTCCTTTCCGCAGCGACACGCAGGTAGAAATGTCCCTTACAGACACCAGAAAACTGGGGATTCCAAGCGTAATACGCCAGTCCGGTGATATCGAAGGAACTCCCGGCTGTATTTTATCCGGTCCATGCGGTGATATCGAAATCCCCAGAGGGGTCATCGTAGCCAAACGCCACATCCACATGACTCCGGATGAAGCACTTGCCCTGCATATCAAAGACAATGACGAAGTCTTCGTCCTGACCAAAAGCTACGGACGCGCACTTATCTACGCAGATGTAGTAGTCAGAGTCCACAGAAATTATCACCTGGCAATGCACGTAGACACTGATGAAGCCAACGCATTCAACAGCGATACAGAGCCTTACGGCGTGATCGTCAGGTTCTTTGACAGTAACTTCAACACAGATAAGTGGATAGAAGACGAACTGTCAGGGATACGCAGGTAAAATCCAACTTACCCGGCTAAAATAGCAGACGAATATAAAAAGGTTCCACAGTAACATTCAATTGATGATACTGCGGAACCAATTTTAATGCGTTTCAGCCAGCCATTCTTTAATCGTTTTTCCGTTTCACCAAGGGTTCTTGCTATTCTTTCTACAGGTTCTCCTTCCTGCGCAAGCGAAATGGCTATGCTTTTTGCCTTTTTTAATTCACCTTGCTTTTCACCTCGCTTTTCGCCAATCTTTTCATAAGTTGCCTGAAGTTTCTGTTCTTCTTCCTCTTTGTCATACTCAAATATACTCATGGCAATAATCTCCGCATTTTCACGTACTTTTTCTACATATTGCGCATATTCTCCAAGAATCCTGCACTGCTCCATCAATTTCCTGTTGCAGTGACTTTTTTGTTCTTTCTTTTTGTCATAGACAATACCTCCTGTGTCAGCAGGAGCGTAAGAACATACTGCTCTTTTCCGAATTGTTCAGAACTCCTGCTTTTCTAATTTAATTGGAATCAAAAGCATGGATTTCTGAAATGAATTTAGAATATAAGACGGCAAAATGCCCTGAAACTTAAGAAAAATATGCTTTGATTTTATACTAGCATGCTTCTCTGATGGTTTCAAGGCATTTTTGTAAAATTATCAGATGCTAAAAGCCCCGGACTGGAGTAGCTGTACTGCACCAGTCTGAGGCTTTCAGAATTTGGGGTTATAAAGTTTTTATCTCAATCCAGATCAAAGAACTGTCGTTGACAGATGTTTATCTGTGCAATGGATTGCGCTTCTTTTTCCGTGCCGTAGTAAATGTACTTGCATGAAATTTTCGCATACAGGGTAACCTTTCCCTTGTAACCTGCACTTGTTTTTAAATAACTCTCATAGTTTTGTAGTTCATTCAAGGTAAAGTCATATACGTTTCCACTGTTAACATATACATATCCATCTTCATATTCTGCCTGCCTTTCACCAGCTTTATATACCGGAAGATGTATTTCTTTTACCTTTGTGTTTTCTCCTCCAATTCCTTCAACTTTTTTACCATCATCAGACTCTATGTACAATTGAAGTTTCAGGTCTTTTGTGTTTGTTCCGGCAAAGGAAGTACCAACCAGGTTGGAATCTGTCACTTTCAAATGGAACTCAAGTGGTTTGTTTTTAATAAGCTCCTGGGATTCATTGAAGTTAACATTGTCAAGAGTGTAATAAACAGTCTTTTCCTGTGCAGCATTTCTGTCTGACTGCTTTACAAACATCAATTCCGGATTAACTGCCTGTGCATTATATGCGGCTATGATAGTATTGACAAACAACTTTTTTTCCATAAGATTATTGTTATTGTTTTGTACATTGCTATGTCCGACGCCAGTATAAATTATATTTTTATAGCTGTAAATATAATAGTTATTTCGGACATCATTGGGTGAATGATCATAATATCCATTTCCGTTTTTCTTGTCTTTATCACCAAGGCAATACCATACTACAAGATCACCTGAATCATCCTCATCTGCATTTTCTTCCAGCGCTAATTGATAATATTGGAAATGTGTGGCGGCAACGGTTATTGTTTTATCAATTTTATACGGATATTCCGTTATTGCACCTTCATTTACCTGAGATGCTTTAGTTGTAGCTTCTGTATTTGGGGTTTCTCGCGTTGTGTTTGCAACTCTTAATTTTCCATTTGTGAATCCTTGCGTTTCTGAATATGTTTTTTCCTTATTTTCATTCAGGAAATATGCCATATCACTGGAATTCTTGAAAACAGTGTTCCAATCTGTAGACTGTTCATGTGCATCTAATTCTTTTGCCTGTTTTAATATATTAGAAGTTGACTGCGGAGCAGTGATGCCGTACCTATCCATACCTGAAGCTACGCGAAGTGTCTGGTTAAAATAGTATGCCCAACCTTTCCACGTAGTATCACCATTAATACCTCCATTCTGCGCAGTTCTATCATACACAGAGGATGACGTATTATCATGAGCCAAAATTACACTCTTTCCTGTATTTGCAAATTCAAGGATTCTCCGAGCACCATTCTCTGAAAAGTTTGTAGGATTATTTCCTCCATAACTACTTCCATAACCAGCACCATCGCAAAATCCAATGATCAACATGTTATATTGATCCAGATAGGTTGCATTTGCAGAATACTGGGCTTCATATTGTCCTACAGTAATTGTACTAATCTTAACATTAAAATCTTTTACTTTATCAAACAGATTTTGAAACGTAGTATCTGTAGCCAAATTCCATGTACAATTGACACTATTATTTGGAATAATTTGCAATACATTAATTGTATTCGCAGTTGAAGTTGTATTTTGTCTTTTTGTGTATCCGATTTCAGATGTTCGGATTTCACTGTTATTATTGTTTGTGACTACCAGTTTCCACGGCATTAATTTGATATATTCCTGCGGAATTTTTCTTGAAACTGTATACGTTGTATTAAGGGAAAGTTGATATATCCCATTCTCCTTTTTTATAACATTTCCATTTTGCATGACTGCAATATCATCCAGCTTCTCAGCTTTTGAGAAATTACCATCACAGTTCAAATCAATATATAATTCACAATTATATTCTGCATTAGCAGGTGAAGACTGTGCTTCGTCAATAATCTGAAACTGAAAAGTCATATTTTCTCCAGCAAGAACATTATTCGATGGACCATCCCCTGTTCCAATTGCAGAAGGAGGGGAACTTCTCAATTCAATCTTTGGTTTTGGAAGTTCCGCATAGAAATTTATATCCTCGTCTGCTGTAATCTCTCCCTCTTTGTATACATTATCAAATCCTTTTACTTCATTAAGGAAATCATAAATATAAGAAGAATTGTCTACCAGAGTTGTAGATATCGTTTTTTTATTCTCACCATAAATATTTCCTGCAACTACTACCGGATACCCGCTTTTTGCAAAATTCACCAGTTTATTTTTTATTTCTTTCGTAATATCATTTCCAGAACCACGAACAGAGCCAATAGTGGTACCTGTAGTCGAATCTTCATCCCCCACCGTAGCGACTGTCTTTTGACTTCCCTTTGTGACATAATCATGATTCATCAAACCCTGTAATTCATAACGTGCCAATTTATGTCCACCAACATGATAATAAAGCACTTTTTTATCTGGTCGGAAGTTTCCGGAATAATTTAAATCCTCGGCATCATCTCCCAGATAGATCATGTCATATTTTGTATTTAAATCATCAATATGTCCAACAAATTCAGATGTTGTCATGGTAGTTATTTCTACCTTGGTATTTTCATCATGAAAAATTGGGAGAAATTCTCTGGCACTGGCATACTTGCCTATGTTACTGTTGATTTTATCATCAGCAAATGTTGATTTGAAAATCAACTTCATCGACTTTACTTTTTGATATGTTTTGACTAATTCAATTTTTTTCCTATCCCTATCCAGATTCACAGTATCACTTATTGGCATGGTATCATCTCTGGATACTATCAGAGTGTTATTTTCATCATATAATTCCAATCTATATTTGTATAACACCCCCATATTGCCTTTACCCGCTTCACTTTCTTTAGGTCTGGCTCTATAAATAAATCCGTCAATATCCTCTGGATTTGCAAACGTTATTTGCAAATAGTGCCGACCTGGAGTAGAATCAAATTTAGAATACCAAAAATTATCACCACCATTTAGAACATTTTCTACCGGATACGAATCTTGTGCACTAGAACATGTCACTGTCATTTCATGTCCAAGCCATCTTAATACCTGCGAACTCGTAATTTCGCCCTGACTGCGGGCTGGCTGGAGTTCCAGTACCCTGATTTTTCCGGTAGGCAGATCATTTCTTTTCAGTCTGTAATTTATAATGTACTCAATAGCTCTGGCCTGGCTAATCTTAGTACTTAAAGGAGCATTCTCTTTTTCCTCCTGATTTTCTGTATTATCCTTATTTGTCGAGTTTTCTTTTATTTTCCTGTATTTATTCTCCTTTTCTATATACTTCAGAATTTCTTCAAAACCTTTCATCAGACTATTATCGCCATCCGAGAAACTGTCTGTCTCTTCCTTATAGGAAGGATTAAAATTATTGTCAAATGATACATTCAAAAGGCTACCTGAATCCTGAACATCAGATGAGAAACTATTTTTAAAAAAATATATATTGCAATTTACGTAATGACGATCCGCATCGTTATCATTAATGATTGATGCAAAACTACTCTTAAAAGTATCATTATTCTGTAATTTTGTCTGATTAATAATACATGGTTTTTTCTTTGAATTCTGAGGGGAAACTATGTCGAGAATCTTTTGGTAGGAAGATTCATTTAATCTGGTTCCATTTAAATAAATCAGATCATAATCTTCCAGCTTTGTTTTCCCGGAATCAGAATCTGTATCTCCGGCAGAAAATGACTCATCAGAACTACTTTCTGCCTCCGGCATAACCTCATTTTCTGTGCCATCCTGGAAACTGTCTTCCTGATTGTCCTCATTATCTGTACTGTCACTAAATTCCTTTTCGATAGACACCAGTTCTACTCCGGCTTCACTGACCATTGGATCTACTTCTGAAGTATCTCCTTCATTCTGAACTGTTGCCTGATTTTCTGTCTGGGTTTCGTTTGCATTCTGAGTATCGGTATTCTGATCAGCAGAGGTGTTGTCTGTCTGCACATCATCCGGCTGGATATCGTCTGTCTGAGAGTTATCTGTCTGTGCATTATCTGAGTTTACGCTATCATCTGCTGATAAATGATCGGAATCAGTACTATCGCCGTCATTAGTTGTTTCTGCAGTTTCGCTGTCACCGGATGTCGCAGATGCCGTTTCCTCAGCACTTCCATATTTCTCATTAAACTCTTTTGCCGTTATGGTAGTTACCTCGATTTTAAAGGCATCAAACTGTTTCCTTTCATCACTTCCCTCTTCGCCCGGTTCCAGATGGAACACATACTTCTTAAACCAGTCATGGTTTGTATATCCCCCCTGATAATACATATGATCTACTTCCACAGTCTGTTCTGTGGCATTATTATCAGGTACAAAATCATAATTTCCCGTTCCCGGAGTTAATTCGTATTCGGCATCGGAAATATAATGGGTTGGTGTTTCTCCGTCCTTAACAGGAATATATGGATTATTCTCATCAGCATAGGAAGGTGAATACCAGCCATAATATTTATAGGCATGGGAATCTCCTGTTGCCGCAGTTTCATCCTTTTTACAGCAAAAATAGACTTTATCTACCTTATAATAATAATTGTATCCCAAATCCTCCGGGAGCTGACGGATATCACTGTATGCTACAGGCTGACGCTGGGTTACAATAGATATCGGGTATTTAACAGCATTGTTGACACTTTCACCCTTGTTCCATAACCAGAACCAGTACTGTCCATCCTGAATCGTGATATTACAGTATTGAGTTTCCTCAGTTGTCTCAATTCTGGTTTCTTCAAGTCTTTCTTTAAGTTTGAAATTAGGATCTGTAATTGCATCAACGTTAATTGCCTTTGTTTTGATCGTATTCAGATTACTGATCAACTTATACTGATAAAACGGATACTGGTCTATGGTGATACCATAATATACCAGAGGGTCTTCAGGTGTATTGACATCTACTGCCGTACCATTTTCTACTAATGGTGTATATTCGATTAAACGTTTTTTGTTTTGTCCGGTTTTATCAGTATCTCCCTGTTTTGTTGCCTCATTATCAGTAACGGTTTCCTCTTCCGGAACAGAAGATACATTATTATCCTGTCCATTGCTGTCTGTGGAACTTACATCACTTTCTCCTGCGTTTAATTCTTCAGAAGAAAATTCACCATCGGAAAATCCCGCATCTGCCGCTCCTGAATCTATCTGAGGTTCACTCACAACAGCATCCGGCTGATTTTGTCCGGTTATATTTTCTTCTGTGTTGCTTTGCTCTGTCCCATTTCCTTCATCTGCCGATGTAAATTCATCACCACCTGATGAAAAAGCATTTTCAGCAGATGTATTATCCTGAATAAGAAGCTTATTTCCATTTGGGCTGGCAGGGTTTTCGCCAGGGAAGGTATAATTCTTGCTGAAAATATTATTTGCAATTTCAGTAGTCAGGTCACTGTAAACATTTTCGTAATATCCATATTTGCCATTGTCATAATTATATTCCGGCAGAATTGTTTTCTTTCCCTGATCAGAAGAATCTTTCAGCGCCTTGTTTACAGTAGTATTCTCTACTTCGGAAAATTCCAGAAAATAAGGTGCATTTGCTCCGTCACTGTCAGCATAGTAAAAATTCTGAATATTTTCTCTGTATTTGGCATTTGGATTACCAGCATCCCCTGTATCTGTTTCATTTGCCTTTTCACGAATCGGATAATACTGCTGCTCCTTTTTAGTATAGTCACCGGTTCCGGATGGGTTTTCCTGATAGGTTCCATTTATCTTTACTGTATATGTTGTAGGTTTATCAGTGGTCGGATCTATAAATTGTTCGATTTCTTTCCATAATTTTGAATCCTTCTCTTCCTGGGTAAGGAAATATTTCTCCTGGTAATTACCATAAGAAAGAGGATAATCCGCCGATTCTCCTGTACTTGAACCATCTGTTTTATAACACACACTTTGAATCTGTTTGATGCCGGTACTGTTACTTGTATTAATACTGCCATCCTGATTCAGGTTTACATTCATGGCAAATTCTTTGCGCTTCACAGGATCAGAAATTTTTGACAGACCCTCATCCAGCGAATCAAATGTGATGGTATGCGCCTGATTCTTATCATCAGTATATTGGTACTGATAAAGCTTCACATACGGCTCCTGTCCGGATACGTAATAGCCAATCTCCGCTTCACTTGTATTATCAACGATTTCTAATATTTTAAAAGGCTTCTCAGCAGTTGTATCATTTACAATCTGCTCAATACCGGGCATCATAGCCGGAGATGCCTGTACGGAGATGCTGGACTGAAGCAGAGCTCCAACCCCAAGGATGCCTGCCAGGGCAACTGCTGTACCTGATGCCACTATTTTTTTATGCCTGATCTTCATCATGTATGTTATTCTCCTTGATGTATAATTATGATGTTATCTTATAATTCAACTTTTCCTTTTCCCACAGAAAAAAACACTTTCGTTTTCTCTTAGCGTACATTGCTTCAGAGGATTGCTATAAGTACAAGATTATCATAAATCCCAGGCAACTTCAATGAAAGAGATGTCAGAAAATGTGAAAAATTTATCGCCTGACATATCTGCTGACGATGTATCTTTACCATAAAAGTAATATGGTAATACCCCTGACGATCCCTGAAAAAAGCCACAGGCTGGATGAACCAGTCTGTGGCTTTTTTGTAACCTGCCTATCTTCTGTCTACACCGCTTTCCTTATAGTAGCGTTCCTTACTCTGATACATTCTTGCATCTGCAGCTTTTGAGATTTCATATGCACTACCCCAGTTTCTCTCTGTGCTGAAAACCCATCCGTACGAAACAGTCATTGAATCAACAAACTTTCCATGCCAGTTTGCCACATTGGAGTCGAAGCTATGTATCAGCTCTTCCACCTGGTTTGGATTCTCTGTGATGATCACTGCAAATTCATCTCCACCGATTCTGTATACCTTTCCATACTCATGAAAGCTGTCTCTCATGCAATCTGCCGCTGCGCATATAAGCTCGTCTCCTGCCATATGGCCATAAGAATCATTTGCCCGTTTTAATCCGTTCAGATCTACAGAAATGTATACCCATTCCTCACTAAGATTAAGCTTTTTCATATCATTTTCATATGCGTGCCTGTTTAAACATCTGGTAAGCTCATCCGTATTTGAGGTGTATATCAGTTTTTCTTTTTCCAGTCTTTCTTTCATCACTTTGGAAAACATATAGGTTATACAGCAGGATGCCAGTACCAAATATGCACCTACTATAAAAATAGCAATCATGCCGCCCTGCTGATAAAATGAATCCTCTACAGTTACAATAACAATATAGTTATCATTCTGGTGCATCATGCATCTGCAGTGCTTTCCATCCATTCTGATCTGTGTTACAGTCGCACCGTCAGCACTGACATGATCCGCTGATATCCCCACATCTTCCAGTTTTTTCCCTAATTTGCTACTGTCCGTGGCTCCTTCTATTACCTGTGTATCCCCATCTGCAACCATAATTTCCATGGCTTTATATACCGGCATTCCGGCAACTACATTGGAAATGTTATTCTGCTTTATTTCATTGAGAAGTCTCTTTGGCTCAATTCCCACCTGGAGCATCTTAGTTCCGTCTTCGTTCCAGGTGATGGCATACATCATTTTCTTTCCCTCTGCAGTATTGGGAGTAACATCCTGGCACATGGTCAGCGATTTATCCTTAAGCATAGGCTTAAAATACTCCATCTGCGCACCGGAATCAAAATTATAGCCAAAATACTTGGGCGCAGAACCACTGTAAATAGTTCCCTGATCATCAAACAGATGTATCTCATCAACGGCCATTAATTTTGCTATTTTCTGCAGCTCATCCACATCATATTCTACCGCCGGATCGGCATCAATCATATATGACACTGCTTTAGCCCTTACAATATAATCGTCCTTTAACGATTCGATCAGCTCGTTCCTGCTCTCATCATTTTTATCAAGCACAGTAATCACACGATCAAGAAGTACCTTTGATGTTCTATGGGCATTTCTGTCATTAACATATTTTAGAATGCTTGCTTCAAGGAGTAAGGCAACCACAATTATCATAATAGATAAAATTATAATTTTTTTCTTCTTCATATTTCCCGTTCCTTTGTCAGATATGTGGTTTTAGTGTAGCAAACGGCAGATAGGATGTCAACCTGGGAAGATGAAGAAGCCACAGATTGGTGATTTCCAGTCTGTGGCCTGATTAGATTTATCAAACGGATATTCTCAAAATGCTTTAAGATCTTTAATAGTTTTCAAAGGCTTCTACAATTTTCTGCATATCGTCCGTGTTAAAGCGCTCATCACAGCTGACAGACATGATATGGGAATAAATATATTGAGCTCCTGGATAGTCTTCAACCTTTACAAAAGGTGGTACAGGCCAGTATACTTTAGGCGGAATGTGCCTGTCTGCCAAATGCTTGATAAGGGCGTCCCGGTTTTCCACAAAGAAAGGGAAAAACATAGGACAGATATCATCTGAAAGATAAGGAAATACCGGGCGGATATCGGAGCGTTCCGGCAGGTGTTCCAGAAGGTAACGGTAATTTTCCTGGCGTTTACGGATGGCATCTTGGAATGGATAATGAAGAATCGTTTTAAGGGAAGCTTCATCCCCTTCCTGGATATCGAAAATTTCACGAAGCATAAATTCCGCTTTCCAGAAAACATCATTGCCTTCTTTATTATAGTCCTCATTTCCTGTATGCTCGTAGGTCTCTCGGGATTGAAGAGCCTGATCTCTAAGGGAAAACTGTTCTTTATTGATAGGAATAGGTTTTACGCCAAAAGTGCCCTTTCGCTTGATGGCAAGACCACCGGAGGCAACACCCATCCATTTTCGGAGACTGACGGCAATATAGTCAGCATCCGGACAGGCCGGCAATGGAGAAAATGCTGTATGGGTAGTATCCACTATTACAGAAACGCCACTGGCTTTACATTTTTTGACAAAGTTCTCATCATAGGTAGGATAACCATAGTATCCACAGACAAGGAGAACACTGATCTGCGGGATCATCTCTTCCTCAAACACAGGGGAAAGATTTTTGTCAAAATCATAATAATGAATTTCATATCCTGCTTTTACAAAGCAGCCCAGAACTGTTTCGCAGTCATAGGAAGGCAGATATGCCACACGCTTTTGATCTGTTAACATCAGATCCCTCAGACAGTAATAAATGGCACAACGGCCGGACATTAGATGAGCGGTGTCCCCGGGATCAGGGCAGGTATGCTCCACATAGTTGTTTGGCTCAGAGCCAACAGGTTGATAGGGGAAAAAGCCTCCAATTTCCATAGTAAAAACCTCCTTTAAGTGACATGCTCTCGCCACTTAAATCTTACAGATTTTGAAGTGGGAGCTTCCTGCTCAATTGCCCTTCAGGGCAAAGCTAAAACAGGCTATCCCCGCGTGTCCCGCGGTTCTT
>OFMT01001306.1_pt1 | contig 18325 bp, 16 predicted proteins | sample 1541891 | NCBI WGS metagenome assembly OFMT01 (sample SAMN04209230, study PRJEB22552) | human gut metagenome | biome: gut; material: feces | host: Homo sapiens | place: USA: Oklahoma | reverse complement strand
CGGGCGGCATAGGGGTGCTCGAAGTTCCGGGGCAGCCGGAAGCCCAGCATCTCCCCCACGCCGATGGCCATCCACGAATAGCCGCAGAAGTCCAGATACAGCTGCAGGGAGTAGGCCACAAGGCCCAGCCACGCCATAGGGGTGGAGACGCTCTCGAAGCCGATGGTCTTGACCTGACGCCACAGGCCGCCGATCTGGTTGGCCAGCAGCACCTTCATGGAAAGACCGATGATGAAGTCCCGCAGGCCCGCATCCAGCTTCCGCAGAGTGCAGGTGCGGCGGTACATCTGCTCCTTCAGATCCGCCGGGTCCATGAGAGGGCCGGAGAGGAGCTTGGGGAACATCAGGATCTCTGCGGCGTAGGACACCGGACACTCCTCCGGCTCCATGCGGCCACGGTACACGTCGATGACGTAGGCGGCCATCTGGAAGGAGTAAAAGCTCAGGCCCAGCGGCAGGGCGATGCCGCTGCCCAGCAGGCCGGCATATTTGAAGCCGAAAAGGCACAGGCCCAGCACCAGCAGGTTCCCCACCAGCAGGGGCTTGCTCCCCGCCAGCTTCCGGCCGGAGAGCCACGTCAGAGCCATGAGCCCCAGCAGCAGCGCCAGACACCACGGCCGCTTCCATGTACCGAGCAGGTAAAAGACAAGACTCCCTAATGTCAGAACGCCGTTTCGCAGTCGCTCCGGCATCAGGTAATATACTGCCAGAAACACCGGCAGAAAGATGAAAATAAAGGGTAGTGTGTTAAAGCCCATGCGATTCTCCTATGGTATTGAACGTGACCGATGCTGTCTATCCAGAAAGACAGCCCGCAGATCACTCTGCAGGCTGTCCCGTAAGCTGCGTGAAACTGTATTTTATTATGGTCTATCCCCATGGGAATTACAATTACAAAATATGCACAAAATGGTTACAATTTGTCTTTTATCTCCGGACAGGGAGAGGCCCACGGCAATGCCGTGGGCCTCTCGTTCATGGACTTCAGTTTTGGTGCTCCTCCGGCCACGCAGCCGGTGCAGCGCATATTGCAGGCGGAGGTGGGATCCATGAGGATCAGCCACGGCACGTTGATATCGTACGTTTCCGCCGTCTCCCGGGCCGCATGATAGCCCCGGATGCCGCCCTCATAGACGGTGGCAGAAGCGTCCTATTGGGGACATTTCTGCCGGTTTATCCGAAAATTCAGTTCGACGGCTCCGCCATGGCGCTGCGGACAAAGGCGGTCATCAGCTCCCCCAGCCGGTCCACGCTGCGGTCGATGTCCGCCTCCATACGGTTCCACAGGAATTGCAGGAAAAAGCCCACATAGGCATAGCGACAGAAGGCGGCGATCTCCTCCACCCGCTCCTGCGGCAGGCCGCTGTTCTCCGTCCGCTGCTGCACCAGCCGGAAAAAGGTGTCGTCCGTCAGGGAGAACACATACTGCTCCATCCGGTCCCGTGACAGGGCGTTGAACACATGGTAGATCTTGGCGGGATGGGCCTGACACTCCCGCATGACGGCCTTGGTGGACGTATGCCAGTCGGTCCCCTCTCCGGTGAAGCGGCCCAACTCCAGACGGAACCACGCATCCAACAGGTCATAGATGTCCCGGTAGTGGTAATAAAAGGTGTTGGAGCTGATATCGCACCGCTTTACAAGGGCCGTCACGGTGATCTTGTCGAAGGGCATCTCCTCCAGCATCTCCCCAAAGGCCCGCATGATGGCCTTTTGTGTGTATAGCGCCATGAACGCACCTCCTGTTCTTCACCGTATTATAACAGGAGACGCCCTCCGGCGCAAGGAGTGTCTTCCGGCGGTGGAAATATGCCAAAAACCGGCACGATTTCCTATGCTCCGGACTGGGACTTTCCGGGTTTCCCGGCGGCTTTCCTTCATTTTTTCGCATTGTGAAACCATTTTTTATTGACTTGTGCTTTCCAGCCATGGTAAAATAAATTTTGCGTGCAACTTTGGACGTTTTATGTAAATTATCAGGGGATGGGTACGGAACAGCCCGCCCCGAAAAAGGATGTGACTGCCCATGCTGATGTGTGTGTTTCTGTTTCTGCTGTGGCTTATTTTCAACGGGCGGGTGACGCTGGAGATCTGCCTGTTCGGCATCGTCATAACGGGGCTTGTATATGCCTTCTGCGTCGCCGTGCTGGGGTATCATCCCCGGAACGAGCGGCGGGTACTGCGGCGGCTGGGGCGATATCTCCAATACGGCGCGACGCTGGTATGGGAGATCGTGAAGGCCAATGTGCAGACCATGAAGGTCATTCTCTCCCCCAAGGCTGCCTACCGCCCTGCCGTGGTGCGGCTGCAGGTGCCGCTGGAGGAGGCCAGCTCCCGTGTGCTGCTGTCCAACTCCATCACCCTGACCCCCGGCACCGTCACCATCCGGCAGCAGGAGGAGGAATTTCTGGTACTGTGTCTGGATAAGGACGGCGGTGAGGCCATCCCGGACTGGAATCTGGTCCGTATTCTGAAGAAGCTGGAGGGCAGTAAGTGATGGATCTGATCGAGCAGTGCTATAGCTATCTGTTCTGGGGCGCTCTGGTGGTGCTGGCTGTGGGCATTCTTGCGGCGCTGGTGTATATCATCCGGGCCAGGCTGACGGTGGACCGCATCATCGGCATCAACCTCGTCGGCACCATCGTGGTGATGGTCATCGTGGTGTTGACCTTCCTGTTGGGAGAGGATTATCTGGCGGACATCGCCCTGATCTATGTGGTGCTGTCGTTTATCGCCGTGATGATGCTCTGCCGCATTTACATCAATCTCTATCAGCGCAATCAGCGGAAAAAGGAGGAGGCGTCCCATGATCGGTGAATGGATCCGCTTCGGCGTGACCGCCCTGTGCGTGGTGGGGGGGCTTTTCGCCCTGCTTACGGCGCTGCTGGGCCTGTTCCGCTTTGACTATGCCCTGAACCGGCTCCATGCCGCCGCCATTGCTGACACGCTGGCGCTGGGGCTGGTGCTGCTGGGCGTCATGGTGGCGGTGGGCTTCCGGGCCGTGCTGTGGAAGCTGGTGCTGGTGCTGGTGATCCAGTGGTATACCTCTCCCCTGTCCAGCCATATGCTGGCGCAATTCGAGTACCGGGCCGGGCAGGAGGATCTGGCCCGCTATCTGGAGCTGCCGGAGGAAACGGAGGAGGTGAGCGCCCCATGAGCACCGTATTCCGTCTGTTGCTGCTGGCGGGTCTGCTGGTGTGCGCCGTGGCCACGGCGCTGGTGAAAAAGCCCCTGCGGGCGGTCATCATCTACATGGCCTACTCCATCATCATGTCCGTCATTTGGATCCTGCTGGAGGCGCCGGATCTTGCCCTGACCGAGGCCGCCGTAGGCGCAGGTATCACCGGCATTCTGTTCTTCCTGACGCTGCGGCGCATCGACCGCATCGACCGGGATGCCGACGTGGAGGAGACGCAAGGAGAGGAGGAACCCCATGAAGAAAACGAAGCGACCCACTGAGCAGGAACTGCTGCACCAGTGGCTGGAGGGCGATCTGGACCTGACTCAGCAGCTGTATGTGGAGAAGGACGAGCCTCAGCCGGAGGCTGTGGAGCCCTATCAGCCCAAGCGGGATCGGGACACCTTCCTACGCTCCCTGCGGCGCTCCCTGCGGCTTTATAATGTGCTGGCCTTCCTGCTGTGCGCCGTGTTTGCGGCGCTGATGCTGATGACGGTGGCCAACCTCCCCCGCTACGGCTCGGCGGATGCACCCACCGTCAATGAGGTGGCCCAGCGCTATGTGGAGCAGGGTACGGAGGAGACCGGGGCCGTCAACACCGTGGCGGGTATGATTCTGGACTACCGTGCCTTCGATACGCTGGGTGAGTCCTTTGTGCTGTTCACCGCCGTGTGTGCCGTGACCATCCTCATGAATCTCTCCCCCAAAAAGCGCCGCCCCCTGCCCAAGGAGGTGGTGAACTACGCCGCCGATCCCATTGTGACCGGGGTGTGCCGGGGGCTGATCCCGGTGATCCTGCTGTTCGGCGTATACATCCTGCTCAACGGCCATCTCTCCCCCGGCGGTGGCTTTTCCGGCGGGGCGGTGCTGGCGGCGGCGCTGATGATCTATGCGCTGGTATGGGGCGATGAGGCCGCCTCCCGCACCTTCCGGGCCTCCATTCTCCGGGCGGTGGTGGTGTGCTCTCTGGGCTTTTACTGTCTGGCCAAGAGCTACTCCTTCTTCACCGGCGCCAACCATCTGCACTCCATCATCTCTCCCGGCACGCCGGGGAATATCCTCTCCGGTGGCCTGATCCTGCCGCTGAACGTGGCGGTAGGGCTGGTGGTGTGCTGCACCATGTATAGCTTTTATATGTACTTCCGAAGGGGGGAGCTGTAAAAAATGCATCTGGAAAATCTCCCCTTTAACTACGAGGAGGCCGTGGCGGTGCTGCTGTTCGTCATCGGCTTTTGTATGCTGCTGTTCTCCCGGAATCTCATCAAGAAGGTCATCGGACTGGACATCATGGACAGCGGTATTTTTCTGCTGCTGGCGGACCGGGGCTACATCGCCGGGCGCACCGCTCCCATCATCGTGGACGGCGTCACGGATATGAGCCGGTACGTCAATCCCATTCCCGCCGGTCTGGTGCTGACGGGCATCGTGGTCTCCGTCAGCGTGTCGGCGGTGATGCTGTCGCTGACGGTGCGGATCTACAAGACATACCGCACGCTGGACGTGGATAAGCTCTACATGATGATCTCCCACAAGAAAAAGAGGAGGGACCGCCGATGAGCTTCGTACAGAACTTCCCCCTCTTTACCATCATCCTGTCGTTGGTGTGTGCTGTCATCTCCTTTGCCGCCAACGACCGCTGGGCCAGAGGTCTGACGTTGTTTCTGCTGAGCGCCAGCATCTGTATGCAGGCGGCGCTGCTGGTGTTCTGCGCCGTAAACGGCACCAGCTACTCCTATATGATGGGTCACTACCCCGCCCCGTGGGGCAACGAGATCACCGTGGGGGTGCTGGAGTCCTTCATGGCCCTGCTGTTTGCGGCGGTGATGCTGATGAGCGTGCTGGGTGGGATGCCCCGCATCCGCCGGGATATCCCGGAGCACCGGATGCGGCTTTACTGGGTGATGATCGATCTGGCCCACGTGGCTCTGCTGGCCCTGTGCTACACCAATGATATCTTCACCGCCTACGTGTTCATTGAGGTACTGACCATCGCCTCCTGCTGCCTGCTGGCGGCCCGTGACGGCGGACGGCCCCTGCTGGCCGCCGTGCGGTACATGATCTTTTCTCTGGTGGGCTCCGGGCTGTTCCTCATCGGCGTCATCTTCACCTACTCCATTACGGGTCAGCTGCTGTTCCCGCAGCTGAAGGAGTCCATTGCCCTGCTGTGGGCCGACGGCACCTACCGCTTCTCCATGACCGTGGCCATCGGTCTGATGGTGGGCGGACTTGCCATTAAGAGCGGCCTGTTTCCCTTCCACTTCTGGATGCCCGACACCTATGGTCGGGCCACGCCCGCCTCCGCCGGTATCCTGTCGGGTGTGGTATCCAAGGGGTACATCTTCCTGCTCATCAAGATCATCTATCAGGTCATCGGCATCGAGGTCTTTGCAGCCAGCGGTATTCAGGACCTGCTGCTGGTGCTGGGCATCGGCGGCATGGTAGTGTGCAGCATTTCCGCCATTCAGACGGGGCGGCTGCGGACCATGATCGCCTACTCCTCCGGCGCACAGATCGGCTACATCTATATGGGGCTAGGCATGGGGACGCAGGCCGCCCTGCTGGCAGCACTGCTGCAGATCGTGGCCCACGCCGTCACCAAGCCCATGCTGTTCCTCTCCGGGGCAGGGCTGGCCGGGGCCTCCGGCGGTCATCAGGATTTCCGCTCCCTGCGGGGGGCGGCCCATCGGGCTCCGGCGGCAGGCGTGCTGTTCACCATAGGTGCTCTGTCCATGGTGGGCATCCCCATTTTCGCCGGATTCATCCCCAAGCTGTACTTCGCCACCGCTGCCGCCGCCACCGCTGGGTGGCAAGTCTGGGCGGTATGGCTGGCGCTGGGGGTCTCCACGGTGCTGAACGTGCTCTACTTCCTCTACACCGCCATGCTGATCTGGGTGCCGGAGGAGACGGAGCACGCCCAGCGTCCCAAACGCTTCTCCCCCCTGCCTACGGCGGGTCTGGCGGCCATGAATCTGGCCGTGGGCCTTGGCTCCGCCGCCGTGACGGAGCTGTTCGCCATGGGCATGGGGCTATTCTGCGGCTGACCGGAAAGGAACAGGTGACCATCTATGCTGATTCTCTTGATCGCACTGCCCCTGCTGACCGGTCTGGCGGCAGCGCTCCCCTTCCCCAGCCGCCGGGGGCGGCTCACGTTTCTGCTGACCATGCAGATCATCGAAACGGCGCTGGTGGTCTGGACGCTGGTGTCCGGCCGCAGCTATGCCACCAACATCTGGCACCTGACGGAGTCCCTGACCATCGCCATGAAGTTAGACGGCGTGGCCGCCGTGTTCTCCGCCCTGACGGCGGTGGCATGGCTGCTGGCCCTCATCTACTCCGTGGAGTACATGAGTCACTCCCAAAATGAGGCACGGTTTTATGTGTTCCTCTTTCTGTCGGAGGGGATGCTGCTGGGGACGGCTTTGTCGGCAGACTTCGTATCGATGTACGTCTTTTACGAGCTCACCAGTCTCTGCTCCATGCCGCTGGTGCTCCATGAGCTGACCCACGACGCCGTTACCGGCGCTATGAAGTACCTCTACTACTCCATCGGCGGCGCCTTCTTCGTGCTGTTCGGTATCGTGGTACTCTACACCAATACCTCCACGCTGGACTTCGCCCCCGGCGGCACCCTTATTGCCGGGCAGCACACGGGGCTGGAGCTGCTGGCGGTGTTCTTCGTGGTGCTGGGTTTCGGTACAAAGGCGGGCCTGTTCCCCATGCACAACTGGCTCCCCTCAGCCCACCCGGTGGCCCCCGCCCCCGCCAGCGCCCTGCTGTCGGGCATCATCACCAAGGCGGGCGTCATCGGTATCATCCGGGTACTGTACTTCATCGCCGGCCCCTCCGTGCTGCGTGGCACATGGGTCCAGACAGCCTGTCTGGTACTGGCACTGGGAACGGTGTTCATTGGCTCCATGCTGGCCTACGGCGAGCGGGACTTCAAGAAGCGTCTGGCCTACTCCAGTATCTCCCAGATCTCCTATGTGCTGACGGCGCTGTTCCTGTTGACGGAGGACGGCCTCACCGGCGGTCTTTTGCAGGTATTCTTCCACGCATGGGCCAAAATTGGCCTCTTCCTCATTGCCGGCGTCATCATTCATCTGGCGGGGCTGCGGAACGTGGAGGACTTCCGGGGACTGGGACGGCGCCTGCCGGTGACGTTTTTGTGTCTGGTGTTCGTCTCTCTGTCGCTGGTAGGTATCCCGCCCTTCGGGGGGTTTGTCAGCAAGTGGGCCATCTCTCTGGCGGCACTGGACGGACTCGGCGGCCCTCTGGCCTATCTGGTCCCGGCGGTGCTGCTGGTATCGGCGTTGCTGACGGCGGGATACCTGTTTGCTCCCATCGTCAACGGCTTCTTCCCCGGCGAGGGCTTCGCCGGGGAGCCACGGCTCCGGGAGCCTCCGGCCATGACCCTGCCGCTGGTGGTGCTGGCGGCGGTGTGTCTGGTGCTGGGTCTGTTCCCCGACCGGCTGACGGCGCTGTTCCAGTCTCTGGCAGCGCAGGTGCTTTAAGGAGGTGCAGGTAAATGAACGGACTTTATCTGACGCTTCCCATTTTCCTGCCGCTGGTGGGCGGGCTTGTCTCGTACCTGATCCGCTTCCCCAGCAGCCGCAGCCGCCATCTGTTCTATGGGGTGCTGATCTGCCTGACCTCGGCGGTGACGTGGCTCTCCATCCTCCGCTGCGGCAGCGAGAGCTTCCAGCTGCTGCGCTTCACGGAGGAGCTGACCCTCACCCTGCGGATGGACGGCGCCTCCCGGCTCTTTGCGGGGCTGGCCGCTACCCTGTGGCCCTTTACCATGCTGTACGCCTTCGACTACATGAGCCACGAAAAGCATCTGTCCATGTTCTGGTCGTTTTTCACCGTCTCCTTCGGTGTGACGCTGGGAGTGGCCTTCGCCGGGAACATGATGACCATGTATCTGTTCTATGAGCTGCTGACACTGGCCACGCTGCCGCTGGTGATGCAGCCCATGTCCACCACCGCCCGGAAGGCCGGCGTCAAGTACGCCGTCTACTCCATGAGCGGGGCGGCGCTGGCCTTCATCGGTCTTGTATTCCTCATTGTCAACGGCGCACAGGACTTCACGCTGGGGGGCCATCTGGCGGGCTACACCGGTGACCGGCAGCTGCTGCTGACGGTGTTCGTGCTGGCCTTTGTGGGCTTCGGCGTTAAGGCGGCCATCTGGCCCCTGCACGCATGGCTGCCCGCTGCGGCGGTGGCCCCCACGCCGGTGACGGCGCTCCTGCATGCGGTGGCCGTGGTGAAATCCGGCGCCTTCGCCTGCATCCGCCTGATCTACTACGCCTTCGGCACGGAGATCCTGGTGGGGACGTGGGCGCAGCAGGCGGTGATGACTCTGACCCTTATCACCATCCTGTTCGCCTCCTGTATGTCGGTGAAGCAGCGGCACTTCAAGCGGCGGCTGGCCTACTCCACGGTGTCGAACCTGTCGTACATCCTCTTTGCCGCCACCATTATGACCCTTCCGGCGCTGACGGCGGCCTTCCTGCACCTCATCGTCCACTCCGTGGTGAAGATCCTGGCCTTCTTCACCGCCGGAGCCGTGCTGCATTACAGTCACCGGGAGTACGTCCATCAGCTGGAGGGGCTGGGCAAGCGGATGCCCGTGACCTTCGTGTGCTACACGGTGGCGGCCTGCGCCCTGACGGGCGTCCCCCCCTTCAACGGCTTTGTCAGCAAGTGGTACATCGCTCTGGCGGCGGTGGACACCTATCAGCCCCTGCCCATCATCGGCTTCGGCGTGCTGCTGGTGTCGGCGCTGCTGACGGCTATCTATATGTTCCAGATCGCGGTCCGGGCATGGTTCCCCCGGCACAGCGCTCCGGCCATTCCGGAGGGCTCCGTCCATGAGGCGGGGTGGCAGATGCTGGTACCCATGGTGGTGCTGGCGGCGGCTTGCCTGCTGATGGGTCTGATGCCCCAGGGGCTGCTGGATCTGATCCGAGAGGCGGTGACACTGTGACGACCTTCTATCTGCTGATCCTGTTTATGCTGCCCGCCGTCATGGCTGTCGGCATCGCTATCCCACGGCGGAGGGAGCTCTCCGCTCAGTGGGTCGGAGAGCTGGTCATCGCCACGGCGCTGCTGGTGCTGGGAGCCATGCTGGCCCTGTGCCGTCTGCCGGTAGGGACAGTCATCGTCTCCCCCGTAGTGGGGCTGTCCTTCACCTTTGGCGGCTTCCAGCGGCTCTATGGGCTGGTGGTGTGCTTCATGTGGCTCATCTGCGCCATGCTGTCGCCCCAGTATTTCCGGGGCCACCGTCATCTGCGGCGGTACTATTTCTTCTTCCTCATTTGCCTGAGCTTTACGCTGGGCGTGTTCCTGTCGGCGGATCTCAAGACCACCTTCCTGTTCTTCGAGCTTATGAGCCTCGGTTCCTATGTGTGGGTGGTGCAGGAGGAGACACCGGAGGCGCTGGAGGCCGGAAAGACCTATCTGACCATCGCTGTTCTGGGCGGTCTGGTGACGCTGATGGGGCTGTTCCTGCTCCAGCATCTGACGGGGACGCTGATGCTGTCGGAGCTGAAGGCGGCCTGCGCCGCCGTGACGGACCGCACGGCCCTGTGGTGGGCGGCTCTGTGCGTGTTCTTCGGCTTCGCCGCCAAGGCGGGCGTATTCCCGCTGCACATCTGGCTGCCCAAGGCCCACCCGGTGGCCCCGGCCCCCGCCAGCGCTCTGCTGTCGGGTGTGCTGACTAAGGCGGGTATTTTCGGTATTCTGGTCGTCACCGTCTACCTGCTGCCGGGCAGCCGCAGCTGGGGCGTTCTGGTGCTGATACTGGGCTGCATCACCATGGTGCTGGGCGCCGTGATGGCGGTGTTCTCCACCAACCTCAAGTACATTCTGGCCTGCTCCTCCCTGTCCCAGATCGGGTTCATTCTGGTGGGCGTGGCCATGCTGACCCTGCTGGGGGAGCACAATGCGCTGGCCGCCCACGGTACGGTGCTGTATATGCTGAACCACTCGCTGGTGAAGCTGACCCTCTTTCTCTTTGCCGGTGTGGTGTATTACAACACCCACCAGCTGGATCTGAACCGCATCCGTGGCTTCGGGCGGGGCAAGCCCCTGCTCCACGGGCTGTTCCTGTGCGGAGCCTGCTCCCTGGCCGGTATCCCCGGCTTTCTGGGCTACATCAGCAAAACGCTGGTCCACGAGGCCGTGGTAGAGCTGGCGATGGAGACCGGCAGCTCCGCCATCACGGCGGTGGAGTGGCTGTTCCTGCTGTCCGGCGGATTGACGGTGGCCTATCTCACCAAGATCTATGTGGCAGTATTCTGGCAGAAGGCCCCGGCAGATGCCCACGCCGCCTCCCGGCGCTGGGGAACGCCCCTCTCCGTGGCGGCGCTGATGCTGGCAGCGATACCGCTGCCGATGCTGGGTCTGCTGCCCCATGGGCTGTCGGAGAAGCTCGCCGCCGCTACCCTCTCCTTCACCGGCGGTCATGATTTCTCCCATGCCGTCCACTATCTGGCTTGGGCGAACCTCAAGGGCGTGGTCATCTCCCTGTCCATCGGTATGCTGGTATACTTCCTGCTGATCCGGCCCCTTCTCACGGAGCGTCGGGACGGCGAGATCCGCTACCGATCCCTTTGGCCGGCATGGCTCAGCTTGGAGGAGAGCGTCTACAAGCCCTCCTTCCGGTGGCTCATCCGGGTGCTGATGACCCTGTGCCGGATGGTGTGCGACCTGCTGGACCTACTGGTGCTGGTGATGCGCCGCACTCTGCTGCGGGATACCCGTGACCACGTGCGCCGCTCGCCCCATAGCTCCGTGGTGCGGGCCATGTCCCACAACAGCAAGTACTCCCAAGAGGAGACGGCGGATCACGTAGGCACTGTGCTGGACGCCTTCCAGCGGATGGAGGGAAGTCTCTCCTTTGCCCTGCTGATGGCGTGTCTGGGTCTGTGCCTGATCCTGCTGTGCGTCATCCTCCACGTGTTCGGATAAGCAAAAAGCCCCCGCAGGAAACGAAAGCGTTTCCTGCGGGGCTTTTGTATGCTCACTTACTTTTCGTGAAAGCGGACGGCAGCCAGTACGGCGGTCTTGCCGTCGGGCTTCCGCACCGCCATGCGACAGATGCTGCCCTCCCGGCGGCAGAGAACCGACAGTTCCTCCCCCTCGAAGCAGGGAGCGGCATAGTGGATCTCCATGGAGGCGATTTCCCCGCCTGCCAGCACGCTGGCCGGAAAGCAGTCCAGCAACAGCCGCACATAGGCCACATTGTTCATGTGGCGGCCCATGTCGATGTCCGTGGAGCGCACCGTATGCCGCTGCACCAGCTCCTCCGGCAGCAGGTCGTCCCGGAACCGGGCGGGGGCCTCCGTGATGCCCTCCCGCTCCACAAAGGGGAAATCCTCCGGGAAGCCAGACTGGGCAAAGGGAATGAGCCGCCCCTTCTCCCCCAGCACCGCCCACTGGGTGCGGCCCAGCGCCAGCAGCTGATCTCCCTGCCGCAGGCTGTAGCTGCGGAAGCAGCGCAGGGATCTCCCCTCGCAGTGCTCCGGCCATGTGGCCGCCGTCACCTCCTGCGCCAGAGCAGGCCACCGGAAAAAGTCCACCCGGCTGTGGAGCGTCAGCCAGAAGGCACCACGCCGGGCCATGGCTGCACCGCCTACGCCGATGCGCTCGGCGTGTTCTGCGGCAATGGCCTGAAACATGGTGAAGGCCGCCAGCGGCGACATCCGGGCCGATGCCCCGCAGTAGTCCGGGGACAGGGTGAAGTTCTTCTCAAAAAAGCCTTGCAGTTGGGTCATAACGCACCTCCGGGGAAAATGTTTTTTAGTATCATACCACATTTTCCCATTTCCGGCAACCCGCCGAAAAAGCAGCCTCCTCCGCCTGTAAGGCGGAGGAGGCTGTTTTCAGGTTATGTGGCTATTTGGGAAGAAGATCAATTCTCACGCTTCTTGGCGGAGAGCACCAGCACAGCGGCCACAGACAGGGTCGCTGCCATGACCCATACGGTAACGGTCATGCCGTCGCCGGTCTCCGGAGACTGGGTATCCTTGCCGGTATCGGGCTTGGTATCCGGGTTGGGGGTGGGCTCAGGCGTCTCGCCGGACTCCACGTTGAAGTCGGTACCCAAGAGCTTACTGTAAATGGCGTTGGTAGCCAGACGGTAGTCGTCGGTCTGGTGGGCCTTGTTGGTGATGCTGGTGCAGAACACCGTCATATCCAGCCCGTTGGCCCGATAGTCGATGGCCACGGCATGGCCCTTCAGGCCCGCCTCGGGATCGTCGATGCCGTTCCACCAGCCGGCCTTGTAGAAGTCATCCTCGCTGCTGGCCCGCATGAGCACGGTGGCCTCCTCCGGGTAAGCGGAAATGATGGAGCCGCCCTTGGTGTAGGTGGTAAAGTCGCCGTCGGCGGCATAGCTGGCAGTGATGAGGCTGTCGGCATACTCCACGTTGAACAGGGCCTCGTAGTCGTTATAGACCTCCTCGGGGCCGTACATTCCCTCCTCGATGATCCACTGGATGTCGAAGTCGAAGCCGGGGATGGTGGCCTTGGCGTACTCCAGGATGTTGGCGCTGGCGCCCACGAAGGGCAGGCCCGCCTTCACCGCAGCCTGCACGTCCTCCTCCGGCTCGTTGCTGGAGAACACCACGTTGGCCTCGGAAACATCGCTGGTGGTCTTGAAGTTCATCTGGCGGCTGAAGGCGAAGCGGTCAAAGTGGTCGTCGTCCACATAGACCTTAGGCTCGGTGATGACCTTGGCCTTGGGCACATCCGCTACATGGGTAATCTCGATGACATACTGGTCGTCGATCTGACCGGCATCCTTGTGGTCGATGACGAAGTCGCCCTTGCTGTAATGATCGCCGGCCTCAGTGATGAAACCCACGGTGACGCCCTTGGCCAGCAGGTCATTGACGGCGTTGACGGCGGCCAGACCGTTGTTGCTGATAACGGTGGCGGTGTTTCCGTAGGTGGTGACCCATGCCGTGCCGTACTCCACGGTGTTGGCGTCGGCGGTCTTACCCTCGAACACACCGGCCTTGGTGATGGCGGTGCAGTCAAAGCCACGCAGCTCCGGGAAGTTGGTGACGGACTCACTGTAAAGCCCCGTCCAGTTCTTCACGATCTTGCCCTTATACAGAACGGCGTTGGCGAAGCTGCGGCTGATCTGGTGCATATCGATGACGAAGGCGCCGGCCTTATAGGTCACACCGTCCACCGTCACGTCCTCGGTGAGCTTCTCCACCTGCACGCCGTTGCGGATGAAGTACTCCTGCATGAAGTAGGCGTCGGCGATATCCCGCTGGGAATCGGCATCGGTGGGAATGACGTAGTACTCCGGATAGAACTTACCGTACTCGTCCTTTTCACGGAAGTTGGCCTCCACCTGATTGTCCTGGGTAACGAACCACTTCTCGGTCTCCGGGGACTCCTCGTTGTTCAGCGCCCGCCGGAAGAACTCCAGCTGGTTCAGGTACAGGTCGTCCTTGTTCTCGGCCACGTAGGCGGTATGGCCGATGAGGCCGTACTTACCCATGGTGACGGAGGCTTCGTTGTTCTCGCCGCACTCCACCGTGTAGCCGATGGTGCCGTGGAACAGCGCATAGGTGGGGGTGTAGTTGGTGGACATATCGTCGGAGGGATACTCGAAGCGGCCGGTAGCGGGATCAAAGCCGGACTCCAGAGCGATGTCGTACCAGGGCTTGTTGTCCTCGGTGGCGCCATTCTCCTTGGCGTACTCGCTGGAGGAATTGTAGATGGAGTTCATGGAGGCCACGTCGCCGAACGCCCGTGCGCCCTGCAGGGCGTAGTTCATGAACAGGTCGTACTCCAGATTGGGCTCGTGGGGAGGCGTGCAGGGCTCGATCTGCAGCTGGGTGCGGGCATAGTAGATGAAGCCGTGCAGCTCCACCAGCGTGACGGGCTTCCACTTCACCAGATCCGCCGTGGCTACCTGAGACTCGATCTGGGTCTGATAGGTGCTGTCACGGTTCAGGTCAAAGTCCTCGGAGTTGCCACGCTGATAGTGCTCCAGTGCATAGGGGTTCTCGGTGGGACGGATGATGAAGAACACGTCGTTCAGCACGTCTTTGACGTTATAGGTGCAGGTCTCGTTGTCGGCGTTCTTATAGGAGATGGTCTCCTCCGTGGCGATGGCCTTCAGGAATTCGATCTGCTGGTCCACGGCGGGGCACTCATTGGGGTGGATGTTGGTGATGTAGACGGGGATCTGATAGTCCGCCAGCTTGCCGGACTTCACATCGGCGGCCACGGCCTCAGGATCGGTCTGAGCCCGCTGCAGCAGGGCCATGTAGTTGTCCACCACGGCCTTGTCCCGTGCCACGATGACCTCCATGATGTCCTTGCCGTCGGTGGAAAGGCCCGTGGATTCATAGGACATATACAGATTGTTGGTCTGGTGGTCCATGATGTCCTTGATCTTGCTGTCCAGCTCGTCATAGGGGGTGTAGGAATCGTAGACCTCATAGCGCATGGTTTGGCTGGCGCTCTTGCCGGTGGACTTATCCGTCACCTTCAGCTCATACAAACCACGGTAGGCGTACCATGGACGCCAGTAGGCGGCGTCATCGCCGTCAAACAGGTAATCCACACTGAGGACTGCCGACACGTCGCCGTTTTCGGCAATGGTCAGATCCTTCACGGTGAACACGGGCTCACCGCCATTCTCCTCGTCCTCCCAGTTGCGCCACTCGTCCAGAGGATCGCCGCCGAAGGTCCACTCCAGATTGGCGGCCTCAGGCTTGTAGCCCAGGTTGAAGGACAGGGTGACCTCACGCTGATCCGTCATGGACAGGCGTGTGGTGCTGATGCTCGTAAATGCCGTTGAGTCGCTGCCGGTCTCGGCAGCGTTTGTGGTGACCGCCAGGGGGATGAGCATTGCGATGCATAGGACAGTCGCCAAAATTTTGGTTACAAATCTGCTCTTTCTCATGCTTTTTCCTCTCTTCATGGTTGATATTGCGGGGTACGAGGTCTATACTGATTATAAGACGTTTTTCCGCCCCGTCGGGGGAAGCGTAAGAATCATAATGATTTTCATGCAAATCTTACATTTCTTAACGTCCGGTCTTTTCACCAAAGTTCTATGAGATAATGTACCAAAACCCGGCACGATCAACAGAGGAGCGGTGGACTATGGCAGGGAAAATTTTGATCGTCGATGACGACAGAGACATCACCCAGATCATCCAGCTGCTGCTGGAGGGCGAGGGCTACGACACGGCGGTGGCCGGAAGCGGCGAAGAGGCGCTGGAGCGGCTGGACGGCACTGTGGAGCTGATCATTCTGGATATCATGATGGAGGGCCTGAACGGCTTCGACACCTGCCGTCTCATCCGGCAGAGCAGCTATGCCCCCATTCTGTTTCTCTCCGCCATGTCCGGGGAGACGGAAAAGGTGGCGGCCCTGATAGCTGGGGGCGACGACTATCTCTGCAAGCCCTTTTCGGCGGCGGAGCTCATTGCACGGGTCCGCTCCCTGCTGCGGCGCTACACCATCTATCAGGGGCCGGGGCACACAGAGCCGGAGAAGGAGCAGCTGGTGCTGGGCATGGACAACGAGGTCATTGTCAACGGTCAGACCGTCAAGCTGTCCTACACGGAGTATGAAATTCTCCACCTCTTTCTCAAGCGTCGGGGACAGGTGCTGTCCATTTCGGAGATCTACGAGGCCATCTGGACAGAGCCGTACAGTTACAGCGCCAACAACATCGTCATGGTCCACATCTATAAGCTGCGGCGCAAGCTGGAGCAGGACTGCAAGCATCCCACCATCCTGAAAACCGCATGGGGAAAGGGCTACTACATTGAATAAACTGTTTCACCGGCTCAGCACCCGCATCCTGCTGGGGATCCTGCTGGCCGCCGCCATCAGCGCCGTGGTGTACACCGCCGCCAACGGGGCCCTCAAGGCTTTTTTCCAATACTACGCCATGCAGCCGGAGGTGTTCCAGCGCCTGTCCGACGAGCATTTTGCAGACCTCCAAGATTTTGCCACAGAAAACCATATTGTCAGCACCGACGGCAAGCCCTTCACCCAATGGAACGACAAATACCACTATGTCTCCCTCATGGTCATCCGACAGAATGAGGGCCTGTGCTACAACTCCTTCGTCTCCTACAATATGACCTACACCGAGGAGGACAGCCAGACCTTCTTCTGGGGCTCCAAGGTTCTCCCCACCTATGAGTACCAATTGCAACTGGAGGACGAGACCTGCAAGGTCTATTTCAGCGGCTATTTCGATCAGGCCTATACCTCCCTGCGAAAGGCCATCTGCGGTATGCTGTTCGTAGCTTCCTTCGTGACGGCCTTCTTCCTTCTCTTCCAAAAGTACATCCGGTACATCGGTGAGATGGAGCAGAACGTCTCCTCCCTGTGCAACAAGAATTTCAGCCAGCAGATCCCCATCCGCTACAAAACGGAGCTGTCCACGCTGGCGGCCAACATCAACCATCTAGGGGACACCATCCAGCTGCTGCTGCTGACGGAGGACGCCAAGCTCAAACAGAAGGAGCAGTTCGTCAAATCCATCGCCCACGATATCCGGACGCCCCTGACGGTGGTCATCGGCTATCTGGAGCTTCTCTCCAAGGGCTACGCAGGCAGTCAGGAGAGCGCCCAGCTGTTCATCGACCGGGCGCTGGAAAAGACCAACCACATCCGCAGTCTCACCGACGACCTCTTCACCTTCGAGGAGAATTGCCGCACCCTGCCGCTGGATACCTACGACGGGCAGGAGCTGCTGCGGCAGGTGATCTCCAACATCACCAACTTCCTGACCAGCAACCGCTTCCGGCTGGAGTACACCAGCTTCGTCTCCCAGCCCTTCCGGATGCGGGCCAACGTCACTCTGCTGATGCGCCTGATCGACAACATTTGCTCCAACATCGCCAAGCACGGCGCCCCGGAAAAGCCCGTGGTTCTCACCGTCTCTGCCGCCGAGGGATATCTGGTGCTGGAGGAGCGCAACGCCATTCTCCGCAAGACCGTAAAGACCGCCGCAGCCAACAGCGGCTACGGGCTGGCCATCTGCGAGGACGTCATGGGTGCCATGGGCGGCAGCATCTCCCACCGGACTCAGGGCGATTTCTTCTCCGTGACCCTTCGTTTCCCCATCCTGCCCCAGCAGGAGGGGTGATCGACGAAATAAAAAAGGACCTCTCCGTCATGCGGCGGAGAGGTCCTTTTTGTTGACTTCCAAGCGCTTTTACAGCGGTCAGTGGATGGTGATGTGATCGGTGTAAGCACCAGACACATTAAAGTAGTTGTCCAGTGCTTCACCGCTGACCTGCGTACCATTGTGGAAGAAGGTGCAGTTGGTGCAGTCGATGGTAGCGGTATATATTGCAACGGCTGGTCAATCAAAAAAGCTTCCAGATATTGATAAGAGCCTTTTTCCGCATAGAAAAAATTGTTTTTGCGTATGATTCCGATTCCTGCCTTCATTCCTGCCCACCGCAGCGCAGTAATACCAAAATCACGGTCAGTTGCTGTTTGAAAACCACAATCCATAAGATATTTTTCAAAACGTGTGCTGGTTTGATATCCTTCTGAATTTGGATTTCTTCTTCCATCTGTCAAATAGTATTTTGCAACATAATTTTGCAGATTGTTTGGAATATAGTATTTCCCATACCAAAATGACACAACGCCAATTGCCTTTGCCAAAGAGTAATCGTTTTGTAAGTGTGCAAAACTTCTAAACGACTCATATTTATCCTTCGTTTGCGGAAAGTGCTCCATGCGCTCTTCGAGTCTCACCTCATAATCACGCATCATTTGAACCGGAATGATACCGCACTTGTCAAAGCCGAGTTCTATTGCTTTATTTACAATATCTAAAGCTGTGATCTCCATATTTCACTATCCTTACAAACAAACGCCGATCTATTGGTTTCTAAAGGGATTTTATCAGTTCGACAAATTGGAAGTTGCTTATTTTTTCTTTTTCGGCTTTTGGGCCGGCAGTTCATCACACATCGCATGAAACAAGCCTGTCAAAAATCTCTTATTATCAACTTCATTTACCAACAGCATCTCTTTTGCTCCTTCATAGGGTAATTCATACGGAGCTATCGGCATATAACTAATTGCTGATTTTACTGGTTTAACAAGTAATCTATCATCATAGATACCGCCTAC
>OFMT01001294.1_pt1 | contig 18433 bp, 21 predicted proteins | sample 1541891 | NCBI WGS metagenome assembly OFMT01 (sample SAMN04209230, study PRJEB22552) | human gut metagenome | biome: gut; material: feces | host: Homo sapiens | place: USA: Oklahoma | reverse complement strand
GCGGGCTTTTGCCTGCTGCACTCAGCAGCTGGTTGACGAGGGCCAGTGCCAGCACAACAGTGCGGGCAATGGTCGCGGCGGGGATGGCGGGGGTGTTGTTCTCAGTGATGTGTGCGTTCATAATGTCAGTTCCTTTCTTCAGTCGTGGATGGGTAAAGCGCAGGCTCTCTTGTACAATTCCGTACCGGTGCCGTTGCCGCCCATCACATGATAGGTTTTGTAGAGGTAATTCAGGTTGCGCAGGCCGTCGCGGGTGATGTACCCCAGCTCCATAAAACGGTAGCACTCGGTATAGATGCGGTCGTGCAGCAGGGCCAGCACCGCGTCCCACAGGGCCTTGATCTTGGGGATGGCGGCAAGGATCGCGCCGCCGATCAGAGCACAGAGCCACCCGGCCCAATACTCCGTGATAAACTGCCACATCGGTCTCACACCTCCATTACCGGAATACCGTATTCCTCGGCGCACTGCCGCTCAATGCGGCAGCCGCGTGCGTACTCCCAGCCCGGGGCGAAAACCGCCACGTCAGCCTTAGCCAGAAACTCGATGCTGCGTGCCAGATAATCCAGCGGCTTCGCATCGGGGCCAAAGTCCTCAAAGAACGTTTCCAGAGGAACCGCATTGTCACCAAACACGGCCTTTGCCTTCCCGATCACTGCGGCACGCTCCTGCAGCACCTGCTCGTCCGATAGGCCGTTCATAGGCTGGCTGATAAAAAGCTTCTTGCTCATCACTTATGCTCCTCTCACTTTCGTCAGCCCGGCCCGCTGGATGATGGCAGCATAGTCCTTGTAAGCATGGCTCAGGTCTACCGGGCTGCTCACGCCGGGGATGGTGCCCTTTGCGGTGTACTGCCACATGCCGTGCTTGCGGGCGGGGCGCTTGCCGCGGTAGTCCGCGATCCACAGATCGTAAGCAGCGAGGGCTGCCATGTCGAGGGCGGTGTCCGCGAAATTGGTGTAGGTGTACACCATTGCATACAGCCCCCACGCTTCAAGTTGGGCAGCGGCTTCGGCCGCGCGGGCGGACAGCTTGGCCGGGGCCAGGGAGCGCAGGCGGGGGTCCTCCACATCGATGGCAAGGGGCAGCTGGAACGTTTTGCTCCGGAGAGCTGTTTTGAGGGCGGCCAGCTCCTCCTCCGTCTGCCGCTGCGTGACCGCACAGGTGTAGTAATAGCCGCCCACCGGGATGCCCCGCGCCGTGCACGCGGCATAGTTGCGCTCGAAGGCCGGGTCAACGTAGGGCTTGCCGCCCTTGCTGCCCAGCACCCGCAGCATCACGCCGTCGATTTTGCCGCTGTGCTTCACCGCGTCCCAGTCGATGATCCCCTGCCAGCGGGAAACGTCCATAATTTCTGCCATTGTGTCCTCCTTACTGAGTGATCTCCTCAAAGCCGCTCTTGATAAGAATTGCTTTGACCTTCTCCTTCAGCAGACGGGGGCAGCGCTCATACAGAGCCTTTGCTTCCTCCGCAGTCTCAGCAGACATGATTTCCTGTGCCCATAACATCGCCATCATAAGTACCATCCTTTCGATTTTTTGTGTGATTTTATGCATAGACAGTCTCGCTCATTTCCAGCAAGCACTGCTTCAGCATTTCGTTTTCGTTTTTCAGGGCTTCCAGCGTCTCCGGCAGCTTGTCCAGCGCTTCCTGCCGCTTCCGGGCGGTTTCTTCCTGGGCTTTCCGCTGGGCCAACTCTTCGGCGGTGTAGCGGATGTACCGCATCACCGGCACTTCCTCATCCCAGGCGGGCTGAGGGTCAACGCCGGGCACGTCGATGACCTTCACGGTGTCCCGGCCAACTTCTACGCCGTCGCGGTAGTAGATAGCAGGGGTGCCGTCCGGCAGTTTGGCAGTCTCTCTGTGCCACTGCGGAGCTGTGCCCTCTACGGCATCATGGTGGATAACCTCCACATCTTCCACCAGATAGCCCGCTTCCAGATCCGGCTCAGTGGTCAGCACTGCACCGTTTTCATCAATGATTTTCATGGTTACTCCTTTCACGCGGCATCATCCACCCGCACCCAGATGTACAGGGCGTGGTAAGGGTTCAGCACGCTCATTGCCTGCCCGCTGCCGGTGCTGCCGATGCTCACGGTATGGGTATGGGCACCGGCTTCGTTCATACCAACGCCATGGGTATGGTTTCCTACCCAAGAAGTGGTAGCTGTTCCACTCGAGAAAGTATAACCATATGTGCCGGAGCCATCGGCACCACCAACTCCCAGCTTGCTCACTTCATGCTTTTGGGTTACTGCAGCACTGACTGTATGACTATGCCCACCTGCACCGCCAGTCCATGCGCTATGGCTGTGTGAACCTGCACTGCCAGTAGACCCGCTATGGTTGTGGCTGGGCATCTCGGCCACGGTCTGGGTGTGGGTGGCGCTGCCGCCGGTGGTGCCCACAGGGTAGGCACTGGAAGCGCCCATGATAAACTCACCTTCGATTCGCTCCCATGTGCCGCCGATAAAGCTTGCCGGGCTGGTGGAGTCGTTGCTGGCCCAGAATTTGATTCTGGCGTAATCCTCCGCACGCTGAGCGGCAAGGGATTCTTTGATCAGCTTTCTTACCGCCGCCGCATCCGCCGGTGCGTTCTCAATGCTCAAGGTCTTATCTGTCCCCGCCTTGGCCCCGGCCTCATCGGAGGCTTTCTTGGCGGCTTCCTCATGTTTGGCCGCGTTGCTCTCAGACGTCGCCGCCGCCGTTTTGGACTTTTCCGCCGCGCTGGCCGAACCGGCTGCTTCCGTGGCACTTCCCGTAGCGGCGCTCTCGCTCCGGGCGGCTGCGGCAGCGGAACCGGCCGAGGCGGAGGCGCTGCCCGCGGCGTTGCTTTCCGACGTGGCAGCGGCCTCTTTGTACGTCTCGGCGTTGGCCTCCGACTGTGCCGCTGCGGTCTTACTGGCGGCGGCCTCTTTGGCGGCGGCGCTGGCCGTCTCCTCCAATGCGTTGATGCGCTCCTTGGCAGCGGCCAGCAGCTCGTCGGTGGGGATGCCGGTCACACCGTCCCGCACGATGCCGCAGAGCGCCTCGTCCAGCCGGGTGTCAGTGATCTGGCCCGTGGAGATGCTGGTGGAGCCTGCCGGGCGGGTGATCTCGGCAAGGCAGAGGTCGTAGATCAGCTCGGTGCGGGAGATGGCCGGGGCCGTGGGTGTGCTGGATGCCGTGCCCTGCAGCACCAGCAGGCTGGCGGCTCTGGCACCGGCATCATAGCGCATGACGATGCGGTCGATGCGGGGGAGAGACGGGTCGGCCAGTGGCATGGTCAGGGTGTCGGCCTCCCGCTTGGTGATGGAGTAGCCGGTGAAGCGGCTGGGGTGCACCCAGCCACGGCCCGCCCCCACGGTGACCTTCAGCCCGCCTGCGGCTGTCACCGGGAAGTCCTCATCTCCGCTGAACACTCCGCTGGTGAGGCCCGCAAGGTAGGCCGCCACGTCTGCGGCATCGAAGTCGTAGCCGTTGGCGGGGTATAAAACGATTTTGCTCATCAAAAGATCATCTCCTTACAGCTTGCGCCAGACCGGCGTACCCAGCCGCACGGTGCGGGTGGTGCTGTCGCTCTGGCTTTGGGTGATGACATCGGCCACCCGGACGGTGGCCTTGTAGCCCAGCTCCGGGATGGTGCAAAAGGCCACGTCACCAGGGGAGAGCCCCTCGGCATCAATGGTCAACTCAATGGAGCCGGTACGGAGCTGTTCCAGCAGCTTGTTGGTGCCTCGGGCCATGAGCCGCTCGAGGTAGGCTTGGCTTTTGGTGGTCTCGCCCTTTTCCTCGTCCGGCTGCACGTCCCGGGCATCCACATACAGCTCCCGCCGGTCGGCACCGGTGGCATCGGTCAGGCCCACGGTCACGGTGGCCCGGTTCTCGCCCTCGCCAGCGCCCTGCACCACAGCAACGTTGGCGTAGTCGCTGTCGCCAAAGGCCCACGCGGCCTGCTGCAGATTGCCCCACTTTGTGCTGAACCTGTTGTTTGGATCAGCGGTGGGCCGGTAGACCTCGAACAGCAGCTTCTTGTCTGCGTTCTTGCCTGCCAGCCGCACCCGGAAGCCCAGATCACAAGCCGCGCCGATGGTCATCAGGTAGTCCATGATGCTGCCGCCGGAGGTCTGTGCAGTGTAGGTGGTGTCAAAGCCCACAGCAGCACCCAGCTCCAGCTTGGGCCATGGCTGCATTGCGCTGACCAGTCTGCGCATGGCGGCTTCGGCGTTCTCGTTCTTCACGATGCTGGTACAGGCTCGCTTGGTGAGGGTCCACGTCCCCGGGAAGCCGGTGACCACTAAGTTGCTGTCGGTGTTCTCGTTGCTCCGGTGGCAGATGCGCATGGGCACATCGCTGTCACTGCGGCGCAGCCAGCGGCCCTCCCGGAGCAGGGACAGGTTCTCCTCGGTGGGTCTGACTTCCAGCGTGAACTCGCCCGCGGTGTTGTAGGGCTCGTCCCAGTAAAGGCTCACCCACACCTCAATACGGCCCAGCCGGGCAAGGGTCAGTTCATCCAAAACGTCCAGTGTCACGAGATCACCTCCGGCAGAATACCGCTCACCATGGGATAGAAGCGCACCGTCACCTGCAGGCTGGTCTCGCCACTGTCGGCGGTGGCCTTGAGCAGATTGTCCCCGGGGGCCAGCCCCAGCAGGTCGCTGTCCTCATCCAGCAGGGCGAAGATGTTCTCCTCCGTGCCGTCCTCCGTCCGCTTGACTGCCAGCTTGTCGGTGGTGGTGCGGTAGATCTCGATGACCTGCCCCGGGGTCAGGGTGGTCAGGATGCGGATGCTCTGGCCCGTGATGATGTTCAGCACGCACGGGTTGACCACAGCGCCGTCGCTCTTGAGGGTGGCCGTGAAGGGCACGCTCAGCGCCCCCGGGTTATAGGCATTCAGCCAGCCGATTGAGGTGCGCACGCCGAACCGGTGGGGCTTGGAGTAATTCACCGGCAGCCTGAACGATGGCACAAAGCCGTTGATGCAGAAGCTCTGAGCCTGCAAGTTGTACCAGAAGGGTTTCGGGCAGAAGAGCATGAAGGCCAACACCGGGTAGGGGTGGATGCTCTTTGTGTAGGGGGTCTTGGAAAGCACGAAACGGCAGAAGAATCTATCCTCGAAATACATGGTGCCGCTGGTGAAATAGGGCAGCTTTTCCAGCAGCAGGGCGGCATCCGCGTCGCCGTGGGGGCTGTGGCAGTGGATAATGAGTTCACGGCTCACCCCGGCCACGCTCTGGCGCTCCACCGTTTCACCGATCTGGTTCACTCCCTGCGCCTTTTGCAGATTTACATCTACGCCATTGATGGGGTCGAGGGAGTAGGGCGTGCCATAGTCCCACCCGATGTCGAGAGTGGCCCCGGCATCCGTGACCAGCTGCAAATGGTCTTTTCTGAATGGCATCTCAGAGCCCTCCTTTCATCGTTTCTGGGCCTTGGCCCGGTCGGCTTCCCAGCGTGCTTCCCGCTGGAGGTCTGCCGCCGTCTGGGCCTTGCTGTAAATATTTTGGGTGATGTTGGTGTCACCCTCCCGGTGGTACTGGTTGGCAGCTGCGGCCACCTGTGCCGTGCCGGATGCGGCCACAGACCGGCTGATGGCCATGTTGTCAGACAGCACCAGCGTATTGGCCTGCCGCACCATTTCAGCCAGCTTTGAGTTTGCGATCAGCAGGGCCTCGGTGTTGGCCTCCACAGCATCGGTCAGGTCTTTGTCCGGGGTGGGGGCCGTCGGTGTGGTGGAGCCGGTGCTTGTGCCTGTGGTGGTCTTAGCGATGTCATCCAGACTGCGCTCCACCTTTGTCCGGAGGCCGTCCACATAGGTGGTCACGGTCTTGTAGGAGCGCTCCACGCCGTCCACCAGTTTGGTACCTGCCTCGGTGACGGTCTTGGTCACCCTCTGGGTGATCTTGCCGGTCTCGTCCTTCAGCTTCTCGGTGAGCACTTTGGTGGTCACGGTGCTGCCGTCGGCAGTGGTGGTCTTGCTGGTGTCGGTCATGCTCTCGATGACCTTCTGGGATTTGGTGGAAGTGCCGGAGCTGCTGGGGTTGTTGGCAGCTTCCTGCTGCTTTTTTCGCTCGGCCTGCCGGGCCTTGCGGTCGGCAGCGATCTTGTTGGCGTAGTCCCAGGCCGGATTGCTGATGTAGTCTATGGTACCGCCATAAAGCCACGCGACACTGTTATAGGCCGCGATCAGGCCGTTGATGAGGATGATGAAGCCCTCGATGCCCGCCGCCACGATGCGCATCAGGCCCTCGAAGATGTAGCTCATAAAGTCCTCAACGCCCGCCCAGATGCTCTGGAAGCCGTTGGCGACCTCTTTGTTTTTGCCGCTGAAGTTCAGCAGCGCACCCACCAGCATCCCGATGAGGGAGATGACAAAGAGGATGGGGTTTGCGTCCATGGCGGTGTTCAGGGCAATCTGGCTCGTGGTTGCGCCGGCTGCGGCGGGCACGAACTGCGCCACCAGCCCCATGGCCAGCTGAGAGAGGTTCCCGAACACGCCGGAAAGGGCGTTGCCCAGCTGGTTCAGGGCCCCCATGGCTACGGCCTGAATCTGCGCCTGCTGCTCCTTGGTGCAGGCCTGCCAGAAGTAGCTGGCAGCCCACAGGCCCAGGCTCTCGAGGTCGCCATCCTTGAGGGCCGTTGCCAGCGTCTCGATGGCCCCCAGCGCATCCGTCTGGATGTCAAACTGGATCTGCGCCCAGCCCTCGGTGAGCTTGGTGCGGAACTGGGTGGTCAGCAGCTCACCCACGCTGCCGTACTGTGGCCCGGCATCCTCGATGGTTTTTGCCACAGTCTGTGTGCCGTCGGCGGCGATGGTGGTCACGGTCTTGACCGTGTGCTGCACGCCCTCGATGACCTCAGTGCCGGTGCTGGTGATGACCCGCTTGACCTGCTCGCTGCCGTCTGCCAGCGTCTCGGTGGTGGTCTGGGTGGTGACCTTGGCCCCGTCCACGAGGGCCGTCTGGGTCGCGGTGACCGTAGAAACTACGTCACGGACGGCTTCGATGCTCTGCGTGACCTTCTTTGTGCCATCTGCCGCTGTAGTGGTGATGGTCTTAACGTCCGAGAGGACCCCGTCCACCATCTGACGGCTGGTTTCGGTGACGGTCTGCTTCTGCTGTTTCGTGCCGTTTTTCAGGGTCTCGTTGACCGTTTCGGTGGTACGGGTGACCCCGTTCTCAATCTGCGTGCTGGTGGAGGTAATGGAGTTCACTACCTCAGATGCAGCCTTCTTGGCGGAAGAACTGGCCTTTTTCGAGGATGCAGACACAGCACTGGCCGCTTGCTCGGTGGTCTTTTGTGCAGCTTTGGCCTCCTCTTGCAGTTCCGTCCAGCTCTTGGTGCTGATGCCTTGCCCGGCCTGGGCTGCCTTGTGTCGGGCCTCCCGGTTGGCTTTGGAAGTGGCCGCTGCGGCCTGTGCATCTTTGTCTGCTTTGTAGTCATCGTAGCTGGAAAAGCCGGTATAACCATCCTTCCCGAGGAAGCTGTTCAGCTTGTAACTGAGCTTGTCAAGCCATCCGATGGCCGCCCCAATGGCGCTCTTTGCGATGTTCGCCACAGCCTGAAAGGCCCCGTCCACGATGTTCCGGAAGGTCTCACTGGTCTGATAGGCAGTCACAAGGGCCGTTGCCAGAGCGGCCAGAACTGAAACTACAAGCCCGATGGGGTTGGCTTTCAGGACAGCGTTCAATCCGGCCTGTGCTACAGCTAGACCGGTTGCCCCACTTTCGGCAGCCTTATGTGCAGCGGCAAGGGCTGTGGTGGCTGCCGTCTGTACTACAGTGGCGGCAGAGGTGGCGGTCAGGTAGCCCTTGTAGGTCAGAAATGCCACGCCGACAGAGGTAACAACGGTGATGACCAGACCAATAGTGTCTTTCAGTTTGGCCAGCTTCTGGTCATCCTCCGTGATGGCAACCACCAGCTCGTTGGCCTTGACGATGAGGTCGCCGAGAGCCGAGAACAGGCCGTCAGTCAGTTTGCCGGTAAGGGCAGCCACGTTGTCCTGCAGGGTAGACAGTCGCCCGTTGAAGTTCTGGCTGGCCTCCAGCATACCGTTGTAGAACTGCCCGCCTTCACTGGTGGCGGCTTCCACAGCGGCCTGCAATTCCTCAAAGCCCACCTTGCCGTCCGAGATGCGCTTATACAGGTCAGCCATGGATTCACCGGTGGCCTCACAGATCTGATTGAGCGGGTTGAAGCCCGCGTCGATCATCATGTTCACGTTTTCCAGCGTGACCTTCTGGGCGCTGGACATCTTGCCATAGGCCCGGACAAGGGTCTGCATCTTGTCAGCGTTGCCCAGAGAGATATCGCCCAGCATCTGCAGCACATTGGTGGTGTCGTCTGCCGCAATGCCGAATTGCAGCAGGGTCTGGGTGCCCTCAGTCAGATCAGAAAGGGTGAAGGGTGTGGATGCTGCCATTTTGCGGATCTCTTCCAGCTTTTCGGCGGCAAGCTGTTCGTCACCCAGCATGACCTTGAAATTGGTGAGGTAGCTCTCCATGTCCCGGTTGTAGGACAGACCGCTCTTCACCACGCTCATCAGGGCATCGGCGGCTTTCTTAGCGAAATCGGCGATCATCTGCCCGGCGGCTACCGTCCATTTATTGACGCTCTGCTCTGCCGGGTCGCTGTTCAGCCGGACATCACCCGTAATACTGAAATCAGCCATTGGGGGCGCTCACCTCCTCATCATCGCCATGCCTGAGCCGCTGTAGGAAGGCGGCATTGTGGTCGGCCACCGTGACTGCCGTCCGGGTGTGCCGCAGTTCTTTGGGCAGGGCAAAGGTCTCCTTCAGGTCCTCGTACTGCTGGCGCTGCCTGCCCTCCATGCCGGAGGTGTCCATCGTGCGCCAGGACATGATCTTCGCCATGGTGGTTTCCTCCGGCAGTCCCCGCAGCAGAGCCAGAAAACGCCACCAGTGGACGTGCTCTGCCGTAAGGTCGATGTGGTAAGCCTGCTGAAAAGCCGCGGTCAGATAGTCCGCGTCACAGGCAAAATCCATGGCAAGCTCACCGGAACCGCTGCCTTTGCCGCCGGAACGTCCGGGCGGGTCGGCCCCGTGGTAAAAGCGCAGCAGGCTTTCATAGGCCTCCGGGGCCAGTTGGGGAGGAATCGGCTCCCGGTAGAAGCGCCGGAACGCTTCCCGCGCAAGGGCGATGGTATCCTTTTTCTCCCGCTTACGCTGGTACTGGTTCGACAGCCAGACCATGGGCCGGAAGTCCGGGTCGATGGCGCGGCCCTCCCACTCGGTGGGCAGTGGCTCCAGCAGGATGTCAGCCATGATGACGGCGGCGCTTTGCCTTGCGCCGCTGCTCACGGTTCAGCTGAGGAGCCAGAAGGCTGGGGTCGAACTTCTGCTTTTCCTGATTTGCAGCCCGGGTCAGTTCGGTCATCACGGTAAGGGCCTTGCCCAGGTCATTGCCGTCCAGCCCCAGAGCTGCCGCAGACCCTTTGCCCAGCACATCATCGACAAACGCTTCAACGATGAGGCACTGGCCGCGGATACCCTCGGCATAGCTCATGTTAGGGGTCTGCTGTGCACGCTGACGCTCGGCCTCCTCGGCCTTTTCCAGCTTTGCCTTTGCCTGCTCCAGCCGCTCGATATCGTTGGCGTTCAGGCTGGAAAACGCAAATTCCTTATCAAAGATCTTCATGGTCGTCTCCTATCAAAAAAGCCCTCGCCGGTCAGGACGAGGGCACAGAGCTACGGGCAGGATCAGCCTGCCGCAGCGGTAGAATAGTCGAACTTGGCAGGGGTGCCGATGCCCTTTACATCGCAGGCAAAGGTGGCGATTGCGCCGGCAGAGCCGCCCACGTCGCTGGTGACGATGAATGCGGCTTCGCCCTTCTCGCCCTTGCCGGTGCGCAGGGAGAAATAGATGTAGGGCAGGATGACGCTCTGGCCGAAGCCATAGATCATCTCGTGGCCCAGAATGAAGTCCTGGAACGCATCGCCCTTGCAACGGTCGCCGTTGATGGCGAGGGTGCGCTGAACGCTGCCCTTGGTGGTAACGGGGCCGGTGCGGATGTAAGTATTGTCAGAGGTGGAAGCGTTCAGTGCGCCGCTGTGCTCTCGCACATGGTCGGCACAGACGGTCCAATCCTTAACGGCATCCTTCTTGCTGGCCTCGGTGCAGATGGCCAGCACAAAGTCATCGGTGTTTTCGATGCCCTTGTAGTCGGCGCTGGGGGTGATGCCGGAGGCGGTAACAGCTTCAGTAACAGTCATGTTGAAACTCCTTTCGGTTGGTAATAAACGAGCCGGAGCTGCATCTGCATTTTGCAGCTTCCGGCGCTGCTGGTAACGATATAGCCCGATGCAGTGACCGATACGCTGAGGGGCTGCTTTGGGGCTTCCAGCTGGGGCAGGTCATGCCGGTCATTCTGGGCAAGCACCCAGTCGGCCAGCTGCTCAAAAAAGCCGCTGTTGGCGATCTGGGTGCTCTGGGCCTCGCTGTATTCCCGGCGGCTCAGGAATACATAGCTTTTAGCCATGTTCCTGCCGGAGAAATAAGTGGTCAGCACCGGGTCTGTGGGGGAATCCTCAATGGAAAACTCGGCCACCGGCTCCGGGGAAAGCCCGGAGATACGGAATGCTGCCCCGTTCTCGGTCTGCTCTTCGGCGATGAGAGGGCAGGTCTTGAGCCACTCCCGCATGGCCGTGATGGTGACTTTCTCGCTCATAAGTGGCCCATCCCTCCCCAGAACATAGTAACGGCACGGGTCGCATAAAGGGCCAGATGCTCTCCCATGTCTGCAAGTGCCCGCTGGCCCCAGTAGGAGCCGCGCAGACCTTTGTACTTGTCGGCTTCCTGCCCACGTTCTTTGTTTCCCATGAAAGTGTGCAGGCCGCTGCCCTCGGCGTGCAGGTAATACTGCTTGCGGGCGTAGGGGGTGTTGTAGACCAAAAGGCCCTCGTCATACTTGGAAGCAGTCTGCACGCTATTTTTCAGTGTGCCGGTGTCCAGCGGAACATAACTGTCGATGAGCCGGGCCGCTTCCTGTGCCATGGCATACTGCGCTTTTTGCAGGGCAGCAGTCTTTTCGGCACCGAAGTCAGGCCGCCAGGAAAGCTGCATCTGAACGCCGTCCACCTTGTAGCGCAGGCCGTAGGGCTGATCAAAAACAGGCTTGCTCATTTTCTCAGCTCCCCTCTACATGAAAATGCGGCAGCAGCGGTTCCCGGTTGTCGGAGACCGCCGCCACCGTGCAGCAGATATGAGTTTTCTCGAGGGCGGCATACTCGGCCTCGGTCAGGCTGCGGACAGCGCCGCAGATGAGCTTGCCGCCCCGCTTGAGCGTCCAGTGTGCCGCCTTTTCCCCGGGCGGGAGCTTTGCCCACTGGAAATAGGGCAGATACCCGGCGGCAGGGGGCAGCCGGATGTGCACCGTCCGCTGGGGGTCGCCGCCGGAGGTGTCCAGCTTCTCCCGCCAGCTGCACCCCGGGATGACGTGGCAGACAGGCCGGTCGGTCTCGGTGGCGGTGTCGTGGATGAGGTTCACAACGGTAACGCTGCACTGCATCAGAAACACCCCCGATACAGCAGGCCGTGGGGGTCGCTGCCCAGCGCGTTGGAGAGGATGCTCTGCGCTTCCGCTGCAAGCCGCTCGGAAAGCGCCCCGCTGGCGAAGGTGACGGAGTAGCCATCGTTGGACACGCTGGAAGCCCCGGGTACGGCACAGGCGCTCTGTGCGGCGCTCATGGCATCGACGATCTGGACGCAGGCATCGGCCAGCAGGGCGGCGCACCCGGCACAGGCCCTGGCGTGGGGCTCTGCCCGGCCAAAGGTGTGCCGGTCGATGAGCCGGGAAGCCCGGGCACACAGCGTGTCAAAGGCAGCCTCGTCCAGCGTACCGCCCGCTGTCTGGTACTGTTCGTAGGTGCAGTAAAGCATGGCGGCCTCCTTATGCTGCGACCTTCTTCTTAACAAGAATGGTCTGGCCCTTGGTGACCTTGTAGGCGTAGACTTTGCGGCCCTGCACGGCAGATGCGCCGATGAAGTCGCCAGAGCCGGAGAGATCCTGCAGGTGGACGGGAACGGCCCACTCATCGATGACGGCGAACCAGTTGGGATGACCGGCCACATACTCCACGTTCTCGCCCAGGGTGGAATCCTCGAACACGGTGTAGCCTGCGATCTTGCCCACAGCGCCGGTCTGAACGACCGCGTCGCCCAGGTCGGAAGCCTTGATGAACTCGGGGCTCTTCAGGAGCAGGCCGTAGGTGTCCGGGGAGACCAGCAGCCAGCGGCCTGCGGTGGGCACGCCGATGGAGGACTGCTGAGTGCGTGCATCCACGATGTTGGCGTAGATGGTCTTTTCGGTCAGAGCGGTGGTATTGCCGAAGGCAGTGCCTGCGGTGGTCAGCTCCACGGAGCCGTCAGAATCCATCTGCAGGCCCAGAGAGTAACCGGCGCTGTCCAGGCGGTCAGCCACCAGATTGCCGGGAACGCTCTCTGCATCGAAACCATCGATGATCTCATTCACGGCCTTGTCGTGGTCGATGTTGACGGTGAGGTAGGTGGTGTCACCGCTGGTCTGCTTTGCACCCTTGGCCTTGTCGTAGTCGTTCACCACCACCTCGGTGTCGCGGACGGGAACCTTGACGGAACCTGCCTTGGGGCTGCCCTCGTAGCGGTTGTTGCAGATCACGCCGACTTTCTTCACCAGCGTCTTGCGCAGCTTGAGGTCGACCAGATTGGAGTAGCGGACCTGTGCTTCATGTGCCATAAGAATATCCTTTCTCTCATTCAATGTTGATATCGGGGTTCATCGCCTTGAAGGCAGCGGTCACGGGGTCAACGTCCCCGGCGGGCGGGGTGCCGTGCTCTTTGCCGCTGGAAATGTGAACGAAACCAGCGCCGCCCTCTTCCGCCTCGCCAAAGGCCCAGGGGTTCGCCTTGGCGGCTTCTTCCAGAGCCTTGGAGATATCGGTGGAACGGTCCTTGGAGCCCTTGAGGGCATCCAGATCCAGCAGTGCCCGGACCGCCTTGACGCTGCGGCCCTTAGCTCCCAGAATGGCGGTGTTCAGGGCATTGTCAAAGGCAAAGCCATCAGCCTGTGCCTGCATATCGCCCTTGAGTTTGGCAATGTCTGCCTCGTATTCCTCGGGCTTCTTCTTACCGTCAAAGGCAGCAAGGCCGTCCTGGGCGGTCTTGAGCTGAGCCTGGGCGTTTTTCAGCTGGGTCTTGTACTGCTCGGCGGCAGTCTTTTCCCGGTTGACATCGTTGCCGTTCTCGGCCATGATCCAATTCAGCTGCTCCTCGGTAATGCCGGGGATCTTGTTCTTCACGTCTTCACGCTTCATGGTGAAAAAAACTCCTTTCTGTTGGTGAAACCACGGTTTGGTGACACGGTTCTCCGTCCGTGTTCGGTTGTGGGCAGGGTACGCACTGCCCTCTGCGATGGCACCGTCTGGAGGCATCGAACCTCCCGCTTCCGGTTTTGGAGACCGGCGCTCTTCCAGAATGAGCTAAGACGGCATGAAAAAAGCGCCCCTGCCCGGCTGGGCAAAGACGCTTGCGGTATTAGGTTTGGTCAGTCCCAGTCGGCATAACGGGGACAATTAAGGCAGGTTTTATGGGCTTCTGCCCAATTGCAAGGTGGCTTATCGTCACCCTTCAGGCAAAGAGTATCATCGCCAATATTGGAGACCTCAAAGCACAAACCGCAGTCGATTTTGCGGTTATAGATAGGGCAAAACCATTCTTCCGGCTTTGCTGTATCGTTAGTGCGGAATACCATGCTTCTTAACCACCTCCATCAATTTTTGACCGCCCTCATCCAGCGGCCCGATACTGGAAACATTGCCATTCTGCCCAATGGCAACAAAACCATACTCGGAATAGTAACAGGTCTGTGTTCCGTTACGCTGGGACATTGCGACTTTGGAAGAGCGGATAATGCGTTCGGCATCCATCGGCCCCATGCCACGTTCTGCCCAGCGCTGCAGAACGTGTTCGCTCGCAAAGTTGATTTCATTGGGTGCAGGCGGCGATTCAATCAACTTGCCTTTCGCCTTTATTGTACCAGCTTCACGCATCTGTTGCAATTCCACATTTGCAGAATCAAAACGTTCCTGCTTTCGGGCTGTATAACTGGCCTTGCCCGCCTCGCTCCTGCCAAAGCCTGCCACGCTGATGCGGGCGCTGTCCGCCCTGCCGCCGGTGGCGCTGATAAAGTCAGACAGCTCCTGACGGGCCTGCCGGAGCTTTACCGCGCTGGCGGTGGTATCGGCCCCGGCGGCATCCTCTGCCAGATACCGGCGCTTGTACTTGCGCACGGTGCGCTCCCTGGCCCGCTGCATCTGGCTGATCTCGTACCGGGTGTATCTGCCGCCGTTGTACTCGATGCCCCGGGCGTTGAGGGCTTCCAAGCTCTCCTGCGTCCATGCAGGCGGTGCACCCAGCTCCGGGAAGATGGAAAAGAAGGTGTGACGGCAGTTCCAGCCGCAAAGCCCTGCGCCGGTGCCGTAGCCGGTGGCGGCCTCGAAGTCCGGGTAATGCTTGCCCATGTAGTCCACAGCGCCGCCCCGGTGGAACTGCCTGCCCTGCCACTCAGCGTGGGAAGGCCGGGCCCCGCCGTGGGCCGTGGTCTCGAAGAACTCAACCCCCATCTCGTCGGCCCGGGCCACTTGCAGCTTTGCGCCGGTCTGATTCACACCAGTCAGCACCGCCCGGCGGGCGGCAACTTCCAGCGTGTCGGTGTGGCCGGTGGGGTAGGTGACGTACTTCATGGTGTCGGCCAGACTGTCCACCGCGCTCTTGACGGCGCTCTTGTAGTCGAACGCACCGCTGCTCACCTTGAGATGGGCGCGGTCGAGGGCGGCTTCAAACTGGCCGCTGACGGTGTTGGCCGTGGTGGCAGTCAAGTTGTGGAAGGTCCCCGCCGTCTGCTGGTAACCCGCATGGAGTAGGGCCTGCAGGGTGGCATTGTCGGCAAAAGGCGTGGGCTCCTTGCCGTAGTGATAATAGATCTCGTCCTCGGCTTCCATGGCCCGAGTGGCCGCTTCCTGCATGAGCCGCCGGATCTCGGCTTCACTCTTGCCGGTGTAGCGGGCCAGCTTCTTTACCACGTCCTGCCGGACAGCTTCCACCTGCTGGTATCGCCACAGCTGCCAGTGGGCCGTGGAGGTCATGGTGTCCATTTTGGAGATGCGCCGGGCCACGTCCCGCAGGATATCGTCCTCGACCTGCTGCCAGAGCAGAACCAGCCGGGCGGGTGCGTGGTCGAGATAGTCCGGGGCCAGCATCAGGCACCCCCGCCGAAGCTCAGCTCCGGCTGCTTGTTTTCGTCAGCGGCTTCCTGTGCCAGCTTGCGGGCATCCTCTTCACTGACCCCGTACCGGGCAGACAGATACTTGTACCGGGGCAAAAGGCCGCTCAGGGCATCGTCCCGCATCTGGCTCATCCGGGTCTCGGCATCGGTGATGTAGCTGTCGTCCCAGTCCACAGAGATGGGCGTTTCGGGGTCCAACGCCGCTCCCTGCAGGTTCTTTGCTGCCCACAGGATGGCCCGCACGATGCCCACCAGCGCCCCCTCGATGGGGATCTGGTTCTTGTTGGCGCTGGCCACCAGATCCTGACGGCTGCCATTGTACTCGGTGGCCGTGGTGACGTTGCCTAGCTCAAAGTTGTACCGGTGACAGCCCAGGCCGCACTTGAAGCTGAACAGGTTCAGCATATCCTGAACAGCCTTGTGGTTCTGTTCCACCCGCAGGTCAGGGTTGTATTCGTGGTATTCGCTGGACTGGTCGAGGCTCCCTTCCTTTTGGGGCAGGGTGACGAACTGGCTCTGCACATCGTCATCGGGCGGAATAGAGTGCTCCACACCCTCTTGGTCCACCACCTTGCGGCAGATGTCCGCAGAGTAGAAGATCTTCTTGTGGCCCAGCCGGATATCCTCCCGGTAGTTGTCAAAGGCAAGGTCGATGCCCTGGGCCTCGGCCAGCGCTTCGGCAAAGACGCTCATGCCCAGCCCTGTGCCGCCGTCAAGGTTCTTGACTGCTGCCGGGCTGAACAGGGCAAACCAGGGCGGGGAACCATCCACTGTGATGCTTTCTGCCGTGCCCGGCGGGGCCTGCAGCGCTTCAAACACCGGAGCGCCCGAAACTCCATCCGTTACCCGGAACCACTCGTTGCGGATGGTGCGCGTTTCGGTGTTGCCGGTGTGGGTCTGCAGATAGACCGCGGGCTTACCCTCCATCATGCACTCGGAGACAAAGGCCGCTTCGGTCACGATGCCCCGTTCCACCCGCAGGGGCAGAATGCAGGAAGCCGGGTCATAGTCCAGCTTCAGGCGGGTATCCGGGCCGGGAACCGCTTTCCCTTTCACGACAGTCAGGTTTTCGGCACTCAGTACAAAGGCACCGGTGCCGGACCAGTAGGCCTGTTCCACCAGAGCGTTGGCATTGCGCCAGAAGTGCAGCTCCCGGAGCAGGCCGCCCACCTGCTGCTCATCATCGCCCAGCAGATACCGGGCGGTGGCAGCGTCCTTGATTTGGAAGGTGGTGCGGTCGTTCAGAAGCAGGTTTGCCCAGTCCTCGCAGACCCGTTTCGGCATCCGCAGGGAGGCAATGGGGCGCTTCTTGGTGCCGTTTGCGTATTCAGCGGCACGGGTGTGCACCTTGGGCACGCTGCCCTGCCACCACTGCCGCCAGGTCTCGATGTGGCCGTAGTAGTCGGCATCGATGGCCCACCCGCGCGTCTTGTTCAGGTAGTTCAGAAATGCGGTGATGTTCATGTGTTGGTCAACCTCTTGAAATCGCGCTCGATGGTGTACTCGTAAGCGTCCAATGTGTCGATATCGGTGCTGCCGTCATCCAGCCGCTCGTCCACGCCGGGGTGCTTTCCGCTGTACAGGGCCGTGGCAAGGGCATCCCGGAGGGTGGCAGCTTCCGGCAGCAGCCAGAACCGTCCGCCGCCCATCAGGATGCAGGTCAGGCGGATGCGGTCATTGATGCGGATCTTGGCACTGTTCTCCACCCGGTCGGCCAGCCAGCTGAGCTTGCAGCGCCGGAGCCTTGCCCGGATGTGGTTGATGAGGGTCTGCTCCGCACTGTCGCAGAAAATAAATTGGATCTCGCCCCAGCGGGCAAAGACAGCCATGCAGAACTCCAGCAGTCGGTCGGCCAGAAAGTCGGCATCCTGCGCCACAGGGTCGATGCGCTGGGAAGCCAGCCCCACCACGCCGGAATAGCCCGGCAGGATGGCCGTTGCCACAAAGGCGTGTTTGGAGCCGTTGCCGCCAAAGTCCACCCCGATGCGTACCCGCCACGGGTGCAGCGGCTTGCCCACAGGCCAGAAAAAGCGCCCATCTCCGGCGGCAAGGCTGTCGGCCAGCAGGCGGTAGATCACGCCGTTGGCGGCCATCCACTGCCCCAAGATAAAGCGGTTATAGTAGACCGTGCCGGTGTATTCTTTTTTCAGATCGGCCACGAACTGGGCCGGAAGTGTAGGGTTATCGTCGATGGTATACGCCTGACAGTAGATGTCAGCGTCACTGTCCAGAAACTTCTTGAACCAGTGAGTGGGGCTTTCCGGGTTGCAGGTGCCGTCAAAATGGGAGTGGGGGCAGGAAAGGCGGCTTTTCAGCATCTGGAACACGCCTTCGTCCCAGGTGGTGATCTCGTCACCGTAGACGTACTCAAAGGCAGCGCCCTGGATGCGGGCGATGTGTTTCTTGTTGTCAGCGCCGAGGACATAGACCTTCTTGCCGAACAGCTGTACCACGTTGCCTGCTGCCGAGGTGCGGATCACACCTACAAGGTCGGGACCCCAGAGCTCCCGCATCAGGGACAGCACATTGCGCTCCAGTGTGCCCAGGGTGTTGCCCATGAGCACCAGCAGGCCCTCGCCCCGGGCCGCACAGATCCGCTTCGGGATGGTCACAGCGCAGTCCAGGTAGGTCTTGCCGCTTCGGGTGGCTCCGGTCTTGACGTTCCACCGGTGGGAACAGTTGCGCAGGTACTCCTGCTGAAACTCAGTCAATGGCACTGTCCACACCTCCCAGCAGCTCCTTGGCCTTTGCCAGAGCATCCGCGCCCGGGTCTTCCTGTACGGTCTCCTCACCCAGCATTTTCAGCAGGACATTGGCTGCCCTGGCATCGCCCTGCTTGGCAGCGGTTGCAATGCCCATGACCACGCTCATCTGGTTATCCATGTCCTCCGGGTCAATCTGGTCCCGCAGCATGGCATTCACGCGGCGGCGGTCGGTCTCCGGCAGGCTCAGGTAGTAGTCAGCTGCCTGACGCATGGACCGTTTGCGGCGGCGGGCCGCACCGGATGCAATGCCGCCCTTCTGGGCAATCTCTCTCTGTTCGCTCTCCGTTCGTTCATTGAACGGAATGAGATTCTTTTCATTCGACACGTCACCACCTCTCTCGTCGTCAGGGTACAAAAAAGCCGCCCCGGGATGGCCCGGAACGGCAAGTGTGATCTTTGAAAGCAGCC
>OFMT01001288.1_pt1 | contig 18564 bp, 16 predicted proteins | sample 1541891 | NCBI WGS metagenome assembly OFMT01 (sample SAMN04209230, study PRJEB22552) | human gut metagenome | biome: gut; material: feces | host: Homo sapiens | place: USA: Oklahoma | reverse complement strand
GGCCATAAAGGGAATCGACTCAGCAACAGACCCGCTGCCGCTCCCGCTCAGGTGAAGAAAATGATGCGTCTACCGCCGGAACATACGGATTCCCCACGGTAGAACAGCAATCTCTTTCACCCTCACAATGTAGCGGCAGCGTGAGTAGAAGGCAGTCAATTCCCTGCTTCGGCGGGACTTAAGATGCAGCTCTTGTACGCAAAAAGGAAGTGCAGAAACCATGGGTTTCTGCTGGCGTTCTTTGGAAACCGCCGAAGCGCCGCCTGTGGCGGATGAAGCGAGGTGGTTTCGAGGAAGTGTCCCGGTTTTCACGCCACAACGTGGCTGGAAACCGGCTGACACGACGGTGTAGACTTTCTTTCGCTATTGAAAGAAAGTCACCCGTCGGAGACAAAAGAAGAACGAGCCGCCGGAGACAAGAAAAAGCTATTGGCAGAACCCCCCCGTATCCCCCAAAAGAACACCCCCTCCCCCTCCCGCATACACTGTCACAGGAACATTCCGGAAAGGAGCCATTTCCATGCCCAAGATCTATCTCAGTCCCAGCACCCAGGAGTATAACCCCTACGTCACCGGCGCCGGGTCAGAGGAATCCTTCATGAACCTGCTGGCCGATGCCATGGAGCCCATTCTGCTGCTCAACGGCATCCAGTTCTCCCGCAATACGCCGGACATGACCGCCGCCTCCTCCATCCGGCAGGCCAACGCCGGACAGTACGACTTCTATCTGGCCCTCCACTCCAACGCCTCCGGCCCCGGTGCCGAGGGCCGGAGCCGGGGCATTCTCGCCTTCTACTATCCCACCAGCGCCAACGGCCGCCGGGCAGCGGAGCTGTTCGTGGAAAACCTCCGGGACATCTACCCCCTGCCGGAGAAGGTGTCCACACGGGCCACCACCTCTCTGGGAGAGATCCGCCAGCCCCGGTTCCCCTCGGTGCTGTTGGAGCTTGGCTACCACGATAACCCCGACGATGCCCTGTGGATCCAGGAGAATATCCCCCGCATCGCCGCCAACCTGGTGCTGAGCCTCACGGAGTACTTTGGCCTACCCTACACCGCCCCCACTCCCCAGCCGGGTCAGGTATCCACCGTCTCCGGCGGCCCGGTGAACCTCCGCTCCGGCCCCTCCCTCCAGTCCACGGTAACGGCCCGGCTCCCCGACGGCGACGGCGTGACGGTGTACGGCCGCTATCAGGACTGGTACGTGGTGTCCCACGGGGAGCATCTGGGCTACGTCAGCGCCCCCTTTATCCGCCTGTCGTAAGACATCGGCAAGATCTCCCCGGCGACCTGCGAAAATAATAAACAGAATGTGGTTTTTCTCTTGACAGTTTTGCACAATTCGATTAAACTATTAGGAAGATTATCATCGGAGATTCAAGGGGGATCTTCGGTTATTTTCTGCCCTGAACGGAGCTATCCGTTTTCATACGTTAAAACAACATAGGAGGAATATCTGTCATGACGACAATCGGCTGGATCGTATCCGTTGCTGCCTTCGTCGTTGCGGCGGTGATCTTTTTCCTCCTCGGTATTCGCTATCGCAAAAGCGTAGCGGAAAGAGAAATCTCCAGTGCGGAGGAAGAAGCCACCCGCATCATCAACGAAGCCATCAAGAGTTCCGAAAATAAAAAGAGAGAAGCACTTCTTGAAGCCAAAGAAGAGATTTTGAAAAACCGCAGCGAATACGAGAGAGAGGTCAAAGAGCGCCGGGCCGACCTGCAGAAGCAGGAGCGCCGACTGCAGCAGAAGGAGGAAAACCTCGATCACAAGATGGATTCCATCGAGAAGAAAGAGGAAGCTCTCACCGCAAAACACGCCGCCGCCGACAAGGCTGCGGAGGAGATCAAAAACATCAAGCACAGCCAGATGGAGATGCTGGAGCGCATCTCCGGCTTCACCGCCGATGAGGCCAAGGATTACCTGATCGCTCAGGTGGAGTCGGATGTCACCCACGAGACTGCCATCAAGATCAAGGAGATCGAGGCCCGCGCCAAGGAAGAGGCCGATCAGCGGGCTCGTGAGATCGTGGCCACCGCCATCCAGCGGTGCGCCGCCGACCATGTGGCCGAGATCACCGTCAGTGTGGTTCCCCTGCCCAATGACGAGATGAAGGGCCGCATCATCGGCCGGGAAGGCCGCAACATCCGGACGCTGGAGACTCTCACCGGCGCCGACCTCATCATCGACGACACGCCGGAGGCCATCACCGTCTCCTGCTTCGAGCCGGTGCGGCGTGAGGTCGCCCGTCTGGCTCTGGAGAAGCTCATTGCCGACGGCCGCATCCATCCCACCCATATCGAGGAGATGGTGGAGAAGGCCCGCCGTGAGGTGGACGCCGTCATCCGCTCCGAGGGTGAGCGGGCCGTGCTGGAGACCGGCGTCCGGGGCATCCACCCGGAGCTGCAGAAGCTGCTGGGCCGCCTGCACTACCGCACCAGCTACGGCCAGAACGTGCTGCAGCACTCCATTGAGGTCAGCCACATCGCCGGTATGATGGCGGCGGAGCTGGGCGCCGACGTCCAGACTGCCAAGCGTGCCGGTCTGCTGCACGATATCGGCAAGGCCGTGGACCATGAGATGGAGGGTACCCACGTCTCCTTGGGCGTGGAGTTCTGCCGGAAGTACCGGGAGAAGGAGGACGTCCTCCACGCCATTCAGGCCCACCACGGCGACGTGGAGTGCAAGACGCTGGTGGCCTGTCTGGTGCAGGCAGCCGATGCCATTTCCGCCGCCCGGCCCGGCGCACGCCGTGAGAATCTGGAGAACTATATCAAGCGTCTGGAGAAGCTGGAGGAGATCACCAGCAGCTATCCCGGCGTGGAGAAGAGCTACGCCATTCAGGCGGGCCGTGAGGTTCGTGTCATGGTGAAGCCCGAACAGGTCTCCGAGGATCAGATGGTGATCCTGGCCCGTGAGCTGGCCCACCGCATCGAAAACGAGCTGGAGTATCCCGGCCAGATCAAGGTCCACGTGCTGCGTGAGACCAAGGCCGTGGAATACGCCAAGTAAACATCCTTTCATACGGCTCATCCCCAACGGCGCACCGCAGCAGTGGTGCGCCGTTTCTTTATGCCCTTAACTTTGCTTGCGGTGGTATCCTGTCCTCAAAACCCGAAAAATCGAGGACTCTGCCATGAAACGTATCCCGCTCATTCTTTCGCTGGCCCTGCTGCTGTTGCTGCCGGCCATCGCCCTGTATCCAATGCTCCATGCCTCCGCGAAAAGGATGGCGTCGATAGCAGCACAGCCATTCAGGCGGCCGCCCCATCGGAAGCCTCCCAATCGGAAGCCGCCCCGTCGGACAGCGCCGTCGCTGCCCCCGCCGCTCCCGTCGCCGTCAGTGGTTCTATCGACACCGATGATTTTCCCCTCACCGACGGCCAGCAGCAGGCGCTTCACCGCTATATGCCCGCCTACTATACCGCGCTGGGGGACCTGACGGAGGTGAGCACCGACGGCGTATTCTGCGCCGATGACATCGCCGCCTATGAGCAGGCGGTGTGGCGCAGCATCGTGGCCGTCCGCTCCGCTGCACTGGAGGACCTCTCCCTCAGTACGTGTACCTACACTCTCACCGTTACCGACATATCCGGCGGCGAGGACCGGCTGGAGGTGAGCCTTACCGAGGACAACACCCAGCAGTTCCGTGGCGTCCCGGAGTTATCCATGCAATATGGCGTTCTCCACACCTTCCTGCTGCGCCGGAACGGCGATGACAACTGGCAGGTGGCAGATCACGACTGCGACAACAGCGGCTTCTACGGCTTTGTCTATGACCCGGAGACCGGAACCGACGCCCGTCTGGCGGAGATGCTGACCCAACTGACCCAACGCCACGCCCAACAGGGTCTGACCGGTCGGGAACTCTCCTGCTCCCACCCCTATGACCGCACCGCCGCCGTGAGCTACCTGATGCAGTGGGTAGCCCGGCGCGATCCCGATTGGGCCGCCTACGACGACTACGGCGGCAACTGCATCAACTTTGCCTCCCAGGCCCTGTACGCCGGGGGCATCCCCATGAGTGACCACTGGTACTGGGCCGGGGAGGAGGACTACTCCTACGCTTGGATCAACGTGGGCGGCTTCACGGATTGGGTCACCGGCGACCCCTCCCCACTGGTGTGCGACCCCGACGCCGCCTACTACACCGGCCATCCCGGTGACCTGATCCTCATGGGCATCGAGACGGCCCGTAACCACGCCACCACCATTTCCTCCCTTGTGGCGGACGAGGAGGGCCGGACAGTAGACTATCTCCTCTGCTCCAACACGGATAATCTGCTGAATTTCCCCGCCGGAGCCTACTACTATACCAACCAGCGGCTCATTCGCATCTTCGGTTGGGAATGATCCTTCGCAGTCTCGGCCGGGGATGATCCTCTGCATCCTTGGCTGGAAATAAGCCCTATCATCTCCGGCCGGGAATAAGACGTTGCGCCCTGACAGTTTTGTGGTATAATAGGACTGTCAGCGGACAGAGCCATGTCCAGTTACCATGTCCACTTTTGTCCGCAGAATGTACCAATTCACCGGGAGGATACCCTATGGAATTTCGTGTGCTGGCACTGGGAGATGTTACCAGCGAGGATGGCACCCGCCATCTGGCCCGTACTCTGCGCCCCTTTCAGAAGGTCCACGGCGTGGACTTCACCGTGGTCAACGGTGAGAACGTCTCCGGCGTAGGACTGACCCCGGATCAGGCGGAGGATCTCTTCGCCGCCGGCACCGATGTTATCACGCTGGGCAACCATACGTGGGGCAAAATGCAGATCGCTGACTATTTGGAGGACAGTCCCTACATCCTACGGCCTGCCAACTTTTCCCCCCGCACGCCGGGCCGTGGCGTGGGAGTCTACGACTGCGGCCGCTTCCGCATCCGGGTCATCTCCCTCATCGGCCGCTGCGATCTGTCATGGGGCAGCGATAACCCCTTTACCACAGCGGACCGCCTGCTGGCGGAGCCGGACGCTCCCACCTTCACGGTGGTGGATTTTCACGCTCAGGCCACCAGCGAAAAGCTGGCCATGGCCTACTATCTGGACGGCCGGGTCTCCGCCCTGTGGGGGACCCACACCCACGTCCCCACCGCCGACCAGCGGGTGTTCCCCAAGGGTACCGGCTACCTGACGGATCTGGGCATGACCGGTGCCGTGGAGTCAGTGCTGGGCATCCAGCCCCAGCAGTCGGTGGAGATGTTCTTAGGCGGTCTGCCGGGCCGCTTCCGCCCCGCCTCCGGCCCCTGCAAGGCTCAGGGGGCGCTCTTCACGCTGGACAGCGCCACGGGCCTGTGCACAGCGGTGGAGCGGGTGGATATCCGCTGACGGCCCGGCATTTGTCACGCAAAATCCGTCACATAGAAGCTGTCACACAGGACCCGTTCCGTAGGTTCTGTCACATAGGAGAAATGAGCCATGTCTGTTGAAAAGGTCCGGGCGTACCTGACGCCCTACGGGGTGACCCAGCACATCCGGGAGCTGGAGGTCTCCAGCGCCACGGTGGAGCTGGCCGCCGCCGCTCTGGGGGTGGCCCCCGCCCGCATCGCCAAGACCCTCAGCTTCAAGGTGGGAGAGCGGCCCATTCTGGTGGTGGCCGCCGGGGACGCCCGCATCGATAACGGCAAATACAAGCACTTTTTCGGCGTCAAGGCCAAAATGCTGACGCCGGAGGAGGCCGTGGAGCGCATCGGCCACGCCGTGGGCGGCGTATGCCCCTTCGCCCTGCCGGAGGACGTGTCCGTGTATCTGGACGAGTCTTTGCGGCGGTTTGAGACGGTGTTCCCCGCCGTGGGCAGCGCCGCCTCTGCCATCGAACTGACCTGCCCGGAGCTGGAGCGCTGCTGCGGAGAGCGGTTCTGCCGATGGGTAGACCTCTGCCGTGGCTGGCAGGAGGCATAAAAGGAGGACGCTATGGCAAAAATTCTACACACGGCGGACTTCCATCTGGACAGCGCCTTTACCGCCCTGCCGGAGGAGAAGGCCCGGCTGCGCCGTCAGGAAGCCCGCCAGTTAACGGACCGGCTGGTGGACTATGCCAATGACCACGGCGTGGAGCTGCTGCTGCTGGCCGGGGATCTCTTTGACTCCGACCAGCTCTACGGCCAGACGGCACAGGAGCTGGCCCGGTCGCTGGCCCGCTTCCGGGGCCACGCCGTCATCGCCCCCGGCAACCACGACTTCTACGCCGCCTCCAGCCCCTACGCCCGGCTGCTGTGGCCGGAAAACGTCCACATCTTCCGGGAGGAGCGGCTCCAGCGGCTCCCCTTCCCTCAGTACGGCTGCGTAGTATACGGAGCCGCCTTCACCTCCCCCGACGCTCCCGCCGGGATCCCCGGCTCTCTTGGCCCGGAGGATGAGGGGCTGGCCCGCATCCTGCTGCTCCATGGAGAGGTGGGTGTGCGGGACAGCCGCTACCGAGCCATGACCCTGAAGGACGTGGAGCAGAGCGGCGCCGACTATCTGGCGCTGGGCCACGTCCATGCCTTTGGCGGCGTGCAGCAGGCAGGGCGCACCTTCTGGGCCTATCCGGGCTGTCCGGAGGGCCGGGGCTTCGACGAGCTGGGGGACAAGGGCTTCCTCACCGGTACCGTGGAACCGGGACAGGTGAAGCTCACCTTCGTCCCCTTCGCCCGCCGCCGGTATCAGTGGCTGACGGCGGACGTCACCGGCACAGATCCGCTGGAGGCCCTGCGCCGGGAGCTGCCCCCTCACCCGGAGACGGACATCTTCCGCATGGTGCTCACCGGCGAGACGGAGGAGCCGCCCCGGCTGGACGCCCTCTATGACGCCCTGTCCCCGGACTGCTTCTATCTGGAGCTGCAGGACCGCACCACCCGCTGCCGGGATCTGTGGGAGCACTGCGGAGAGGACACCCTGCGGGGGTTGTTCCTCCGGGATCTGCGCCAGAGGTACGACGCTGCTCCGGAGGAGGAGAAGCCCCGGCTGCTGCAGGCCGCCCGATTCGGCTTGGCGGCACTGGAAAACCGGGAGCTGTAAAGCGCTTTCAATTTACTGCCCACGGCGCAGGCCGTGAGAGAGGAGCCCGCCCCATGAAAAAGATCCTCATGATCGGCACCGGCGGCACCATCGCCTCGGAGATGACGCCGGAGGGCCTGACACCGGAGCTGAACACCCACCAGCTGCTGGCCTATCTCCCCCGCATCGCCCAGCTGTGCCATGTGGACTGCATCCAGCTGTATAGTCTGGACAGCACCAGCATCCATCCCACCCACTGGCTGGGGACGGCCCAAGCCATCCGGGAGCACTACGACGACTACGACGGCTTCGTCATCAGCCACGGCACGGACACCATGGCCTATACAGCGGCGGCCCTGAGCTATCTGGTTCAGGACAGCCCCAAGCCTATCATCCTCACCGGTGCCCAGAAGCCCATCTGGTTCGATGGCACCGACTCCAAGCGCAACCTCACCGACGCCTTTCTCTACGCCTGCCGGGGCTGCGGCGGCGTGCAGATCGTCTTTAACGGCCGGGTCATTCTGGGGACCCGTGCCCGCAAGACCTACTCCAAGAGCTTCCGGGCCTTCTCCAGTGTCAACTACCCCGATCTGGCGGTGGTGCAGGACGAGCATCTGTTACAGTACATCCGTTGTGAGAGCCGGCCACGGCCCCTGTTCTATGACCGGCTGGATCCCAATGTGGGGCTGCTGAAGCTGATCCCCGGCACGGAGGATGCACTGGCGGAGTTCATGCTGGACCGCTACGACGGCCTCATCATCGAGAGCTTCGGCGTAGGCGGTCTGCCGGAATACGACGGCGGGCACCTGTATGACGTGGTGCGCCGTGGGGTGGAGCGGGGCAAGCTGGTGGTCATGACCACGCAGGTCCCCAACGAGGGCAGCGACCTGACGGTGTACCATGTGGGGGGACACCTGAAGAGCACCCTCCGGCTGCTGGAGGCCTACGACATGACCACCGAGGCCGCCGTGGCCAAGCTCATGTGGATCATGGGGCAGACCCGTGAATTTTCGGAGGTGGAGCGGCTGTTTTACCAGCCTGTGGCGCAGGATATCCTCCGTTTCGGAGACGAATAAGATGTTTGCTCCGGCGGGACACTGGGTGTGTCCTGCCGGAGTATTTTTTGCGCTCCGGTGCAGACTAACAGGGCAAAAAAGGGAGGCGGACAGTCAGCTATCCGCCCCAAGTGAGGAGAAAAAATGGATAAAGCATCGAAAACGCCGTCCCTCAGACAAGGGCCAGCACCAGCCACAGCAGGCCGATGACACCGCCGCCCAGCAGCGCCGCCATCCATGTGGTGAGCCGCCTGCGCCGGGGCGGAGCCCCGTGGGTGCGGGCGTAGCTCTTGGCGATGCGGACCGCCTGCTCCACCACCTGCTGGGATGAGACGCCGCCGCCTGCGGCGTCGTTGCTGAGAATAAAGATCGCCTGCTCGAAAATATGGGGATCGGGGGACTCCACCACGATCACCCGTCTGGAAATACCTTTTACCAAGGCCACGCCCTCCTCTGTCCGGTGATGTTTGACAGATAGAGTATTTCCGGCGCCGGCGGCGGTTATACCTGCCGGGGGTGGTTTTCTCCCGGCAGGGGCAGGTGTACCGCCAGCACGGCGCAGTCATCCTCCAGTCCCCTGCGGCTGCGGGATTCCGAAAGGATCAGTGCCGTCAGGGCGTGGACGTCAGTGCCGTTCCACCCCACCAGCAGATTTTGCAGCCACTCGTCGCTGTTCTCGTCGGCGATGCCGTCGGAGATCATGACAAAATAGCTGCCTGCCGGGAGGGCCAGCCGAGTGACCTCCGGCGGCTCCGTCGTGGCCTGCAGCCCCGCCGGAAGGGAATGGGCGGTGAAGCGGGTAACGTGGGCGGTGTGCTTGAGATAGGAGGGCGCAGCGCCGTATTTATAGAGGGTGGCCTCGCCGGTGGAGCGGCGCAGAGCCAAAAGATCGATGGTGGTGAAGGCCCCGCCGGTCTCCCCCCGCAGGGCCAGCGCCGAGTTCAGGGTCTTGAGGGCCGGAGCCGCTTCAATGCCCGCCCGCAGGAACTGCTCCAGCAGCCGCACCGTCAGCGCCGCCTCCCGGTGGGCCTCCGGGCCGCTGCCCATGCCGTCGGAGAGCAGAAGGTACAGCATCCCGCCGGTCTCCACCGTGGCCAGCTGGTCGCCGCACAGCTGCTGTCCCTCCTTGGGACGCAGGGCCGAGGACACTCGATAGCCCACGGGGCCGGTGGGCTCCTCCGCCGGGGCGTGGGCCGCCGCCGCCAGCAGATCCCCCATCTGGGCGTACTGCTCCTGGGCCTGACGGCGGGAGCAGGTCAGCTGTCGATGGTACTGGCGGCGCAGAAGGAACAGCCGCAGCTCCCCGTTGACGGCGGCGACAAACTCCCGCAGATGGACGCACCGGGCGGTGAAGTACAGGGGGAAATCCTCCGGCTGGGCCGTGCCGCGGCGCAGCAGCGCCGGGCAGGCATCGTTGAAGGCATTGTAGGTGGCGTTATAGTTCTGCTGCCAACAGATGGCGCACAGGACGCAGGAGCGGCACACCTGCTCCGCCGCCCGGTCGAAGATCACCGAGGGATTCTCCGGCGGGGCCGGGGCCGTGTCCCGGAAGAAGCTGTCGTACAGGGAGCGCAGAGCCGCAGCGGACTGCTCCAGCCGGCGGGGCTTTGCCGTCTCTCCGGGTGCATCCGCCCGGGCGGCACGCTCTGCGCAGGGAGGCAGCCAGCGCCGGGGCAGCAGCAGATAGGCCGCACCGCCCGCCAGACATGACAGCAGCAGCTGTCGGGGCGGGCCGGCATCCAACAGCACTGCAAGGGTCATGATGGGCAGAGAAAAGGCCGCCGCCGGGAGGATGCGGGGCAGACGGCCATAGAAGGCGGCCAACGCTCCGCCGCAGCCGTAGGCCACCGTCAGCAGCAGCGCCGGGGTCTCCGGCACCAGATCCGCCGCAAGGCCCGCACAGGCCCCCGCCAATCCCACCGTCAGGGGCGGCAGACGGCGGGAGAGGAGCAGCAGCTCCGCCATCAGCAGGGCTTTCCCCACGGAGAACAGGCCCTCTACCGTCACCGGTACCAGTGCCAACGACAGGGCGGCGGCGTACAGCAGTCCCTTTTGCCGGAGGGTCGTGCCGTGGGCGGTCAGCAGGGCCGTGGCTGCCGCCAGCAGCGCCGAGGCTGTCAGGCACAGCACCCACTGGCTCAGGGGGCGGTACAGCAGGTACACCGACTGGATCAGCAGCTGGGAGAGGGCCGCCGTCAGGGGCCGGAAGGCGGGGCGGCGGTAGAACTTCGTATCACAGAAGGCCGTCTGGGCGGCAAAGAGCAGCACGGCAGCGGCGGCATGGCGCAGCCCCGGTTGAAAATCCAGAAACAGCAGCGCTCCGCCGGTAACACCCAACAGGGAAAGCAGGCCCGGCAGGCCCGGCCCTGCGGCGGCGGCCGCCGCCAGACTGAAGGGGGCGTACAGTCCTCCCAGCCGGGCAGCGGTGAGGACGCAGCAGAGCGCCGCCTGCCCCAGCAGCGTCAGGATGCGGCGGAGCCGTCTGCCGGGCAGCGGGAGGTGAAACTTCATGGACAAGCCCTCCTTTTTCCCTTATTGTAGCCACCGGCGGCGGGAAAAGCTGTCGGGAAATGGAGTCCGGCGGATTTTTCCGTGGGAGGCGGTGTTTACGGAGGCAGAAAGCTGTGATATAATGAAGAAACCTTGACAGAAAGCAGGTGGCCGCTATGAAAGCGCAGCGTCCCTATCCGCAGATCACCATCACCCCCAAGGGGGAGGCCGCTCTGGTGGGCGGACACCCATGGGTCTATGAGGGGGAGGTCACGGGACTCAGCGGCCCCGTGTCCGACGGACAGCTGGTGGACGTCATCAGCCGCCGGGGCAGTTGGCTGGGCTGCGGCTTTTTCAACAGCCGCTCCCGCATCCGGGTACGGGTGCTGTCCCGGAACCCCAACGACCGCTTCGACCGGGCCTTCTGGCGGCGGCGCATCCAGTACGCATGGGACTATCGCAAGACCGTCATGGGGCCGGAGGATAGCCGCTGCTGCCGGATGATCTTCGGGGAGGCCGACGGCTTCCCCGGTCTGACGGTGGACCGGTTCGAGAGTGTGCTGGTGGCGCAGGTGCTGTGTCTGGGCATGGAGCTCATCAAGGAGGAGCTGTTCTCCCTGCTGCTGGAGGTGCTGCGCTCCGACGGACAGGACGTGGCGGGTGTATATGAGCGCAACGACGTGGCCATCCGTGATCTGGAGGGCATGGAGCAGGGCAAGGGCTGGCATCCTGTGGACGGTGAAAAGGCTCCGGGCTTTACAGCGGTGGATATTGAGGAAAACGGCATCCGCTACACCGTGGACTTTGAAAACGGGCAAAAAACCGGCTTCTTTCTGGATCAGAAGTACAACCGGCAGGCGGTGGCCAAGCTGGCCCGTGGCCGGACGGTGCTGGACTGCTTCACCCACACCGGCTCCTTTGCCCTGAACGCCGCACGGGGCGGAGCCAAGCACGTCACGGCGGTGGACGTGTCGGAGTTCGCCGTAGCGTGTGCCAGGGAAAACGCCCGGCGCAACGGGCTTTCCGACGTGATGGAGTGCGTGGCGGCCAATGTGTTCGACCTACTTCCCCAACTGGAGCAACAGCCCAAGCGGTACGACTTCATCATTCTGGATCCCCCGGCCTTCACCAAGAGCCGCAAGACCACCCAGCGGGCCATGACCGGCTATAAGGAGATCAACTACCGGGCCATGCGGCTCCTGCCACGGGGCGGCTATCTGGCCACCTGCTCCTGCAGCCACTTCGCCACGGAGGAGCTGTTTTTGAAGATGCTGCGCTCGGCGGCCAAGGACGCCGGGGTGCAGCTGCGGCAGATCGAGGCCCGGCAGCAGTGCTGCGACCACCCCATTCTGTGGGGCGTGGAGGAGACCAATTACCTGAAATTCTATCTGTTTCAGGTGGTTTGATGAATACGATTCGTATATTTTTCTTATAATATTACAAGTAGTTGCAGAATATGACAGAGGAGACCGGCCGCAGCCTGTTTCCCGAAAGGAGCATTTATGAACACCAACTGGAACGACCCCAATTTTCAGGGCTTCGGCGGCAGGCAGAGTCCCTTCGGGAAGCGGCCTCCACGGCCCAACAAGGCGCGCAAGGCCATCGGCACGCCCCTGAGCCGCACCCTCATCAATCTGGCGGTGACGCTGATCTTTGCGGCGGTGTACTTCTATGTGGTGCTGCCGCCCATCAATTTGCAGGCGGAGGAGTTCTATTTCTTCATGCTGCTGTGCTGCGCTGTGTACTGCGGCTGCGCCGTGCTGACCTCCGGGTTTCAGGGCAGCGGGGCCAAGGGCTACTTTGGCTTCGTGAAGAAGCAGTGCCGCATCCCCGTGATAATAGCCGTGGCGCTGGTGGCCGTGGCCATCGTGGGCGGTATCGTGGGCTGGCAGGTGATCCGGGCCGGGGCCTACCGGGATCTGCTGACGGTGGAGACCGGCGACTTCGCCGCCGAGGTGGAGGAGATCAGCTATGACCAGATCCCCATGCTGGACAAGGATTCCGCCGAGAAGCTGGGCGACCGCAAGCTGGGTGAGCTGTCGGACATGGTGTCCCAGTTCGAGGTGGCGGAGGAGTACACTCAAATCAACTACAAGGGCCGCCCGGTGCGGGTGACGCCCCTGCGGTACGGGGACTGGATCAAGTGGTTCAACAACCGCTCTGAGGGTCTGCCCGCCTATCTCATCATCGACATGGTGACCCAGAATGTGGAGGTGGTGCGTCTGGAGCAGGGCATCCGCTACACCACCGCCGAGCACTTCGGCCGCAACCTCTATCGCTATCTGCAGTTCCACTACCCCACCTATATCTTTGACAAGCCGGCCTTCGAGATCGACGAGGACGGCAATCCCTATTGGGTCTGCCCCCGGATCCGAAAAACCATCGGGCTCTTTGGAGGCACGGACATCAACGGGGCTGTGCTGGTGAACGCCGTCACCGGGGAGCATCAGTACTACGACGCCAAGGATGTGCCGGACTGGGTGGATCACGTCTACACGGCGGATCTCATCGTCCAGCAGTACGACTACCACGGCACCTATATCCACGGCTTCATCAACTCCCTGTTCGGCCAGCGGGATGTCACCGTTACCACCGATGGCTATAACTACATCGCCATCGGAGACGACGTGTATATGTACACCGGCATCACGTCGGTGGTGTCGGATCAGTCCAACATCGGCTTCATCCTCTCCAACCAGCGCACCAAGGAGACACGTTTTTACTCCGTGGCCGGCGCCGAGGAGTACTCCGCCATGGATTCGGCACGGGGGCAGGTGCAGCAGATGAACTACACCGCCACCTTCCCTCTGCTGCTGAACATCGCAGATCAGCCCAGCTACTTCATGGCGCTGAAGGACGCCGCCGGTCTGGTGAAGATGTACGCCATGGTCAACGTCAGCCAGTACCAGATCGTGGCCACCGGCGGCAGCGTGGCGGAATGCGAGAGCAACTATCGCCAGATGCTGGCCCGGTATAACCTCATTGACCCGGCGGATACGGAGCCCTCCGCTTCCGATCAGGGGGAGGTCACCGGCGTCATCGCTGACCTCCGCAGCGCCGTTATGGACGGCAACACCTGGTACTACCTCCAGCTCTCCGACGGCACGGTGTACTACACCATCTCCGCCGCCGAGGCTCCGGAGGCCGTGATCCTCAACGTGGGCGACACGGTGACGGTGAAGTATGCCGAGGGCCAGGGCAGCATCCTGCAGGCTTACAGCGTGGCCAAGGCCGTCCCGGCGGCGTAAAGCAGAACACAGAAAAACGGCGTGACCATGCGGTCACGCCGTTTTTTGTTCCAATGGGAGGCAGGCTTGCTGCCTGTCCTATGCAGCCTTGGCGCTCCAAGGCTTTGGAAGCAGTCTCTTCGTAAACTCAGCGCTTGCTGAACTGCGGAGCGCGACGAGCTGCTTTGAGACCGTACTCACCTGACCTTGATCCAAAAAGACCAGTATTCATGCGGTTTTTCGGGCTTTCCTCTCTCAGTAAACCCATAGGTAAACCCACGAAATCGCGAAATTTTTGGTGCAGTTTAACGCAGCCCGAATGCAGCATTCACAACGCTGCTTAATTCCTCAGGTTTATTATACTTGACTTTCGCATAGATGTCCATAGTCGTTTTGCTGTTCTCATGGCCTGCCAGATACTGCACCGTCTTAGGATCAACACCTTTGTAAATCAGATTGGTGATGTAGGTGTGCCGCAGCATGTGCGGAGTCACCTTGAAGTCCATCGTATACACCAGTTTGGGATTATTCGGCTGATGCTCACCAAGCCTTGGCTTTATTCTATGCTTGATGGACTGTCCATTTACATAAGTGTAATAACAGCGTTCTGCAGTAGAACGGACTGTTATGTACTTCCAGACTCTCACAAACTGTGTTTCCGTCAAAACAGTTCCCTTCGAATTCGAGATCACATATTCCGATTCTGATTTTTCCCTTTCTTCCTTGAGACAGGCTACCAGGCATTTTGGAATCGGAACATCTCGTTTTGCTGCCGGTGTCTTCAATAGCGTGTTGACTACCGGCTCACCGCCTTCCACATGCCATGCACGCCTTACCGAAATGTACGGCGTTTTTTCATCCAGGAATACGCAGTCCCATTTTAATCCAAGGATCTCTTCTCTACGCAATCCCGCGTACAAACCGATCATCACGAAGACATACGGTGGAAGCTCACGAATGCTATCCAGCAAAATGGCAGTCTGTTCATCCGTCAAAGCCTCGCGCCGTTTCGCTGGCTTTCCGCCTCTTGCGCAAATCGTTTTGGATGGATTCTCTTTAATCACCTTGCTCTCTTCTGCTGAATTAAAAATGTTCTTAATCAGCATATTGAGCTGACCATACATTCCGGAAGAACCTTTTGATAACGGAACCATCAGCAGCCGCAGGTCATCTGTGGTCACCTCGTCCATATACATCTGTCCAATCGGACCCACGATGTACCGATTCACCATCCGTGCGTATCCTTCCAACGTATTAGTTCTTACCGTTCCAGACCGCATCAGCAACCATTTTTCACAGTACTCTTCCACGGTCGGATTCTCTCTATGGAAAACCACTTCCGCGATTTTCTTCTGGGCATCTTCCACCCGGTCATACAATTCTTCGCGTGTCAGCCCGTAAATCGCCACTCTCTTTCCGTCTGCATCTGTAATCCGGGTGCGGTAATACTGTACCCCTTTCATCATCACTGTTCCGTATTCCGGAAGTTCAGCAGGACGCTTTTTCCCTTTAGCCATGTGTTCTCCTCCTATCTATCTTCATACATTGCGTGTTGTCACTTTTATTATCATGGCGTACAGCACTTCCTTCAAGGATGTCGAATGTATGTAAAAAGGCAGGGATTTTTGACCATCCCTGCCCTAATTTCTTTCTGATTTACTCTTAATCCCACGATGCAAAAGCATCTTCCAGCACTCCTGCGAGCTGCTCTGGGCGATTATATTTCACCTTGGCGTAAATATCCATGGTGATCTTGCTGCTTTCATGACCGGCAAGATACTGAACCGTCTTCGGATCAACCGAAGCATGAATCAGATTCGTAATGTAGGTGTGCCGCAGCTGATGCGGAGTCACCTCAAAGTCCAGACTGTAAACCACATTTCCATTGTGTGCTGCCTTTTGCCCCAGAACCGGCTTCACCGTATGCTTCACCCTCTTGCCATCTTCATAGCGGTAATAGCAGCGTTCCTTGGTGGTACGGGTTACGATATACTGCCATAATCTCTTGAACTGCGTATAGGACAACGGGTCTCCATCCCGGTTTGCAACCACAAAATCCGATGTCGATGTCTTCTTCGCCTCTTTCAGACATTCCAGAAGATTGTCCGGCAGAGGGACATTCCGATGCGCTGCCTTTGTTTTCAGCTCTGTCAGAATCACCGGACGATTATGCTCCGTATGCCAGGCTCTCCGAACGGTAAGGTACGGAGCCTCGCAATCAAGATACACCGAATCCCATTGAAGTCCGAGGATTTCTTCTCTCCGCAATCCTGCGTACAGCCCCAGCATCACGAACACATACGGCGGTAAGCCGTAAATGGCATCCAGCAGCTTATCCACCTGCTCATCCGTAAGCGGGAGGCGGTCCTTCTGGGGAATCCCGCCCACATTCTTCTTCAGATAGATGGTCGGATTCTCATCAATGATCTTACTCTCCATTGCTGCCGTGAAAATACACTTATATAGAACGTTCACTGATTTGTACACGGATGCCGACTTTTTCGATGCCGCCAACAGTGCCAGGCGAATGTCATCTGCTGTTACATCTCCCATATGCATATCGCCCAATGGCTTGATGATGTAGTTCTTCACTTTCGATGTATAGTCAATCAGCGTTGTCATCCTGATCTGTGCCGACTGCATCAGCAGCCATTTCTCGCAATACTCCTCCACTGTAGGTGTACTGCGGCGATACGTCTTGTTCTCAATCTGCTGGATCGCTTCCTGTTCCTTCTGGTACAGTTCCTCTCTCGTTCTTGCATATAAGGAAACCCGCCGTCCCTGCTGATCTGTTACACGGGTTCGATAATATTGCGTTCCCTTCATACTCACCGTACCATAATCGGGAAGCATCATTCTTCTTGCCGCCATATCATTACCTCCAATCCTGTTGATGCTTTCATTATTGCGGATTCATCGTCCATACTCAACGATGTCGATTTTCACCGCCGAAAGCTTCGAGGTTTGCGATATGTCGCAGCACGTTCCATCGGTTTTGCACGGTGCGTACATTTTGCAATGTACTCCTGAATCCCCACTTCCGTGAAATAAACGCAGCCGTTTTCCACATACTGAACATAGGAGATCAAACCGTCTGTTCTTGCAGCATCCAGTGTTTTTACGCTGATTCCCAGTATACTGGCTGCTTCTTTCCTTGTAATCAGTTTATCCATCGCCTTCTTCGCCATCCTTTCGGCATTTGCCCTGTCTTTTTTTCTCTGCTTGTTCCGGAATGTAATATCCAAGTTGAATCCTTACAGCTTCATCAATCCCACGCATCTGCCCCTTACTTACCCGCCCAAGATAGCGAATCACGCATATCTTGTCGCAGGTGTCGAGCTGTTCTGCCAATACCATAGACGGTTTTGCCAGTCCCTTTGCTTTACGGAGAAAGAAATGCGTTGGCTGTTTTCGCTTCTTCTCAATTTTCGATGTCAGCGGAGCAATCGTGATCGTCGGCGCATAATAATTGCCGACATCATTCTGAAGAACCACAACAGGACGAACACCGCCCTGCTTTGATCCGACCGGAACACCGAGATTGGCGAGATATAAATCACCTCGCCGATAAACCCAGTTTTCTTTCATATGCTGTTGTCTCCAATCTCCATACACTGATATGGATAAAGCCTGCCAGGTATCATGCTGATACAGCACCCGGCAGCGCTTTCTGAAAATATGGTTTCTCTGTACTTTTTCTTATCACCCCAGAGATGTAGGATTTCTCACAGGCGGCAGTGTGCTTCACTGCTCCATTGGAATTTAACCATCCCGCCTTCCTTATGGCCGGACCGCGAATTACGGAAGTATCATTGTCCCTGTCTGGCTTTAACACCGCCGCCGGTTGCAATCCGGCATTTGCTTCTGCGAAACCGCTATCGCCCCGATGGGCTTCATGGCGTGCAGTCGAAGGCTCGACCAAACAGGAATGTACCTGAAGAATGAGTATTCAGTTTTCAAGGGACATTCGGACTTTCGTCCTTACAAAGTAAGTTTAACAAGAATCCTCCGGTTTCGCGTTGGCCTCGTAGGCGCACTTTGGTTGTCCTTGCAGGACTACATACGGTTCGTTTTGACTTTTTCTGTGTTCTATACAGCCGGATTGAGGCAAAAAAATACCCCGTTGGTTTCCCAACGAGGCATCAAAGACGATTCTATTCTTTTTTCTATAAACTGGTACCCGTTTATCTCCTGGTGACCATTTGAGTCACGGCTAATGTAACAAAAATAGCAACGCTCATCTCAGCAAATCAGACAAGCTGTATTCTCCTTTGGGGATATTTGCTGTTCTGCGATACTCTTTTATGGCTTTCACCAAGAGCTGAGGATTACTGAAATACTGCTTCACAAAATCATACGACTTCACATCATGCATCCGAAGATTTATTTTACAAAATTCGCTTGGTTTTTTTCCAGAACGCTTAAACTGATCATATGCTCCTTCCGCATGAATAATCAGCATTTCAATTTCTGGAGCAGTAATGACATTTACCACGTCAATTTTCTGCTCATATGCTTTACTCAATCGAAATTCCTCTCTGCGAGAATCCAAAATCCGTATCACAGAAATCTGCTCATCGAATCCTTTCCGTAAGTATCGCTCCTCGAATCGTTTAGCACTTCTGCAACGGATGACACGTTCTTCCAACATTTCTTCTCTGTTGAAAATCAGAAGATCATTATCAACCAGTATGTCGATAATAGCTTCTTCGGCAGAGCCTTCACATATACACGCCTTGTATTTTGCTAATTCCATTCTGCCGCCTCCTTAATTGATTGAAGCAGCCAGGCTTTTCTTCAAGCGCATATACGCTTCAT
>OFMT01001286.1_pt1 | contig 18572 bp, 16 predicted proteins | sample 1541891 | NCBI WGS metagenome assembly OFMT01 (sample SAMN04209230, study PRJEB22552) | human gut metagenome | biome: gut; material: feces | host: Homo sapiens | place: USA: Oklahoma | reverse complement strand
GGGACTTGGATTAGATTTTGGTGTATTAATTGTATTAGCCATGTATCTTTCTGGATTTTTAGGAAAGATTAAGGCAAGACGAGAAATGAAACGAAAGTACAACTGTAAATAAAAAATCTGATAGACCGTAAAATTCCAGTTTTTGAAACTGAGAAATCGGAATTTTCATGACAGAGGAGACCACAATGAAAAAGATATTAGTAACTGGTGGAACAACTTTTGTAAGTAAATATGTAGCAGAATATTTTGTGAATGCAGGTTATGAAGTTTATGTACTTAATAGAAATACTAAACCACAAGTTCAAGGAGTAAATCTTATTGAAGGTGATAGGCATAATTTAGGTGGTATATTAAAGAACACGTTCTTTGATGTTGTTGCTGATATAACTGCTTATAATGCTGCGGACATTATTGATTTTGTTAAAGAACTAGGCTCCTTTGGACAGTACATAATGATTAGTTCAAGTGCTGTGTATCCAGAGTATGGAGTTCAACCATTTCTTGAGGAATCAGAGAAGTCTGCAAATAAATTTTGGGGTGCGTATGGAACAGATAAAATAGAAGCTGAAAATGTCTTGCTTGAAAAAGTGAAGGATGCATATATACTAAGACCACCATATTTATATGGACCTATGAATAATGTCTATCGAGAAGCTTTTGTATTTGACTGTGCTTTAGCGGATAGAAAATTTTATTTACCAAAAGATGGAAGTATGAAACTACAGTTCTTCCATGTTAAAGATTTATGTGGATTAATGGAAGTAATCATTAGGAATAAACCAGACGAGCATATTTTTAATGTTGGCAATATAGAAGCAGTATCTATTAAAGAGTGGGTAACAATATGCTATAAAAGTTTGGGAAAAACACCTATTTTCGTGAATGTCAATGAGACAATAGAACAGAGAAATTATTTTAGCTTTTACAACTACGAATACTATTTAGATGTAACTCGTCAAAGCAAAATATATCCAAAAACCATATCTTTAGAAGATGGAATAAAGGATGCTGCTAAATGGTATTTGGAACATAGGACAGATGTTGGTAAAAAACCTTATTTTGAATATATTGATTCAAATCTGGTGGGAAGATAAACCGGAGTTTATCGAGCTGAAACTTTGAATTTTTAGGAGAAAACGATGAAGAAATGGACAAAAATATTGTTGATAATAGTTATAGTTATTTTACTTTTGTTTGTGGGAATGTCCTATTTTATAGGGACGCAAGTTTTCATGGGGTCTACTCAATTGGTTACTTGTGAAGATACTTCAAAAGTGAAAGATAGTTTTTGGGAAAGATATAATATGGATTATGATGTTTTCTGCAGTACATATACTATAGAAAAAGTTGAAATCACTTCAACTTTTGATGAACATATGATACCGGCAGATTACATATATGCTCTTGGTGAAGAAGGAGATAAGAATAATCCAACAGTTATTTTAGTGCATGCTCTTGGTGGAAATCGTTATACCAATTATCCTTTCCTTATCGTAAGTGTGTACTTCCTTGTACAGGCAACTGAATTGATCAAAGTAGTAATCGGTTATTTTATGGTACACAGTAATGTATGGCTGGTTCAGATGGTATAAGGCAAGGGCTCAGAAAGAAGACTGTTCCTCATAAAATGCGTCCTTTGCCTCAGCCGTCAGGTCATCCAGTTCCGAGAAAACATCATGGTAGTTTTTAGGGAATTTGTTCTCACCGAACGCTTCTATCCTGCTTCCATCCACAAATTCCACCTGAAAGCTCATGGAATATCCGTCTAAAACATTGGGATTGCTTCCACGAAAGCCTGCCCAGGATGCCACATCATAGGTTTTCAAAACCCTGCGTGCTTGATCAAGAGTCTCTGCATCCACCGGATAGTCAAAAAGCTCCTCTTCTTCCCCATCCCAGGGCTCTATCCGTACCAGCGCTTTCTCCCCCTGCCGGATCAGGCTTACACTCCTGATTGGCTCCATCATCGTTCCATGCACATAATACGTCAATTCCTGAATATCCGGAAGCGGTGTACTCTGACTGTTTTCTGGATTCTCCATGTTCTCTGTGTCACTTCCTGTCATCGTGACTTCCGGAACTTTATCCTGCTTATTTCCAGTCCACTTTCCGCAGCCTGCGATCAACGCCGCCCACGTAGTAAATGCCATCAGCAATAACCAGCCTTTCTTTCCTTTTTTCATAAGCCACTTTCATCTTCTTTTTGATCACGCTTCTTCAAGAGCATCCGGATGCCTGTCGACAGCAGTAAAACTGTTAATACGACCCTGAAAATGCTGACTCCACCAGAAGACATGCCACTTTTTTTGAGTGCAGTTTTTTTATCCAGTTCCCCGCTTAACATATTGGGTGTCGCCCCTTTTACATAGGTCAGGGCGCCCTGCTCCTGAATGCCGATTACCGTCACCATATCCCCATCGCTCTGATACGGAACAGAATATTGATAACGCCGATCGCCCTCCTCAAAGATTTCTCTGCCCATTCGCTGGGTTCCGATAAATTTTTCACCGCGGTATTTCCGGTCTGTAAGAATCGCAAGTCCTGCCTTCTCCAGCGTCTCCTCATCAAATTCGTATTCTCTTCCCAGCATAAGATTATCGAGAAACTCGTCTGACAGATGATAAGTTCCCACATCTGCTTCACCCAAGAATGTTCCAAGCCCGCCCAAATCGGAATTCCATTCCATATTTTCCTCTGTAGCCGGGAGATTCCACTTTTTCAGTTTCATTTTTTTTGCGCTTCGCATGGCTCGTGGGACATAGATCGTAAGTCCCAGTTCGTCATCATAAGCCGGTTCCAGAACCTTCAGCTCTCCGCAGACAATCACAATCTTTCCATCATTTGCCGGATCATAGCTGCCCTGTCCCACATATACCACATCATCCACTTTTCCTTGAATGGCCGCACGCTTTGTACCACACGATCTTACTGTAGAGACAGCACAAAGTAAGCCGAGCAGTATCACGATAACTGCACCTGTTTTTCTATTTTTTCTTGGTTTCTGGGTTTTCTTCATCTTCACACCCCTTTCTTTCCAAATAATACATCACTGCTCTTTACTGTCGCTTTATGGCCAGGGATTCATGATCATATAAACAGTCATGGCAAATAATGGTAATACAATGAATAACGGCAGCGCCCATTTTCCAATTGTCTCCCTGACATTCTTCCAACGCATAAGTAAAGTTTTCCTGTTCTCCCTCTTCTGGCGAATGCGTTTTCGTTTTCCATTTTCCAGAAGCTGAAAGATCACTGGTGAATCATAAACCTCAATTCGCCCAAATACGGCAAATCCTACCATAGAAATCGGTAGTGCCAGACACAGCCAGATGATATTGTAACTATAATCCAGCTGCTGGAACAGGGTCCAGTCACCGGAACCCATACACTTAAATGCAGTAAGGATCCATGCCAGAATGCAAGTGGAAGCATTCACCAGCAGAAGGATCATCACAATCTTTACGATACGCCCCGGAGAGTAGAATCCCAGCTGTACCGGAAGTTCCTTTCCGCCAATCGTTTCAAAGAACACCGGTTTTATGGAGTCTTCTGGTTTCTTCTTTTCTTCTTCGCTGATACTTTTAAGAATCTTTCTTCGAACTCTGGCCTCTCTTCCCTTACTGAACACCGTAAACAGAATCAGCGCCGCCAACAGTCCAGCCATGCCAACCAGTTCAAACAGTTCCTTCAGATCCATCGGCACTCCGCCATAATTCCGGAATGCAAAAAAGAAAAAAATCATCACTGCCAGCGTTCCAAGAAGCGGCTCGATCACCCATGGATAGGTCCTGGTTTCTTTTTCCGCCAATACAGATACTTTACCTGTCTGCCCGTTCACTGCCGCCTGCACTTCTCCGCAATCCATAAAATAGACCGGAAGAAATGCCGGCAGACGAAGTAATGCTTCTGACTCCGGACACAATGCCAGACCGGTTGTCTGCATCGTGTGCTCCACAGTCGGGCGATATTCCTCTGCCACCTCTTCAAACACACGTCGTCTTAACTCCGCGCCATCTGCTGTCGGAATCTCTGCTGTATGGCCTGCAATATATCCAAATTGAAATGGCTCCAGTTCATCCCACAAAAATGGTTCCATTCCATTTAATAACAGATTGTTGCAGCGATCCGTCACATTGACTGCCACATGCTCCAGAAATCCTCCGCATTCATAATGTCTGTTGGAATTGTCTCTGGTCACGACAAAACGGATAGGTCCGCGGATCAGTTCATATGGCAGATAAATTCCTTTTAATTTTTTCTTATTTTCCTTTAAAATCTGAGCTTCGCTTTTATCATGATGCTGCTCAATCCATTCATCCAGTCGTTTTTCTGCCTGCTTCCGATTCAGTTTAAAAGGAATCAGCATCTCCGGGAAACCTTCTCCCATCTGGACATCCGAGCGCAGAACCTTGGACTGGCAGAAAATGCAGGTCTCCGCCACTTCATGTTCTTTCACAATCACCCGTGCTCCACAATTCGGGCACTCACAGGCAATCGTCTGACTGTCCGGAAGTTCTTTCTCTAACAAAGTTTTTGTAAGGCTCCGAAATTCCCGAAGCTTTTTTAGCGGAATCTCTGTTCCTGTATTTCCTCCACAGTTCGGACAGTGGTAATTCTGTGTCACAATGTCAAACTGGGCAGGTGCGCCACAGGTGGCACAGTGAATGGTCATAATCTTTCCCTGATTCATACCCTATCCTCCCTTGATCCTGTTTTTATGCCCAAGGATCTGCTTCTTTTGGTATACGGATTCCGGTTAAGAGCTGCTGTTCCCACAAGAACCACTGTCCTGTAGATGGTTTATTCCGGAGCTTTAATGGTCTCGGACTGTCTGCGCCACTACACACGACATATAAATTAAGATACCCTTCCCCTATCTGGCTTCTGCTATATGCATTTTCCAATACAACAACCCGATACGGCTGTACCGGAGTATAATTATTTTCCGGAGAAGACCCGGAAAAATAGGAACGCATCAGATACTCTTTTCCACGAAATCTGTCTCTTATAAACTGTTTGTCAATTCCATTTAACGGTCTGGGGCCCCGCAGAAAATCCAGCATTTTTTCTGTTTCAGATGGATTCTCAGGATAAAGGGCAAGTGCTGCTACCGTTAAAGCAGCCACTTCCTCCGGGTTTGTCAATCCTGCCTGTGGCATCGCCTGTAATTCCTGTAATGTTTTTGGTAGTTTGTTTAATGTTATCTCGCTCATAATATCCCTCCTTTAGATCGGTTCCCATTCTCCGGTCAGATCATCCATTCGATAAACTAATCCAGATGAAGATACCGCATAATAATATTCTGCTACAAACTGATCGGGATGCTCTGTTCCAAGGGCAAAAAGTACACAAGATTCCCCTCGGATCGTATCCATGCCGTCCACATCCCGGATTGCCATACCAAGTTTCAGTCTCTCCTGTACTTCAGATTGTGCAAGCAGTACATCGATTTCATTGCCGGAATAATCGTAATTCTCCCCAGCCGCTGCTACAGGATGCAAATAGAATTTTTCCACTGACCCGCTCGTAAATGGGAAAAAAGCTTCTCCTTCCATTTCGTGAATGGTCAGGCATTCTCCATCCAACTCCAGCCGGATCGTACCACTTCGGGTGCCATCCGGCGTGTTCAGCGAGAATTCCAGAGATTCCCCAAGTGGATCCCCATATGCATAATTGCCATTCCAGAAAAAACGGATATCCTCCATCTCTCCATCCAAAAGTCCCCCATAATACCACATGTTCAAGGGATATCCATCCTCACCGGTCATGAAAGTAACGCTGTAAAAATAAGGTTCACCAGCATCCGTTTTAGCAGAATCGCAATACCAGCTTCCCTCCATTCCATAGAGATATCCCTTCTCCGGCATATAGGAACCCGATAAGAGCTGCTTCACTCCGTCTGTCGGCTCAATCTCTCCGGCATAAGTAAGATAATAAGGATGCCAGGAAACTTCCCTGCTTCCTTTTCTGGCTGTGACCTGTACATTAGAATGAAGATCACTGAGATTACACTGTAAGATCAGAGGAAGACCATCGTCACTTTCCCATAACAGATCTTCTGTACGGCTCTCCGTAAAGTCATCATTCCAGCTGCAGGACTCTATGGATATCTTCCACCCATCTTCTGCCGGAACGATCACATACCACTCATCCCCTGTATATTCTATGATATGGTCTTCTGGAATCCCGTCCAAATACGGATAGGTCTCAGCTCTTTGATATTCTTTTCCCGTAAAGCTGTAGTCTGGCGTATAACCCAGAAATGAGGCTCCAAATGCTGCCCCATAATCTCGCAGCCATTCCTGTTCTTTCACCAATGCCGCTTTCCCCGCCTCCGTAAGCCAGGAAGTCGTACCTTCTTTTTGGAACTCTCCCAAACTCGGGGATTCCGTATGGTCACTCGTGGTCGATTCTTCTTCCGGTTCCACATAGTCTGGATTGGTCATTCCCAGCCCGCCGTCTTTAATATCCAGGAAGGTGCAGCCGGTAAGAAATGTACAGAACAATACCTGTATTGTCAGAAGCACGCCTTCCTTTTTTCCAGTTCTTCTTTTCTTTCCCATTTGCTGTCCCTCCTCATATCATTATAAAAATTATAACTTCTTCAAAATATTAGCCACCATAATCTGAATAATCTTCTTTCAGACGCACGGTATGATAAGCTTCTGTCCCATACATCTGGATCATCAGATCGTTCCAGTGAATAGATGGATAAAACCAGGCAAATTCCTGTCCGGACACATCCTCGATCACATAGCCGTCGGGCGAATTATATACATGCATTGCTTCCTTTGTGTAATAGGGATTCATCTCTTGGTCGTACACGGTATAATCCACTGTTCCGACCTCAAGCCGCTCGTCCGGACTGTTGAAAAATCCAGAATCTCCTGCTCCACTATACATATTGAAACTCCAGGTCTCATATCCTTCTCTCTCTGAATATGCCGGCATGGACTCATAAAGCCCTGGTGTAATCAGCTGCATCCCTATCTGCCACAATTTTCTGCCATTTTCATCTGTATACCAGCCATCCGGAGTCATATGGTTACGCAGAATATTTCCTGTTTCATCCAGATATCTGTCAGTCCCATCTATTTCTGTTTTCCAGCAGGAAGCATCTTTTTTCCTGTAGTAATCCCCTTGCATAAATGGAATAGATGATGTACCGAAATCTACAGAAAGGACATCTCCCGAAAGTGTATAAACTGCCGTTATATCCTGGGTTGCTGAGACTGCCTGTGTTTTTCCCGCATCTGTGAACTGCAGAATATCTATCATCTGCTCGTGGTTACTCTCCGGGCAAGAAAGAAACAGATAATCCTCATCCGTATCATACACCGTGATATATTCTCCGTCTTCGCGATAATATGTACCATTCCAGGCAGACTGATTTGCCACTCTTTCAAAGCCCTGTCCTGCAGATTCCGTGATTTCTGCAATTTCTTCGTCAACCGATTCTGTCGTTTCCTCATGCTCCGATCCTGTCATCTGCTCGTCTGCCATCTCTGGTTCTTCGTGAACAGATTCTACGGTTTTCTCTTCAACCACTTCCGGCTTTTTTCCACAGGCTGTCACGGCTGCCATTGATAATACGATCACAGCACCCATCAGAATTTTCATGCACATACCACCTACTTTTCCACGCAATTTTCAGCACCGTTTAAAACTTTCCACCACCGCCACCATGTGTCGTTCCTGAAGAAGAAGTATGGGTACTGCTTCCTGAACTGTCCTTTTCCGGCTTCTTTACCCGATTCACTTTACTGTACAGGAACAGATCCTGCTGGGTTGCAAGCTGCATACTTCCTTTTTTTACATAATTTGCTGCCGCTGTCTGTTTACGCACAGTTTTCAGCTGAGCCTTCATGCTGCCCACTATAAGAAAGGCTCCTACCAGACCAATCACAATACAGATAGGAAGTACCAGTGGTGACAACGGAGCATGGGGCAGATCCTTTTTTGAAAATGGATGACCTTCTCTGGCCATCGTGATCATCTGATCACACTCAGACGCATAGGTGTAGAATGCAGAAGCATAATTTCCAGAAGAAAGATCTTCTTTCATTGCACTTCCAAGATAGCTGATTCCCGCATCTGTAAAAGCGGTGATTCCATACCCACAGGTGGAAATATACCAGTCACGCTCTGCCATACTGATAAGTAGCAGCAATCCATCCCTGTTTGCTCCATAATCGTAGTCACAGTAATCATAAAAATCGTCCGCATATTCCTGAATATCGCTGTAACCATCCATGTCTTCCGACGTGATCACTACAATATCCATTTTCTGTCGTTCACTGATCTCATTTAATGTTTCAAGTAACTCAGACTCTTCCTCATAAGTCAGAATATCTGCCATGTCTACCAGCCGTTCATGCTCTCCCGTAAATCCTTCCGAAGCCATTGACGCAGCCGGGAAAGACGATACAGCCAGAAGCACAGCAGCCGTCATACACGCAAGTTGTTTCAGCATCCTTTTCATCTGTCCTACCCCTTTCTATAAAATACGTGCCAGCCACAACAGCCAGCTTATCCCATAAGCCACTGCTGCAATGGCAACTGTTGAAAGAAGCATCCAGCGGTTTGCCGCTTTCTTATCCACAGGAAGGTCTCCGACAAATTTTCCATTCTGTCCATTCATGGCAAATCGGTACTGATTTCCATTCCACGTGGTATTTAAAATCCATACCGGATACAGTGCATATTTAGCACTTCCATCATGGAACTGTACACTGCTTTGTTCCACAGTTACCGTGTTATATCCTTGCACTGTAGATCTGAAATTGTCTTCCGTTGATTTCTTCACGCGGACATTGGCACGTTCAATGCTTTCCTTGGCAGACACATCATATTTGTCAGCCATATAGCCTGCAAGATATGCTGTCTGGAATGGAACTGCTTCGCTAAAATCGAAGGGTTCGATCGATTCCATCAGATCATCTTCCATCTTACTGGAGCCATCTACCGGCACCCGCTCAAATCCAATTGTTCCGCCTCTGCTCAACATGAAAAACCGCGTCTCTGTGTAATCATACTTGCTGTCGCTCCAGGTTCTTATCTTTGTCGCCCGATAACTGATATTGGCATCTACATTGGTGTCAAACAACCAGAACGGCACATATACTCCTTTAATCTCATCAATATGATTCTGATCTTTGAAAATCTTCGGAAGCAGACGTTTTCCATTCAAATGCTTCATGAGTCCTGCCTTCGCTGCCTTTTTGTCCAGCTTAAACGGAATCAAATAATCCGGGCGGAGGTCTCCCGAAAACTGCCCCATCAAAACAATCGGATTGCCACAGTATGGGCAGGAAGAGGCCGCCATACTTTCGTCTCCCACGATCTCACCACCACAGGATTTACACTGATATGTACGCAGTCCCGTTTCCTCTCCGTCCTGCCACTCGCTTCCCGCCGCAGTATCCCACGTCATATCATCGCCCTGCTCCTGCTGCTTTAAAGCGTCATCATATCCCTGCAGCACCTCCATCTCAAATTCTGTATCACAGCAGGGGCACTTCATTTTCTGAATGGCACTGTCAAAAACAATGGCACCGCCACAGCATGGACATTTATATTCCTGAATATTTCCCATACTCTGTTCTCCTTTCATTCTCTCTGCCTGAATTTACTCAAACCATGAGTCAACCGATTCTCTGAATTCCGCCGCGGTCAGCATAGCTTCCAACAGCTCCAGAGATTTCTGATAATAGGTATCCGGAAGAGAACACATACCAGAGCCCTGATATTTGCGTCCGCTGCTAGAATGAACCTCCGCACTGCGGGCAGAATTTCGGTATATGTGTCGGATCTGTCGGCTCCCAGCCACAGTTGCTGCAGCGGAGATGCCGTGCTGCCGGCTGCGTAGAACCACAGTTCTGACAGAATCTTCCTGTATTTGTCATACCGCAGGAGCAGACCCAGCTTCCATTCTGCATCATATTCGGATTCTGCATTCCTGCCTGACCCTGCATCATGTTCGGATTTTGCATTCCTGCCTGTCCCTGCATCATATTCGGATTTTGCATACCGGCCTGTCCCTGCATCATATTCGGATTTTGCATTCCTGCCTGTCCCTGTATCATATTCGGATTTTGCATTCCTGCCTGTCCCTGCATCATATTCGGATTTTGCATTCCTGCCTGTCCCTGCATCATGTTCGGATTCTGCATGCCGGCCTGTCCCTGCATCATTCCAGCACCAGCCATGCCAGCGCCTATTCCGTTCACAACGGAATTGACGAATCCCTGACCATCTGCCATATTGTTGATCACATTCGCCGCTGCACCTCTTGCTGTCGGCTGACCAGTCAGAACAGCTACGATTTCATCTGCCATCTGCTGATATTTACGATAATCCATATTGTACTCCGGATGTACCATACTCTGGCGGCTGTCCATCATTCTTCCCATGCCGGCACCCATACCGGTAACCTCATCTACAATCTCAATATCACTCGAGTTCAGGCGGAAACGAATCTGGCTGAACCAAGGATGTTTGACTGAAATCTCAATGTAGAAGTTATAGGAATAACAGAATCTCGGCGGATTATAACTGACTTCCTTTCCCTGGGCATCCTCCTTCATCAGTTCCGTGTCATCCACCTGCAGATCCAGATTACAGGAAATTACATCGGAAAGAGGAATGATATCCGGATTCGCCTTTAAAATATCGCTGGAAGATGTGACAACAAAACGTTTTCCAAGTTCATCAACCATCACCTTCATCCGGTCACCGATGATACGGGTTGCCCGGAAGCTTGCGATCTGACGCTGGTTTTCTTCACGATAAGCCAGCTGCTGTTTGATCTCTTCCACCGTAGAAGATTTTCTCTCAGAGAAAAACGGGGAAAGCTTTGCTGCACAATCTTTACATAGATTTCCATCCTCTAGCTTTCGGTTTCCAAGGAGCCCAATCTTTTCTCCACACACATCACAATACTTTTTATCAAATAATCCCATATTGAAATCTCCCTTCTTTTTGTCAGGTATTTTTAGTTGGTAATATCTCCATCATCGAACGGGTCACCACACTCCGGACAGAATTTCGGCGGATGTGCCTGATCTTCCGGTTCCAAACCGCATTTATCACAACGGTATAAAGGTGCTCCGTCCGGTTTCTTTGCTCCACAGTTCTGACAGAACTTTCCTTTCCATTAATCCGCAAGTGTGCCGCCCAATGCTCCCATACAAGCTTTAATCAGTCCCATAAACAAATCTCCTTTCTTCTCTTTGTTTTCACTTTCTATCAGAAGTCAGCATATCAGTTTTTACATAAAAAATATATGCGAACCATTGGAATATCTGACGATTTCAGTAATTTTCCAATGATTCGCATACAATATATTGATATCTAATTTTTGTATATACTATATATAGTAAAAGAGAATCCTGCGAACAGGATTCTCCTCTTATCCGTTTTTTAGTTCCTCCAGCCGGCCACATCGCCGGAAAAGGTCAACATAAACCATCAGTTCCTCTCGATTGGATACCTCCAGTTTCCGGTTGATACTTGTATTATGCTTACGTACCGTTGCCACGCTGACAAAGTTTCGCTCTGCAGCTGTCTGCACATCACATCCATCAATAAACAACTGAAAAATTATCCGTTCCGCAGGTGTCAGTTTTCCAATCCGGCCCTTGAATTCCTGGAGCATTGCTTCAATCTCCGGTGGCAGCTCACTGGTCTTTAGTTTTTCACTCCTGGTCTGCAGGAAAGATACCAGTGCATCAATCTCTGAGATGCCGGAACGGATTCTGGCATTCTGGCCATCTTCTCCCGTCTTTGTCTGTTGCACAGCCTTCAGACTTCGCACGATTGGAGCTGAAAAATGTCCCGATACACCTCCCGCCATAAGAAGGATCACAATCAGAAACACAAAGGTTCCTGCATACCAGATCTGACGGCTCCTGAGAGATGCCTGATGATAACTGTCCTCCGGCAGCAATGTCAAAACCATGGGTTGCCGACCACTGCACAATCGTGTATCCAACGGACTGGAAAGACCAAAATAACGATCCGTTTCGGTTGTAGCTGTCTGATAATATTTCCCGTTTCTGACCTTCAATAGACCATCTGATTTCAAGTAGGTTCCAGAAGCATTGCCGATCATGGATTTCGACAAGTCGTATTTTCTGCCCTCTGCGGGAGCAAGTAGTGTAACCATATTTCCAAACCGGCTTTCTGCAGCCGGATAAGAAAGGGCAAAATAGAGCTGGCTGAGTTCCACTCCGCAGATACCGCAGGGGACGCCGTTCTGATCCAGAACCGGTACGCACAGCAGAATAACATCTTCCCACGTATTGCTCAGCCGGATTCGTTCCGTCCACACGACTCCTTCTGCCAGACGACTCTGATGAAATTCTAAAAGTGTTTCATACCAGGGAATCAATGCCGTATCAAACTCCAGATTCCAGCGATTATGCATCTGAATCTGTCTTTTTCTGGCGACATCTGCCGCACCACGAAAATACACCATATGTTGATTGGCTGTTCCGACGGCTTTCAGATCGGAAAACCGCAGATAGACTCCCATTCGTGACGTATCTGCAAACTCTGCCTCTGTATTCACCGTGGCATCCAGTATAAAAAATGCTCCGCTGCATGCATTGGAACGTAAGACCGTTTCCAATGCCCCATACAGAGAATCCTCAAGATCCAGAATCAGCTGGGGATTGTTATTGATATCCGAAAATGTCTTTCCCTGTTCGATCAGAATCTGCTCCATTGTCCATGTGATTTCCTCAGACAAGCTGATGCTTCTTGCTGTCAGAAGATCCATCTGCTTTGTCATGGCAGAGACTGTATTCTGATGCTGTACTGTCAGCGTTTCGCCCAGATTTCGTTCCGACCCCGGCATAATGCCTGCCATCTGGATCAGGACAACCGCAGCTGCAAATACGACCAGAACCGTACAGGCAAAATAAACCGTCAGCTTCCGCTGCATGGTTATCCCAACTTCACTCCAGTGACGCAGCGAATAACCGATTTTATGAAACAAGTGACTCATCCACGCCACCACCTTTCCTGTTCTTATGGCTGATAATTCCGCATAAAGCTTTCCAGTGTTGCCCTTACAAGTTCCACCGTTGACTGTTCCGGCAGTTCCAGGTAGGAACGTCTGGCAATTTGAAGCTTCTGACGAATCTGATCTTCAAATCTCGTTTCCAGTTCCAGATAATCATCATATTGGGGTGCCGTGTAAAACGTATATTGTTTCTGAGTCTGCAGGAAGGCCTGATACAATGACTGATACATGGGATCCTGCAGCTGCTCGATGGCATCCGGAAGATATTTTTCAAAAGATTCCTGCTTTACAGGCATATATCCAAGCTGCGTCACAAATTCCACGTTCCGCTCGGCATCCGTCAGCCATTTCAAAAATGTCATGCACGCTTTTTCCCGCTCTGGAGTCGATTTTACAGTACAGATTCCCGCACCTCGCTGCATGACCAGGTTTTCTCCATTTTCAAAAACCGGACATGGCATGGAGATAATATTCACCTTCTCTGTCGTATTATTCGCATAGGTCACCGTATCAGAATAATACAGAACGCTGGCAGATGATGCCACTGATACGATTGCATCCCCAGTACGCAGTGGTTCTGTAGCATATCCTCCCTGAAGCCAGATTCCTCCCTGCACCGCTGCGCTGGCATAAGGTTCCCACACCTTTTCAAAGGCCGGTCCAAAAGCCAGTCCTGTTCCATCCTTCGTAAAGAAAGATTCTCCTAAAGACTCCACGCCTACCTGAAAATAATTAAAATGATAGTCATGGACAAAAAATGGTTTTCCATCACCCTCTATATCTGGTGTCTGCGCATCTGTCCATTTTGTATAATCCGCTGCCAGACGAAAAACACCTTCCCAAGTTTCCAGATTGGAAAGAGAAGCTCCGCTGTCTTTTGCATAGCGATCAAATGCTGTTTCATTTACAAACATGATCTCTGTGGACTTTGCAACCGGAAGGATAAGCTGTCGATCATTGATCTGTCCTTCCGTTAGGAAAGCAGGAATAAAACTATCCAATTCTTCCTCTGAAAAATAATCCCGATAGTCAACTAGTACCGAATCATCCGGCATGGCCAGAACCGTCTTTGGATAAGAAACAAACATATCCGGCAGCTCTTCAGCTCCAGGATCATCGAAGGCAGATGAAAGCACATTCTCATGAATCGTGTTTGTATTCGTAACACTGCCCACCTGCACCTGAATATTTTCTTCTTTTCCCACGGTCTCATTGAATTGAGCAATCATATCATTCAGCGGTGATTCTGCCTGACCTCCGTATACATGCCAGATTGTTACTGTAACAGGCTCTTTCATTGTCCCCCTGCCACATCCGGTTATCCCCATAACAACAAAAAATCCCAGAAGGCCATATCTTAGCAGACCATGTATTTTCTTCTTATTTTTCACATACTCCCCCATATTCGATATTTTTCTCCTCCCAAAAGATCTATAATTATTTTTATTATACCTTTTTTTTCATAATTCGTATACCTAATATATAAATTTTACGAAAGAAGAGCCATTGTCGCACATTTTTCTGATTTTTGTACAACAATGACTTTCTCTTCCCCTATCAGTTCATCGTTCTATGCCTTCACAATCAATCTTCCTTCCACCTCACTGGAAAGATGAGGGTTCATCATCATATATTCCTCAACAATATCCCGATAAAATGTCGCCAATACCCGAGGCGGTGCATTGATCTTTATCTCCTCCAACGAAATATTCAGGAATTTCTGCATATTCATATAATGAAATTTGGATAAAGCAATGGTATAAAATTTCTGTTTATCCAGCCAGGTGTAAGTATGACTGGCATCCACCCTCTATAAGGATTCCATACATGACATGTCCATCTCTTAAAAGGCCAGCCTCTTTAATTACTTTTTAATTATTTAATTTTAAGTTTCTTCTTAAACAACTTAATGGCTTTCTTATTTCCTTTAAGTTTAGTCTTCTTAGACTTAATATTTTTCTTTGCTTTCTTGCTAAATGCATTCTTCTTTACAGTCTTAAGTTTTTTACCTTTGAATGTAATCTTCTTAATCTTGTTATCTCCTATAAATGCCTTAGAACTTATTGTCTTAACTGCTTTTCCAATTACTACTGTTTTAAGTTTTGAGCACTTCTTAAATGCATTTTCTCCGATAACAGTTACCTTGTTTCCTATTGTAAGCTTCTTAAGGACCTTGCAGCCGGCAAACGCCTTGTCTCCAACGGCTGTTACATTTAATCCATATCCATTACAATCTGCTCTGTCCGGAATTGTAACCTTTGTTATTTTATTCTTCTTAGCAGCTACTACACCAATAACCTTTGATTGTCCTAATGTTGCAGTATCAATTGATGTAATCTGGTATATGAAATTTCCTGCCGTATATGTCATTCCAACGTATACGCCGTAGCTGTGGGTATGGCTAGGAGGCGCATCCTTGTAGGTGGTCTCAATCTTCACATCCTTGTAGGTGGACTCAATCTTCACATCATTACCGGGCATGGTGAAGGTGGTGGTGGCGCTGGTCTCGTTAGCCAGTGTTACGCCGCCTGCCTTAACGACCCACTTATCAAAGACCTTGCCGGTCTCCGGTGCGTCTGCCGTAACGGTGACCTCAACGCCCTCCATGGCGCGGGTGATGGTTGTGCCTGCGGCAACGGTTGCCGTGCCGCCGGTGACGGTAACGGCGTAATCCCGCAGGGTGGGGATCTCGGTGTTCTCGCTGCGCTTATAGCTGCAGAAGGTACACTCCTCATGCTTCAGGCCGGTCTGGGTCATGGTGGCCGCCTGGTCTACCTTCCACACGAAGGTGTGGGAGGCCAGTTCCGTTGCGCTGGCGCACGGATCCGGGCAGTCCTTATCGGTACACTGACGCCAGTGGCTGTTCTCATCCGAATACCACCGGTTGCCAGCGTAGGTATGGGTGTGGGGCCCCTCATATGCGCCCACGGTGATGGTCTGCCTGACCTTGATATCGCTATTGCCGCTGCCATCGTTATACTGGATCGTCACATCCTTCTGTCCCTGCGTGAGCTTGTCACCATAGAAGATCGTATAGCCGGTTTCAGGGAGGACAGCCTTAGTGCCATCGGTATAATGCACAGTGACCACCATGCCCGTCGGGTCGAATTTCTCACCGGCCTTGTACTCGGTCTTGGTGGGCGGTGTTGTGATCTCGATGCTCTTCACCGTCTTGACGACCTTCAGCACCTCAAACTCGTGGAATACCCGCATATCGCCGCCAGGTTGAGTCGATGGATTCTCAAATTCGCTTGCCTCTTTCCCGTTTACGGTCACCTTATCCCCTGTAAGACTGGCGTAGGTATACCCCGGTTTTGCGTTAACCAGGATTTCTACCCCATACTGGATATCTGCCTGAATCGTGGCATCAGGTGCCAGATTATCCCAGCCGCCGCTTGCATTACGCTGCTTGATGGTAACCTTATTGATAGTAACGCGCATCTGGTCTTCTGTTGAAGCCTTGATGTCGCCCACCTTTGCATTCAGCGCATATCCGTTGATCTTGATCGGCAGCTCTGTGATCTCATTTGTTACCGCTATTTCGTAAAAGTTATGTACGGTAACCCTCTCCGTCTTGCCTGCAGACACGTTCAGCTCTTTGCTTTCAACTGTGTTGCCGGGTTGATGGGACGCATTCTCCCAATCATATTTGTCTATTGTAGCATGACCGGTTTGCTTTACGACATATTTTCCTTCCTCGACTGGCACATACTCTGTGTGCTCTGTCTCGCCCGACTTAATGGTAATGTCCACATATTTATAGTGGCCATAATTAGCGTATTTGCGGAGAATCTCAAAGCTAAATGTCTTGTCTCCTACATTGTCCCCTTCATACACCCCACTTATATCCACGGTAATCTTCAGCGTACCCGTTTTACTCTCTTCTGCTCGCGCCGTTGCGGGCGCCATGCACAGCACCATACAGAGCACCAGTACAATGCTGAGCCATTGCTTTTTCATGATTCCTTCCTCCCTAAAAAGTATTTATCCGCTAAACGCGGCAAGAGCCGCATCTGCCCGGCGAATCCACTCGGTGCGGTCGCCGTAGACCGCCGCGTCCAGCGAGTTGATGGCGGCGGCCGCCTTCTCCCCGGCGTCCTCCTCGCCCCGCATGGCGGCGCTGAGACCCGAGGCCACGTCCTTGATGGCGGTCATCTGCTGCTTCCACGTGTTGGCGGCGTTGCCCAGCGTCTTCTGCACGCCGAACAGCGTGTCGAAATACTTGCTGAGCTTTTCATACTCCTTGAAGTTGTTGACCTCAAGGTTGAAGGCGTTCATGCCCTCGGTGTTGATGAACACCAGCCGCACGGTGGACTTCTTTTCCGTCTTGTCGCCGTTCTTCACCATCTGCTCCTCATACTTATAGTTCCGCAGATCGGCGATGCGGTACACGCAGGCGCGGGTGGTCTTGCCGAATATCAGGATCTTGTAGTCCACCTGCGTAAAGGCCACCAGCCCGATGTCCTCCGCCACATACAGGTGCGCGCCGAAGCGCGTCAGCTTCTGGTTCTTATCCTTGGTCTTCAGCCGCGGCACAAAGTAGTGCTCCCACAGCTTCGTCCCCCGCTCCACCTGTGCCAGATGCGCCTTCACGCCGGGCAGGTTGCCATGCACATAGTCGTACACCTTGAAGCCCCGGCTTCTGCAATTCTTGCGGCAGATGCAGTTGCCGTCCGCCAGCTTCTGGGTCTGCATCAGGTTGATGTCCGCTCCGCAAATTCCACACTTGTTCGCCATGATCCATTTCTCCTTTCCGTCGGTGCCAGTCTCCCGGCAGGTTCCTATGGTCTTGATGGTTTCTATGGTTCCCTGTTGAATCTCCCGTGTTGGGGTTATTCCCGTTATGGTTTGGCCGCGCTGTCTCCGTCACATGGCGTAGATCTGATCCATCAGATACTCGGCGGTCATGGAGCCGTAGAAAAACTGGTCGATCAGCCCGTTTTTCTTGGCGTCCCGGATGTCCTTGGCGGCCTGCCGCTCGGTGTTGGAGTCCACCATCAGCGCGATCTTGCAGTCGGGGCACAGCTCCCGCACCCGGTCGCGCAGCTTCAGCCGCTCGCTGAGCCTCCACGGCGTATAGCCCGCGACCTCCATGACAAGGACGAAGGGCTTATACACCTGACACAGCTCCACCGTGTCCTGCGGGGACTCCGCGCGGATCACGTCGATATCATATTCTGAATTCCTAAAAGCGCTGGCTACGGCGTCTGCAAACAGATAATTCTGCATATCGATCACAATTTTACGCATCGAACCGCCCCCATTCCTTTCTTGTATATTCATCGAATATATTCCACTCCGGTATACTTTCAGCTTTATGCCCATTGTAGCAAAAAAGCGCGGCCCTGTCTGTCCTCAAAAGTGAGGACATATCAGGCCGCGTCTCTCGATTTTTCGTGAGTGTTTTCCGTTTCCGCCGAGTTGCGGTGTGCCGCTGCCGTTTCTCCGGCGCGGACAGAATGGAAAAGAGCGCCGCTCTATGCGGCGCTCTGTATGTTCATTCAGTTTTCTTCCACCGGCGCAAGCTGGCTGCCCGGCACCACCA
>OFMT01001281.1_pt1 | contig 18645 bp, 15 predicted proteins | sample 1541891 | NCBI WGS metagenome assembly OFMT01 (sample SAMN04209230, study PRJEB22552) | human gut metagenome | biome: gut; material: feces | host: Homo sapiens | place: USA: Oklahoma | reverse complement strand
TATAGGTAATGAGTGGGTGGATAATTATGATAACACACTGGCTTTTATGAAAAAGTATGATATTAATGTTCCGGTATCAAAGGATAAGCCATGTGTTGCACCTTATGGAACCTGCTTCTGGTTCAGGAGTAAGGCTTTAAAGGGAGCGTATGATCTGGGTCTTACCTATGATGATTTTACTAAGGAACCTATAGGAGCTAATGATGGGGACATTATGCATGTTATAGAAAGAATGTATCCGGTATTTGCCCAGCAGGCCGGTTATTATTCAGCCTGGTGTATGACTAACAATTATGCCGAGGCAGAGATAAATAATCTGTATCATTGTTTAAGAGACTATAATACTGATCTTTTTGGAAGATATGGTGTTGTTGAAAGAGATGTTTTACGTAGAAATATCCGTAATAAGGGTGGTATTGGTCTCAAAAACAGGATACATGCCCTGTTAGGAGAAAAACTGTATACAAAATTGTGGAGCATTAAGGAAAAGATTAAAAACAGGTAGCTGATGGAGACAGAGTGAAACGCTTGATAATAGGCTATGAAGAAATTTGATGTCAGGAGAGAACGTATGGAAAGAATAGCATTATGTGGTTTTTTTGATCTGCCAAACTGTATTGACTATGGTCTTGTGGACTTATTTTCTAAGGCAGAAAACAGTGACGGCAACTATGAAATTGATGTTTACGGAGTTAAAGGCCTGCAAGGAAAAGTATATCCTGTAGCAGAGCTTGAGAAGAGACATCTGGATAATAATTATGATGCCATAGTTATTATGGGTGAAGGACTCATTTGCAGTAAAAACAGAGAAGATGATTATTCATCTTCAATGCTTTATCTGATTCCAGCCATGTTAAGTGATAAGTATGGAGTAAAAATGATTATAAACTCAGCAGGAGTTGCAATGGATTCTGATGTCATTAGCGGATTATTTAGAACAGTGGCAGACAATTCAGAATATGTTTCTGTCAATTCATATGATGCATTTTTAAAGGCAAAGGACATGGGATATGATGAGAATCATGTTAAATTTGTTCCTGATTATATGGTCCTTGCATCAGATTACTATAAAAAGGATGACATTAAGGAGTTTAAGAATAAATACATTACTGCAGATGAATATGTGGTAGTTAATTATGATAAGAATCTTAACGAGGAAATGTTAGATTCACTGGAAGAAAATATTAAGGGAATAATATTAGTTGGTGGACATGTGGTGCTCCTTCCGGTTTATCCTTCAAAAAATGAAGCAGAGGCCTATAAGGAATTTGCTAAAAGATTTGATGACAGTGTTTCTCTTGTTGATAGTAACATTTCAATGGAAGAGCTTTGCTCTATAGTTGCCGGAGCAATGAAACTTATAACACAGAATATGCCTCTTGCAGCAATAGCCTATTCATATGGCGTTCAGGCATACTGTTATGATTTTGAGGGCAAAATATATAACATTGATGATGATCTTTTTACACCTGCAAAGGAAAATGTAGAAAACATTAAAAAGTACATATCCAATGAAAAGAAACATAAGACAAGCATGATAAACAGTATTGCCGGATGCTTTTCCAATATAGATAATGGCTTCAGATGCAAGAATCTTGAAAACGAAAATAATACTATAAGAGGTCTTATGGAACTCTATAAGGCAAAGGCGGAAGACTTTGAAAATGAGCTTCATACAACTCAGGCTAACATGAAATACTTTAAGGCATCCTATGAGAATCTTTTACAGAAGTATGATGCCGATATACAGGAAAAAAATAATGCTATATCAAAAGTTAACAGAAAGTTATATGAAATCGAAAACAGTAAGGCATATAAGTTTTCCAAAAAGTTCGTTAAGGAGTAAATTATGAATAATAATGCACTTATAATATATGTTGAAGATTATTTTACAAAAATAGAAGATAGTCTGAAATGCATCCTTAAAGCATTTGCAAACAGAACATGTAAGACAGTAATTATTGGTAATAACATTAATGGAGACCTTATTTTAAAAGATTATTCTGATGCTGTGATTATTTCGGGAAGCAATCAGGGATTAATGGCTGAAGCTGAAAGGTATATTTCCATGAACAGGGATATCTGTAAATGCGAAAATATATATCTTATGTCTTCATCACTTGCAGGACCTGTATGTGATATAAATTCTATGCTTGATAAAATGGCTGAGCATGACTGTTCTATCATGAATAAGAAAAATGTAAGATTTGTAGCTGTTAAGGGAAGTTTTGTAAATGAAACTATTTCATTAATGGGGCTTGTAAATAACTGTGAAAATATATATTCAGATACAGATCTTATGCTTGAGCCATATACTGCTGTATCAAGGGACAGGGTTCCTTTTGTGGATATGTATGCATTCGTCCAGGAAACAAGCGATGTGCTTAAGTTTTCAGCTGGTGAAGATATTGCAAGGGTAATGGATTATATTAAGAACAGTTCAGAATATGATGAAAATATTATATGGGATAATATATTAAGAGACGGTCATATGAGTGACGTAGTGTATAATCTTAAGTTAGACTATGTTCTTTCAGCAGATATGTCAAAGAATATACCGGATCGTAAGATTGCCATGATTCTTCACATTTATTATTCAGACCTGGCACCAAGGTGCTTTGAATATGCTAAATCCATGCCACAGATAAGTGACATATATATTACAACTGATACCAAGGAAAAGTGCGAAGAATTCAAGAAGCTTTTCATGCAGGGCAACTTCAATAAGGTTGAATCAATACTTATTGAAAACCGCGGCAGGGATGTAAGTGCCCTTTTAACAGGTGCCAAAAAGATAGTTAATAATTATGATTATGTTTTATTTGTTCATGATAAAAAGGTTGAACACATGGATAATCGAATTAAAGGTGAATCATTTGCATACAAATGCTTTGATAATCTCTTAGACAGCAGGGATTACGTCAATAATATTATTAATACATTTGAGGCAAATGAGAGACTTGGTCTTTTATGTCCACCACCACCAAATCATGCGGACTATTATCCAACTCTCGGTTATTTTGACTGGGGAATGAACTATGGCAATACCTTCGAGCTTAAGGAAAAGCTTGGTCTTAAGGTTAAACTTGACTGGTCAAAGGAGCCAATATCTCCACTTGGAACAATGTTCTGGTTCAGACCTAAGGCAATGAAGCTTTTGTTTGATAAGGACTGGAAATATGAAGATTTTCCACCTGAGCCTAATGGAATAGATGGAACACTGCTTCATGCCATTGAGAGAATATATTCATACATTGTTCAGGAATCAGGTTATTATCCTGCATGGGTTATGAGCGAGAGAAATGCAGGAATGGAAATGTGTAATCTCTATTATATGATTAAGAAGCTTGACAAGAAAGTATTTAATGTATATGGAGCAGCTGCGTTTAATCCACTTTGTGACAGCATTGAAAATGGTAATCAGAATGCTGAATATATCAGAAGTATTAGTATATGTAAATTTATAAGATACAAATTGTCAGGTATATATCACAGACTGTTTGGAAAGAAGGAATGAAATGATATTACAAAAGGGAAAGAATAACAGACTTCTTATTTATTTCTTTTATGATAAAGCGGGAGTTGTTGACGACTATATCGTATATATGCTTCAGAAAATGAAACCTAATGTTAAAGACATAATATTTGTGTCAAATGGAAAGATGACAGAGGATTCTGTTAAGAAGGTAGAACCATTAGTTAATCATATTATCCAGCGTAAAAACGAGGGAATGGACGTTATGGCATATAAAGCTGCCATAGATTATGCAGGATATGAGAAGATAAGAGAATATGATGAACTTATAATGATGAACTTTACTATTATGGGTCCTGTTACATCATTAGAGGAAATGTTTGAAACAATGGATGCAAAGGATGTGGATTACTGGGGACTTACCCTCTTCCATGGCTGTGATGGTGATCCATTTGGTTCAAACTGTGAATATGGCTATCTTCCAATGCATATACAGTCACATTTTATAACAGTAAGAAAGAGTCTCTTAGATACAGATGATTTTGTTAATTACTGGGAATCAAGACCGGAAATCAAGTATTACAGTGAGGCTATTGGAAAGCATGAGGCTGTTTTCACAAAGCATTTTGCAGATAAGGGTTATAAGTGGGATGTGTATTCTGATACAAGAGACTGTATGGATTATACAGACCTGCCTATCATTTCAATGCCTGTAAAGCTTATTAGAGATAAAAAATGCCCAATATTCAAAAGAAGAAATTTCTTCCAGGAATACTTTGACATAATGAATAAGTCCACAGGAGAGATTGAAAGAGAGCTGTACGAATATCTTATAAATAATACAGATTATGACGTCAATCTTATATGGGACAATATGTTAAGAGTACAGAATATTGCTGATATTAAGAAGGCAGTACAGCTTAACTATGTTTTAAGCTCGAAAGCTCTTGAAAATAATGAGCTTAAGCTTAATAAAGTTTTATTTATTGTATTTGTATCAGATTTGAGACATATGTATCCTAATATGGAATATCTTAAAAATATACCAAAGGAAGCAGATATATGTGTATTTGCCGCTTCAAAGGAAATAGAGGATGCATTTAACAAATATTATAATCCTGATAACAGAGCTAAGGTAATTGTAAATCGTGGTATAGAAGATGTTGTTACGAGAATCGGCCTTGCAAAAAATGAAATAGGTGATTATGAATACGTATGTTTTCTTAACGATTTCAGAGCTAAAATGCTTGAATTCGATTCAGTTAACGAGTCATTTTTATATAGATGCTATAGCTCTCTTGTAATAAATGATACATTTGTTAAGAATGTCATTAATAAGTTTGAAAACAATGAAAGACTTGGAGTAATGGTTCCACCTCCACCAAATCATGCGGATTATTTCCCAACACTGGGTTGCTTTGACTGGGGTGACAACTTTGATGAGACAAAGGATATTGCAAAGCTCCTTAATCTTAAGGTTGACATAAACAGAAACAAAGAGCCGGTTGCAGCATATGGACATATGTTTTTTGCAAGAACTGATGCAATCAGGAAGATCTTTGATGAAAAAATACTTGAATACAAGACAGGGGATAACTCTGAGCTTGCATTTGAAAGAATATATGCATTTGTTGCGCAGGATGCCGGATATTATACAGCTTCACTTATGTCAGATTCTTTTGCTGAAATTGAGACAACTAATCTTCAGTATATGATGACAGAAGTTAATAAGCAGGGCTTTGCCTTATTTGGTATACAGAGTCATTTTGAATATGTAAATAAAATGAGAGAATTCTTAGATGTATACGGTGATTGTGATCCATCATCAATAGAAGTAAGAATAACAAGAATTATCAGAAGAATCATTCCAAGGAAGATGATGGGAAAGATTGTTCGTAAAATAATATCTTTATTTAGGGGAAATCAGGAGAGAAATTAATGCCAAGAGAGAGATTGTTTTATCTGGATTTTATCAGGGCAATTGCTGCAATTGCAATTGTAATTACACATTATAATGCTACATTCCTGTATATGGATCCACCTATAACTAATTGTTATGTTATTGATGCCTATGTTTTTAATGTATATATTGGAAGCTTTGGTGTATCACTTTTTCTGATAATATCAGGAGCAGCACTGATGTTTGTATATGGTAAGGGGCTTAACCTTAAGAAGTTTTATTTTAAGAGGTTTAAATCCCTGTATCCTATGTTCTGGATTGCATATGCTGTTTCATTTTTATACATTTACGTATACAACAGAAACTGGGAATATACAACAATTCCTAAGAAGAATATGCTTCTTACACTTATTGGAATGGATGGGTATCTGGCAGATTTGCTGCCAACATTTTATCTTGTTGGAGAGTGGTTCCTTGGTTTTATTGTAATATTTTATATTATATTTCCACTCCTTAGATTTCTTATCGAAAAACAGCCGGTACTGCTTGCAATTGGCTGCCTTGTAATATATGCTCTTTTGATGTGGAAGTATCCAATGAAGCTTTATGCATCAAAAAATATATTAGTAAGACTTCCAGAATTATTATTTGGAATGTACTTCATAAAATATATTAAAAAATCCAATTTAATAATGGCTGTCTGTGGTCTTTTGGTATTAATATGCAACCAGATTTTTAAGCCTGAATGGTCTCAGGATATTCAGACAACTTATATTGGAATTGCTTCATTTCTGGTACTTGTATATGTGGCAGGATTTGTTAAGAATAAAAATGTTCATGCTATATGTGCATGGATCAGCAAATATTCTTATGCTATTTTCCTTACCCATCACATAACCATTTTTGTGTTTATGGGCAAGTTCAATCTTACATCAATGGTTCATCTGGAAAGTTACATGGTATTTTTCGGATTGTGCTTTGTAATTGCAGTTTCCTCTGTGATACTCTTTATTGTTGATAAGTATGTTGAAAAGTTTTTTGCACTTATTTGTGGGAAAATAAGAAAAAAAAATAATGTTGAAAATGTATAGCCTTTTGATAGGGCTTAGTGAAAGGGATGATTGTTGTTATGTTTAATAACGTGCTTATAACAGGTGGAGCAGGTTTTATAGGTTCACGTGTGGCAAAAAAGCTTGTTGAAAGCGGTGTGAATGTAAGAGTGCTTGATAACCTGTGTGAACAGATACATGGTAAGGATGGCAGACTTCCTGATTTTATAGAAGGAAAGGTTGATTTTATAAAGGGCGATGTCACTAATTGTGATGACTGGAAAAAGGCCCTTGAGGGAATGGATGCAGTAGTTCATCTTGCCGCTCAGACAGGAACAGGCCAGTCGATGTATGAGATAAACAGTTACTGTGATGTAAATATTGGTGGTACTGCAAAGCTTCTTGATTATCTTACCAATGAAAAACATACAATTAAGAAGGTTGTTGTTGCAGCTTCAAGAGCAATATACGGCGAAGGAATGTACAGATGCGATGAGCATGGTATCGTATATCCTGATGATAGAAATGAAAGTGATCTTGCAAAGGGTGATTTTGATGTCAAATGTCCTATATGTGGAAAGACAGCATCAGTAGTTCCAACAGGTGAAACAACAAAAATTCATCCATCAAGTGTATATGGAATTACAAAACAGGTTCAGGAGGAGCTTGCATTAGTATGCTGTAAGGCAATTGGTATACCTGCTGTTACCTTCAGATATCAGAATGTTTATGGACCGGGTCAGTCCCTGTCTAATCCATACACAGGAATTTTATCCATATTTTCAACAAGAATACGTAATGGAAAGGATATTAATATATTTGAGGATGGACTTGAATCCAGAGATTTCGTATACATAGATGATGTGGTTGATGCTACTATTGCAGGTCTTATGAATGAGAATGTCAATTACGAATCATTTAACGTAGGAACAGGTGTTATGACCACTGTAAATGAGGTTGTAGCAGAGCTTATGAAGTGCTACGGAAAAGAAGTGCCTGCAAACATATCAGGAATGTACAGATTAGGTGATATTAGACATAACTATGCCGATGTCTCCAAAATATATGAAATGTTAGGCTTTAAGGCTAAGGTATCATTTAGTGAAGGAATCAAAGAGTTTGTAAAATGGGTTGAAACCCAGGAGGTTACAGAAGATATGTATGAGTCCTCATTAAATGAAATGAAGGAAAAAGGACTATTCAAATAGGTTATCAATTAGATAAATAACCATTTAAAATAGTTGTTTAAATTGTTATACAAAAAAGACTAAAAAGAGTGTTGACAGCACTCTTTTTTTGTGTTACTTTTTAACCAGCTCATGAGTGTAATACAACTAAAGAGGTGATTAAGTAATATGGATGATAATAGTGAGCTTGATATTATGTTAGATGAGCTCCTGAATTATTTCATTCATGTTGAACGCCAGACACTACTGTTAGTTGAACGAGGCATTAAGGATAAAAGTGAATTAATGCTTGCGGCGGATGCATATTTAAGGACAAGAGGAGTTAGTGCTGAAAGCCGTAAGAGATTAATTGATCATTTTAGCAGGTTTATATGGGGTTATTACATTTTAGAAGAAGCAATTAATGATAAGGATATTTCAGATATTAAAGTTCTTTCCGAGAATAATGTTCGTATCAAGCGAAAAGGGAGAAGAATGAATGCTGATATCCGTTTTCCAAGCAAATCTGATTATAAGAGATTTATCTCTATGGTTGCAGTCAAGAATAAGACTAATCTGTCAGATGTTAATGCAATTCAGAGCTTTACTGACAAAGAGAGTAATAGCAATTTTATTCTGAGATTTAATATTGCAACAGATTTTGTTAATTCCTGTGACGTACCATATCTACATATCAGAAAGATTCCCAAAAAGAAGTATACAATCAAAAACCTTATTGAACTGAATATGCTTGATGAAAAAACAGCTGATTATCTGATTAATGCAGCCAGTAATTCCAGTGGAATTCTATTTACAGGCAAGGGGGCAAGTGGCAAGACTACCCTTATGAATGTTTTATTAGATTATATTCCACATGATAAAAGTGGTCTGGTAATTCAGGAGAATGAAGAATTATTTAGTAACAGTCATCCGGATATGATGTTTCAGCACATTGTTTCAACACACGGAGAAGGAAAGATACAATACGACCTGAAGGATCTGGGGCGTAATGGTCTTCTTACTGATCTTGATTATTTTATTATTGGTGAGATAAAAGGAGGAGAAGCACTTTATCTGCTTAATGCATCTTATACAGGGCACAGGTGTTGGGCATCTGTTCATGGTATGAGCAGTACGGAAGCCTTTAATAAGCTTGCTGACTATGTAAAATATGAAAGCGATTATTCTCTGACGGATATCAAAAGAATGCTTATTGGCATTAAAACAATAGTCTATATGAAAGATTTTAAGGTGTGTGAGATTTCAGAAGTTCGTGGAATGGAAAATGGGGAGATAGTGTATGAAAAAATATTGGGATAATATTGATTTTATGAAGTTGTTTGACTGGTTTGAAAGACGTTACAGGTTAAGGGCTGGTAAGGAAAAAAAGGAGCAGATGCTATATGGTAACAGGGATAAAAAGCCCTTGTTATACAGGCTTGATAAGATTGTAGAATATAGCGGCTTAAAAAGAAAGCTTAAATTTATGAATGCAGAGCTTTTAATTGCTGTAACTGTTTTGTTTATGAGTATTCTGTTTTTTGTTACTGAGATTATTACCCACAGGATAATAATAGGAGTGGTTGCGGCCCTGTCCGGGGCGGTAATTGTATGGTGTGTTTTATATTTTTGCTCTGGCAAATACTATGTACGTCTTGAAAATAATCTTATGACATTTCTTAATCTTATCGATAATTTCAATAAGTCAGAAGATGATATTGTCCAGATATTTAAAAAAACTGTTCCGTACGTTGAAGAACCATTAAAAACATTATTGATTGATTTTACGGGAGAGGTGCAGACTACCGGTAATGTTAATCAGGCATTTGACAATCTTAATTCAAAAATTGAGCACAATAAATGCAGAATGTTAATAAGAAATTTGCAGGTATGTGCAAGATACGAGACTAATTACAGTCTTGTTGTAAAGGATTTAAGAGCTGGTTTTATGTGTTTTCTCGCAGTTAAATCTGAAAGAAAAGCTATTATATCCAACGGAAGAGCTGAGATAATTATTCTTATACTTTGCTCTGTTCTTACGGTTTCTCTTTTTGCTAATATTGCCGGAGATATATGGAGTCTGCTTCTTGATGATTTCATAGGCAATATTATTCTTGCATACTGTTTTATCGTTCTTCTTGTATGTGTTGTAGTAATGTTTCTTTTTGATAAGAATGGAGGTTGATTTGCTGATTAGTATGATAGAAAAATGGCAGAAAAAGACGAGAAGAAGGCTTTTAGGCTATGGTGTAAGTTATATGTTTCCAGGAATAAATGAGTGGATTTTCTTTACTTTGAAAATAGTATTTGCGCTGATTGTTTTTGGAATTATATCAAAAGCCGGAATAATCATTGGAATAGCGGCTTCTATAGCTGGTTTCTTCATTCCTGATATTTTGATGTATATATCTAATAGTGCTGATAATGATGCAATGCTTCCTGATATTGAAAGTATGTATGACATCATGAAGATTCAGGCACGGGCGGGGGTATTTATTCAGGACTCACTTATGGATTGTTATATCAGCACATCCAATAAAAGATTAAAGGCTGCAATACTTGAGCTTTGTAACCAGATAGGAACGAATAAGACAATGGAAGAGGCTGTTGATAATTTTTCGAGAAAATTTTCCAACAGACATATTGATGTATTATGTATTGTTCTTACTCAGGCTCAAAGTAGTGGAAAAACGGTACAGATTCTTTCGGACATGAATGAGCAGATAAACCAGTTAAGACACCAGAGAGCAAAAAAAGATGAGGGAAAGCTGGAAAGAAAAATTGAAATTCTGGAATTGATGATATTTGTGGGAATATTGGCAATAGGTGTATTAGCCATGGGCAATGAAATATTTAATATGATGAAATTTTAATTATGGAGGTATTTATTTATGAACAGATTTATGAAAAGGATGGACAGAATTTACTATTATATGACAGGTAAACTGAACAGGAAAAAAAGCGGTGGTAAGGAAGTAATTATGGAATTCGCCCTGGGTGCAATTGCAATTGTTCTTGCAATTGTTTTCAGAGATGAATTAAGTAGTGTGCTTGGTACTGTTGCAACAACATTTAATCAGAAAATACAGTCTGTTTTTTCATCACTGTAATATACAGTTATGTTTATGAAATGTAAAAGTGGCAGTATGATGAAACTTTTACCTGTACTGCTTGGGGTAGTTGTAGTTGTTATTATGACCAGTATGTATTTAGGTTTTATGGCAGATTATGATAACAGGGAATATGCAGATTATCTTGCCAGAGAATATATTCTTAGAATGGAATCAAAAGGATATATGTCAAGACAGGATGGCTATGAGCTTATAAATAAGCTTCAGGAAAGAGGATTTTATAACGTAAATTTTTCAGGCTCAACTACAACTCCGCCAGGGTATGGTAAAGAGATTACATTAAGTATTAATGCAAAGGTTAAAATTAAAAAATATATGATAAATAAACTACTTGACGTTACAGATCTTACTGAAAGCAGTCAGATACGAATAGTTAAAAAATCAACCGCAAAGTATTAATACGGAGGAAAAGAATGCACATAAAAAAAGGTGGAATCGAATATTTAAGTGCATTAATGTTATTTTGTCTTATAGGATTATTGTTTATGTTCAGCCTGAATTCAAGACATCTTGGATTTACGCAAAAAAGGCTTAGGGATGCTCTTGATACTGCATGTTTATCTGCTGCTATTGTAGATGAAAATGATTACAGGGAAAAGGGTGTTATGAGACTTAACAATAATCCTTCATGGCTTAGATACTTATTCTATAATACTCTGAAAAACAATCTTAATCTTGATAACAATCTCAAACCTGTTAATGATGAAATGTTTGATGGCATAAAAATACACTCATTTGTTTTGTATTACATACAAGATGGATTTTTGTATGAATATGCCTTTGACCAAGATTACAATTTTGCTGTTAATAAAAAAGTATATACCGGAAATGAGAAGACACCAGATGGTAAGCAGATAGTTTCAGCTACTGTTTATGGTGATATTGGTATGAATATAGAAACGTTTTTGGGAATAAAAGAATATGTTCATTTGCAGTCAAGTGTAGATGTTGTAGATACAGAGTAAATAACAAAAATGCATAAGCAGGATATGAAAAGGGGTTTTAAACATGAAAACAGGAAAAAGGATTGGAAAGGCTGTTATATGCCTTGGTCTTGTTATTGTATCGGGAATTCTTGTGGTTAATGGTATAAGGGTCATGGGTGCCGGAAAACAGGTCCTTGCGGCAAAGGATAATATCTGTGTCGGTACTATTTTATCAAAGGATAATATGGATGAATACCTGGAAGAAAAGGAATGTAAGGAAGACATTGAGGGTGTTGAAGCAAAAAATATAATGGGGATTGATGGCAACATAGTAATAAAGGATATAAGGGCAGGAGATTTTATCACTATGGACACACTTGCTGAGGATTATCCTCCAATAAGCGACCTTACAGATCCTGTTGTAGTGGGTATCAGGGCAAATGATCCGTCGCAGTTTTCTTCAGGAACCATAAGAAGAGGTGATCTGATAAATGTGTCTGTTATAGATAATATGACAAATGAGTGTGAATGCATTGCAAGAGATGTTTTTGTGTGTGGGGCATATAGTGATGACGGAACCTTTGTTGAAGAAGAAGGATGTGCCACAATACTCAATATTTTAGTTGATGCCAAAACAGAGGAAAAGATAAATGAAAAAATTGAAAAAGGATGTGTAAGAGTAAGCAGAGTTGGGAGTGATGTTTATTGATCAGTGAACTCAGAGAAAATATAAGGGTTACATATGTAAGGCTTGTAATATTACTTAGTGTATGTTTTAGTATGTCCTTATTATTTAATATGACCAGTACTAAGGCAGCAGTATATGATAATGCATATAATTTTTATCAGTCTTTTGTAAAAAATAACGATAAGCCTGCTTATCTTAATCAGAGTGATGGTTATGTATATTTCTGCTCCTGGGGAAAAACAGCCACCACTACAACAAAATACCGTACAGTAGGATATATTATTACCATAATGCGTAATGGCTGCAGTGATTCCATAGAACTAAAGCTTGGAGGTTCTCTTATAAAGGATTACTCTGAAGTAACAAAGGATAGGATTACCTATGTTTTGAGACGCTGTAAGTTTTCAAAAATACAGGAAATGTTTCATGATAGTGCAAATATGACTTATTATGATATATTTCAGAGAAGTAATGATTATAAGTTTGATGCAATTATGACGGTGGTTGAAGATGGAAAGGAGCTTTGCAGGACTGTAAGGGAAGATTCGTATAACAGGACTATATATGCAGATGATAACAATTATCTTTTCAGAAATGCAAGTTCTATTAAAAGTGCCAGAAAATGGGCTGTTCCGGGAGATCTTGATAACTTTTATAACAGAGTAACAACCTTTCCAAAATATCAGTCAATTGATGTTATGGATCTTAATTATAGCGGAAGTAATATATATGATAATGACAAAATATGCTATGTGAAAAAAGGATCCAGGATAAACCTTGGAGTATATTCGTATTTTACAGATGGGACAATTGCAAGTAATAAATATCACCCAAATTATAATTCATTAAAAATTAACGGATACGGAACAGACAAAACTACATATGTTATTCAGCCAAAGAAAAAAGGTGATGCAATAAAGGCGGGAATAGAAAAAGGAGATAATGACACTTCGTCACCAATGAAATATGAAGGTGTAATTGCGTCTGCTACAAGCGCCTACAGCACTGATATATCTTATTTTTACAGTATGGAAAGCTTTACTTTTAATGTGAAAAATGGTGAATATGTTAATGTAAATCCTGTTGGAAAAATATTTTATGATAATAAATATCCGTCATATGATGGTGAAAACAGATATTTGTGTGATTTTTCAACAGGTAATGCCCATGGTAAAAAATTCGTTTCTGATGGAGAAGGACCGGTGGCAGATGTTAAAAAGTATATATTTGGTATGCCTGGCGAATATTGTCTTATTCCATTTAGTGTTACAGATAAGGGGTCAGGTGTCTATAAAACTGAATTTGTAAGAAGTGATGGATATGTCCTTGCTACTTATTATACTGATAAATACACCAATTCTTTCAGCCCTTCAAATATTCTTATGGTGAAGGCAAATTCAGATTATACATATTTTGTCCGTTCCACAGACAATGTTGGTAATGTGTCATGTTCTGATACCATCAGATTTGTGGTACCAAAGGGCTATAACGTAGTAGCGGCAGCATCAGGTGGTAGAAATGGATATAATGATACACTTTTTGATGTTAGAGTTTATGGTGGAAATAGTGAAATCAGTTCATTTGTAATAATGTCAGATGAAGAAGATAATGCTTCAAACCTAAGAGTAATTGCAGAAAATATGAATATGGATAATGGCCTTATAAAGCATGGAATGTATAAAATGGATTATCGTAAGGATATTATGCCTGCTATCAAAACATATCCGGATGGTGAATATACCTTTAAGATTCTTTCGGGAGGAAGGTATATTGAAGCAGAACCATTTAGTATAAATATAAAGAAGGACACTTCAAAGCCTGTAATTGGTGTTATTCCAAAGGAAGGCAGCAGACTTGGATGGTACCGAAACAATGTGAACCTTAATGTCAGCATTGCAGATAACTATTCCGGAATTGAGGAATATCATGTTAAACAGGGAAAGGGTGACATGAATCCATATACGTATCAGAATAAGGATGGTCATATTAATAATACTTACAGAGTTTTAAAGGAAGGAAAAAATATAATTAGCTTTTATGCCAGGGATTATGCAGGTAATGAAAATGAATTCGCAAGGGAAGTGAATATTGATAAAACCATGCCAGGCTATATTTTAAGAGGTGTCTTTGATAATACTAATGACGAAAACAAATGGATCAATGCATTAAATCTTTCTGGATATATAGAATTGTATGATAATCTGAGTGGTATATACGACAGGGGTCCTTTTGAACCGCTTCTTCTTAAAATGGATCGGGGACTAACTACCTTTGATACAAGTCTGTATGATATTGTTAAGGAAGGAAATACATATAAGTTGTCATTTTCAAAAAGATTTGTGGATAATGTGAAGTCCTCGAAAAATAATCTTGTAATAGATGTAGAGGATAAGGCCGGTAACAAAAGAAGAGTAAATCTGTATATTAATATAGATTGTGACCCACCGGAACTTGAACTTCCATCAGAGGGGGGATGGAATGAGAACACACTGTCCGGCAATCTTATTTTTAAAGATATTCATGCAGGCTTACAGAATGCCACAATAAGCTGCGGTAATAAGCAGATATTATCAATTAACTATGCCGGAGAAAATGAAAAAAGTGAATTTTTAGATCTTAACGGCATAGAAACAGAGGGTGAAGCTATTGTATTGACCCTGACAGATCTTGTTGGTAATAAAAGTATATATTATCTCAGTAAAGAAGGTAAAGGTAAATTAGGTTTACGAACAAGGATAAGGTGATTGTTTGGCAGGGATAATTTTTAATGCGATATTATCATATGTAATAATAAGAAATCAGGACATACCTGACAAAAAAAGACTGGCAAATATATTAAATCACATAACAGTCATTCTTATGACAACTAATGTAATTTTTTTGATATGCAGTTTTAATATTTGGATTAATAATCTTGAACTCATACTGTGTTTTAACTGGCTGGTGTATATGTCCTTTATTGACAGACATACAGGTCTTGTATATGAATTTATGGAGTATTATGGAATTATCCCTGTCATATCTGGCCTTATCCGCATAGTAGTGGGAAAATACAATACAGGGAATAAAGAAAGTCTGTTTGTAATTTTACTTTTTATAAGTGTTTTATATTATATTTTGTATATATGGGGAATATATGGTGAAGGTGATGCTGATGTATTTATAATTGTGGGAATAGTTCTGTCTCTTTATACTGCTTATAATAATGAAATATTTGTTTTTGCAGAATGTATTATGATAAATGCAGGTCTTTTTTGTCTATCATCAGTTTTATTTGTACTATTGAATATACGCTCTATTAACTGGAAACAACTAAGGCTTGTAGAAGAAAAACCATATATTCCAAGCATTTTTCTGGCATACCTGTGCATATTGATGTTTACTTTTTTATAGCTTTGCTTTATAGTATAATCTGATATGGTTTGTGATGGCATTGTAAAAATGTGCAATGTTGTCTGGGCATTCTTTTAATTGGAGAGTGGATTATGACTAGATTGGAATTTGAAAAATTAATTGAAGAAGGATTTGTAATACTGGATGGTGCTACTGGTTCGCTTTTACAAAAGAAGGGTATGATGCCGGGAGATTGTCCTGAACAGTGGATTATTGATAATCCTGAAGCAATTATTGATATACAGAAGGATTATATAGAAGCAGGTTCAAATATTATATATTCCCCTACATTTACTGGAAACAGAATAAAGTTAGCTGAATATGGATTAGAAGATAATCTGAAGGAGATTAATACCGGACTTGTAATGCTTTCTAAGGAAGCGATAAAAAGGGCTGATGCAGATCATCCATGCTTTGTGGCAGGTGACATTACCATGACTGGAGAACAGCTTTATCCAATTGGCAAGCTGATGTTTGAAGAACTGGTTGATATATACAAAGAACAGGTTAGTGTTTTGTATGAAGCAGGTGTAGATTTATTTGTTGTTGAAACTATGATGAGTCTGCAGGAATGCAGGGCAGCAGTACTTGCAATAAAAGAAACCTGTGAGCTTCCTATTATGGTTACTCTGTCATTTGGTGAAGATGGAAGAACTCTTTTTGGAACAGATCCTGTTACTGCAGTTAACGTACTTCAGTCTATGGGTGTTGATGCTGTCGGTGCAAACTGCTCATCAGGTGCTGATAAGATGATGCCTGTTATAGAAAAAATGGTTGAAACTGCATATATTCCTGTCATTGCAAAGCCAAACTGTGGAATGCCAGAGCTTGTTAATGGCGAGACAGTTTATACACAGACTCCTGAAGAGTTTGCCCAGGGGGTAATTGATCTTGCTAATATTGGAGCATCAATTCTTGGTGGCTGTTGTGGAACAGATAAAAACTGTATAAGAAATTTAAAACAGTTACTTGATAAAATAGATTATAAACAGTATCTTTCAGTCCTGGATGAAAAAAGAAAGAGGGCAGCAGGAAAAAGACTTCTTTCAAGTGAGAGAAAAACTATAGATATTTCACTTAGGGAAAAGCTGCTGATTATAGGTGAAAGAATCAATCCTACTGGTAAGAAAGCTCTTAGTGAACAGCTTAGACAGGGAAGTATGGACCTTGTTACACAGATGGCTGAAGAACAGGAAGAATATGGTGCAGATATTCTTGACGTTAATGTTGGAACTAATGGTCTTGATGAGAAGGAAGTTCTCTTTAATGCTGTAAATACTCTTACTCAGATTGTTGATCTTCCATTATCAATCGATACAAGTAATATAGATGCAATGGAGCATGCCTTAAGGCATTATCCGGGACGTGCACTGATGAATTCAATCAGTCTTGACGAAGAAAAGATAGACAAGCTTCTTCCTTTGGCAAAGAAGTATGGAGCCATGTTTGTGTTGCTGCCGTTATCAGAAAAGGGTCTCCCAAAGGATCTTAATGAAAAAATTGATATTATTAATACTATTGTTGACCGCGCCAGGGAATATGGGATTACTAAGGACAGTATCGTTGTAGATGGACTTGTAGCAACAGTTGGTGCCAACAAATTTGCTGCCATTGAAACTGTACAGACAATTGATTACTGTACTAATACTCTTGGTGTTGAGACAGTGTGCGGTCTTTCAAATATATCATTTGGACTTCCTGAGAGGCAGTATATTAATGCAGCATTTGTTACACAGGCAATAACAGCAGGACTTACAATGGCAATAGCTAATCCTATGCAGGAACTGCTTATGAATGCTATATATTCAACAGATCTTCTCCTTGCAAGAAAGGATGCTGATTTAAGATACGTTGAAAGAATAACTGTATTTAATAAAGAGCACGTTAAGGAGGTTACTACTGTTAATGTAACAGGTGGTGACAAGACCGCTCAAAAAAGTGCTTCTACTGGTCTGGCAGGTGAGGCAGATGATAAAAATCTTATAGATAAGGTCTTATATGAAACAGTTGTCAAGGGCAGGAAGGAACAGGCCTTCAAAAGAGCAAAGGAATTATTAGATGAAGGAATATCTCCTGAAGAGATTATTAACAGGGCGCTTATCCCTGGAATCAATGAGGTTGGTAAGCTGTATGAAAACGGCAGATATTTCCTGCCACAGCTTATGAACAGTGCTGAGACAATGAAACATGTAATAGATTATCTTGAACCTCTTATGGATACAGATAAGGCTGGAGATTCAAAAGGTATAGTTGTAATAGCTACTGTTAAGGGAGATATTCATGACATTGGAAAAAACCTTGTAGCTATAATGTTAAAAAATTGTGGCTTTGAAGTTCATGACCTTGGCAAAAATGTTGAGGCTGATGATATTATTGCTGCAGCTATAGATTATAAAGCTGATATTATTGGTTTGTCTGCACTTATGACAACAACTATGATGGAGATGAAAAATGTTGTTGATAAGGTCAGGGAAAAGAATGTTAAGGTTAAAATTATGATAGGTGGAGCAGTTGTTACTGACAGCTTTGCCAAGGAAATAGGTGCTGATGCTTACTCGGAAGATGCGGGTGAGGCAGTAAAGGTTGCTGAAAAACTTATGGAAACACATTGAAGTGGAGACAAACTATGAAAATAGATGTTATTATTCCTTTGTATATGCCTGATGATAAATTTGAAAGGCTTATTGATATGTTAAACAGGCAGACCAGGATGCCTGACAATATAATTCTTATTTGGACCATTCCTGATAATAACAGATTTGATAAAAAGCAGATTGAAGATAAGTACCAGAAGGATAATGTTAAATGTCTGTATGTTAAACAGAAGGAATTTGATCATGGTGCCACAAGAGCATACGGTATATCTGTTTCAGATGCGGATTACGTATTATGCATGACTCAGGATGCGGTTCCTTAT
>OFMT01001265.1_pt1 | contig 18846 bp, 21 predicted proteins | sample 1541891 | NCBI WGS metagenome assembly OFMT01 (sample SAMN04209230, study PRJEB22552) | human gut metagenome | biome: gut; material: feces | host: Homo sapiens | place: USA: Oklahoma | reverse complement strand
TGCCGCCGGAATCAAAGATGCATCTGCCTTGCAGCGGTTTGGTCGCATACCAAGCAGTACATCCGTACTGCCGGACACCTTGGATTTATAGGTATAAAGGTCAGATTGAAAGCCTTCCAGCAATGTTTTGTAATGCTTAAAAAACGGTTGTAGCTCATCAATATAGTCTTTGATCAAATTGTGATTTTTAATTCCTAAAACATCCCGTGACAATTTGTGTATACTGCGATGGTAGCCATGCCCACCGGATGCGTCGTATTTTAACAGGATGTATAAAAGCAGACGCTTGGCATAAAGAGACAAGGCACTGAATTTTGAAAAACCAGGATAGGTATCATCAGCTACATCAGAAGGAATATTACAGTTAAAGAAACTGCGGTTAAGATTAAGATACCCCATCTTTTTATCAAATCTTGTAAAATCATTATTGAGAACGGTTATATCGCGCAAACCATTATTGCATTTACACTCAACCTTAATTAGTTTTTTGCTTTCAAGGAGTTTGAGAACGGAATAAGCGCCTCTCTCTGATGCGACGGTTTTGCCAACAAGCGATTTTATTCTAAAATTAGGAATACAGCCCTTGTTATCGTTAATCTGGCAAAAATATATCATGGTTTTAATACAGTCATTAGATGCGCCATTTACAGAAGCGTCCTTAGTTGTAATGACACGACGGACAAGATCCATCACTACTTTTGCCGACATCTTACGACTACCGACTGAAGCCTGTGCTTTTACATGCGTAGGAATCTCATCCAGATTATCATATTCAAGTTTGGGATTTTCCCCAGGCTGAAGCCTGCGGATATTAGGATTATTACTGCCGGAATAGACATTATCAGGGTCAATACCGATACGACCGGCAATGCTTACTCTCTGCGCAGCAAAATCTTCTGCTGCCAGTTCCTTGAGCCAGTTAATAGTAGCCGGATCACGCTCATAAAGAGATAAAACATCATCCGGGCGCATGGATGCGCGGTCAATAAGTGTTTCATAGCGTGACATATCCTGATAAGACCCCCTTTCCGTGTAACATATGAAATGGAGTTGTTAAAATAGCACTATAAAACAACCAATAAATAACAAACATTTGTAGCCCAGTTCTCTTGATAATCTATCGCATTCATGATAGAATAGACATGTAAAAGGACATAACGATAGCATACAAATATCTTCTGTTTATAACAGACGAAATGCATTGCATTTGGATATTAAGTTTTATGGTTGAAACGAGATGCTATTAAAAAATCCATTTACTAAAAAAAATTATGAGATATCCAAGCCCGCCAGCTTGGATATTTTTCTTTTCTTCCACAACATCTTGTATTAAATTATACAAACAGTACAAAACTTTTGCAAGTTGGTGCGGACAGCCAAAAAAGGGAAAAAATTTGTTCCATTTCTATTGAAACAGCCAAAAAAGGGGAAAAATCTGTTCCTTTTCTATTGAAACAGCCAAAAAAGGGAAAAAATCTGTTCCATTTCAAAAAAAATTTTCTAAAAAAATTTTGAGTTTCTTTTTGAAACAGCCAAAAAAGGGAAAAAATCTGTTCCATTTCTATTGAAACAGCCAAAAAAGGGAAAAAATTTGTTCCTTTTTTAAAAAACAGCCAAAAAAGGGGAAAAATCTGTACCATTTAAAAAAAGCCCGTTGATCAACGGGCTTTTCGACGAAATTACAGTAATTTTTCAAATTCCAGTACCCAAGCGGTTGCGCTGTCGTAAAAGCAACAGTTTTTAATCACACCCATCAAGAGTAGTTCGTCAATACATTTTTTTACAATATTTATGAATCTAACTTTTCGGTCTACAACAAAATTTTCTGCAAGTTCCGAATAGGAAAGAGTTAAGTTAGCAGGGTAATTTTTCTCTTTGCGGCGGAACTCTATATAAGTATACAGAGCTTTTGTGGTTGGATTGCTAAGCTTTTGATAAATAATAGAAAACTGTTTCGTCATCTGCTCATGTTCTACGATTTCTTTTAAAAATACGGACATTTCAAGACGAACTGGTATTGCTTTTAGCTCATCAACCGGCATAGCCCTTAATTGCGCAGCAGATGCGTTCTTTGACGCATCATCTTTACTCTCAAGATACGAATTTTCAATACCCAAAATGCCTCTTCTTAAAGCACCGGGACTGGAGGTATAGGCATCAGCGATATAGTTGAAAGGTGTGATGATACCTTTAGCACCGAGTTCAAAATGATAAGTAGACCATTTATGCAGAATAGATAAAGCTTCACCTATAAATTCTTTTACCCCATGATGCAATAAATAATCAGAAGGAATACCTCGCATTATACCAACACACAGCTCCCACAAAGAAGTATCAAGTGTCACAGAATCAGGATCTTTTTGGAAGAACATACTAATAATATTGGAAAATCCTACAAGATCACGTGCGGTCACATTTGGAAAAGTAGTATCATCTTTTTTCAATTCTGCAATGACAGCTTCTATTTTCTTCTCTTGTTCGTCTACGTCGGTAATATCAGAAAGCTCATTTGCCAGGGATATGACATCAAACATTGTGTGATATTTATTGCTTCGTATCTCCAGCCGTTCTTCAGATGGGTTATATTCAATTTCAGGACGAACCATGGACTTCGTGAAACTTACAATCTGATGCGACAAAAAATCCTGTGGTATTATGAGGGGAATATCTTCTTCATTATTTATACGAAGCTCTGGCAGCTGTTTGAAAATATAAGAACCAATATCAATAAAGAAAAGAGTCCTTTTTGATGAAACTGTCAGTTCTGATGCAAGAGGAAAATCACAAAGCGGCGGACCGGCAAATTCAGCATCCCGAACAGTATTACTCCACCGGCTGCGAATTTTATCAACAAGAGATTCTACGATATCTGCTTCACTCTCCAGATCATAAGCAGAGCGAAGCTGCAAATAATTATCGTGCACGTATTCAGTCATGTCGATAGTTGTACAAGTGACAGAACCATTTTCGTTCTTTTCGATTCGATCAAGGTAATAATATTTTCTTCTACGCGCTTTATTATAATAGAAGTTTTCCCACGTATCATCATCGAAAAAATCAGGAACATCAACACCATTAAGATATTTCTTTTCAAAAGGAAGAAGATATGCGTACAGCATGATTTCTTTTAATTGAGGCATAGGCGATGGATATTCGTAGCCATGCGCTGCACTTAAATCAACAAACAATTTGCAATCACGCAGGATACGGATGCAGTCGTTTACAAATTTCTTATTTCCAAGAAGATACGTTTCGTACATTGCATATATTGAATTATTTTCAGTCTTTAACTGCCGCTCACATCTGCCAAGCAGATCCACAAGCTCTTCAAATGTTATGTTGTTCATTTTGTATTTTTCCCTCCATTTGCAACAATTTCTTCATCATACCAAATACATACCCGGGAGGAGAACTAATCCCCTGTTCCCACTTAGCATATGTACTAACAGGAATATGCATGTGTTTTGAAAATTCAACCTGTGTCATACCGGTTGAGGAACGTAAATTTCTAAACGCATATTTATCATCCATCATATCACAGCTCCCTTCCTATGTCTATCCGATTTGGATAGAGCAGATGCAAAAAAATATCACGAAACAGCAGTCATTAAAACTCCATCTCAGCTACCATCTTGGCATTTTTGTCGAAAACCTTTGTAAAAATCCATTTTTACTGCAGGTAAAGAGGCGCCCGTAAGCTCTAGTTGACCATTATGTATATTTTTGATCAGATGCGGCGTAGTATCTTTAACATGCAGTGTGCCAATACCAGGAATTACAGATGCATTTTCTTTCTGCAAGTCTTCTAAAATGCACTCGTTCATGAGACGGAGAACCTGCTGTATATCTTTCTCGCTTATAGTAGTTTTCTTAGAGATTTTTCGTGACAGCCTGCTCATAAAACATATTATTATGGCAGTACGATGGAAAATCAATAGAAAAGTATAAACTTTTACACAAAACTTCAAAAAAACTGTACAATAGTATAAAACTTTATACTTTTCTATGGTTTTCAAATGTGGAGCACCCACTGTCTAACGCCAGTGGGATTGCGGGAGCCTTATCCAAGTATAATGAGCAAAAAAGCAGGCATCGCACTGGGCGACACCTGCTTTAAATTTTAATCTTTCATTTCTAAAAAAGAGCCATCATTCTGTAATACAGCTGTTACTGAACAGCCGCATTTTTTACAGGATCTAAAGATGCGGTTTTCTCCTATTTCAAGGATATTTCCGTTACCTATGGAATCATTGCCACATTTCGGACAGTTCCCATATGACTTAAGAGCTCTTAATGTATCCTGAAATTTCATACATCACTTCTCCTTTTCTATTATTACGCTTATTTAGAGACGCGATCTGCAATCTCTGCTGCTTTAAAGTCACTTGTTCTTGTTGCACCAACAGCCTCTTTATCAACGGTTTTCATGATCTCATCGATGTTTCCGGACAGATCCATGCGTGCATTTTTTGTTTCAATGCTGGCAGTTTTCGTCCATTGCAGATAACCATTCATACGGTCAATCTGAGAGATATTTTTACTGCCACATCGAGGACAGATCTTCATTTCAAGCTGTTTATGCCCACATTCTTCACAGGTAGCCATCGACATATTGACACCTTCATAAAAGCCCATTTTCATTGCCCGCCGGATCAGCCGTTTCATGGCAGCCAGATTATAGTCGATCGGATACCGGACATATTGGATATGACCACCAAGAAATTTATGGAAAAGTTCATATTCTTTATCCTGTGCTTCGATCGGTGTAATATCGCAGCTTACATGGCAATGGAAAGAATTGCTGATATAAGGACGATCAGACACTCCTTTTATAATTCCATATTTATCCCTGAACTGCTTTACCTGTTTACCACAGAGAGATTCTGCAGGAGTGCCATAAATAGCGTAGAGATGATGGTCTTCCTGTTTAAATTCACTCAGCTTTGCTGAAATGTGATCAATAACCTGTACAGAAAAGCCGTTATCTGCATCAATGCCTTTTCCAGTATGTAAAAACTGCAGTTCATTTAATGCAGTAATTCCAAAGCTTGCAGTTGCACTTTCAAGGCATGGCGCAATACTGTCTCCCGCACGCAAATGTCCTTTGTAGAAGCCGCCCTCCATAAATGCAAGGGGATTACATGAGGCTTTTAAGGTGGCCAGATATGCATAGGTTCTGCAATGAATACTGCGGATCATGTTCAGATAGAAATCAAGTACAGACCAAAAATCCTTTCCTTCCAGTTTAGCTTTCATATAGATCATTGGCAGATGAAGACTGACTGCACCAACATTAAAACGTCCCACCACAACAGGTTTGTCCATTTCATCTGCTGGATAAAATCCGCCTTTTTCAAAAAATGGAGATAAAAAAGCCCGGCAACCCATAGGAGAGACTACCACTCCATAATTTTTATACATAAATGGCACTGATCCATAATCACCATCTCCGGATAAACTCAAATAATCCGGATACATAGCTTTAGAGCTGCAATCAACAGCAGCATCGAAAATATCTTCCAGTTCCTTTCCAGGTCCATGAAGGTTCTCATCATATAAAAAGACGAGTTTTGCAAATAAAACAGGCTTTTTTGCCCCGTGGCGCCCCTGTCCGTTTTTTCGGACATCGCAACATATCTTGGAACAGAGCCTTGCCCATTTACCAGTACCTATACCGAATGTAACCGTAACAAAAGGATAATCACCACGGCTTGAAGCTACAGAATTTAATTTATATTCAAGTCCCTGCCAACCGGCATAGTATTCATTAGTAACATCTTCGTATGCCATTTCTTCGGCTACAGATAGTTCAATTCCTCTTGAAATATAACGTTTCAGACTTTTCTGATAGGTCCTTTCCGCATACTTTTCAGAGATCTTGTCAAATTCTGCAATCGTAAAACCGCCATATTGCTGGCTAGCCGCCGATAATATAACATCACCTGTTACATCAAAAAATACATCCAGCGATTTTGGTTCATTGTAAAAGAGACCGCCATTACTGCTTGAATAAAAACCACCATCTAATACTGCTGCCAGATCGAAAAGGCAACAGTTCATCGTATCGCGTCTTGCAGACATATCATGTACATAAATATATCCGTCCCTGCACGCCTGTTTTTCTTCTTCTGTCAAGAAAAACATAATAAAAAGTTTTTTGTTAAAGACGTTAAAGATGGAACACCTCTTTGTACTGACAAGTGTACGATCAGCGTTGGCATTGTCGTTTTTCTCTGCCTCCGTTCCGCTTCCGAACTGGATCGAATTAGCTTCCGCAATACATTCCGTCAGCATCTCCTGCCATTCTTTCTTATTATCCCGGAAACGGCAGTAGCTGTCTGCAACGATAGGCTGGACTTTGCGAAGTGCATTTTCTACGATGATATGCATTTCAGATGATTCGATAACATTAGAATCTCTTAAAGCGATCATGGAAAGCACATGGTCAATCAGCATATCCTTTTCCGCTTTAGACAGCTTGTACATAACACGTTCAGCAGAAAGACCTGCAGCTTTTAATATTTCATCACTGTTAAACGGTTCAATATTACCGTGTTTATCCTTGAATAAAATATTTTCGTTTTTCTTAATTGATTTTTTGCATGTATTCATATCATACACTCCTTTCTTCTTTTTCATCAGAAAGCTCTACGATAGTATTACGCAAGATACTTTCCTTGACATTTATTAGTTTCTGGTTAGATGAACCACGCCAATAAGGATCAGCTCCTTTATAGATATCCTGTCTGCGAACAGCCTGATCATAGCGTCCATCAACAATAACATCTATATACTCAAACCAATCGATTGTAAATTCCGGAAGATGCATCACATCATCTGTAAATACAAAACTTCCATTTTTATATACCAGTTTGTATCCGGTATAAAGCCAGACATTTTTTCCAAGAGACTGCACTTTCCTGGCAAGATCTCCTATTTTCATCCTGTTATTCGGATGAAGTGGATCACCTCCGCTAAAGGTGATTCCGGATACATAATCACGTTTCATATATTCAAGAATGTCAGCTTCTTCCCACAGATCAAACGGTTTTCCAAGACTTTCATCCCATGTAAAAGAGTTATGGCATTCCGGACAATGGTGTTCGCAGCCTGATACCCAAAGCACCAGACGTATACCAATCCCGTTTTTCAGGTCATCTTTGGTAATAGCATGATACAACATATGCATATCCCCCTTTCTTATAAGTATTGCAAAATCCCCGCGCCCAAAAGCGCAGGGATAAGTTATTTAGTAACTATTCAGCACATCAAGAAAAGATTTGTATATCGGCAGTTCGCTTACCCTTTTTTCGCTGTTTGCAAGCAAGATATCCTTGCAAACAGAATAGGCATTACTACCACTGCCTGGCTCCCATCGAACCGAACCCACCAAATACACCAACTTCATCAAAGTCCGTATAAGTGGTGTCACTTTTCGATTCGCCCAAAGGTGCCTCACTTTCTTTATGCAGTATATCGTCTGATGGATTCAGACCAGGTTTTACATTTACAACCGTTCCGCCCGGAATGTCAAAAGGCAGATCAACCGGAGCAGTTACCGCCGGAATATCAGCTAAATTACTGCTTTGATCATTGCCGACAGATGACTGCGGACTAACTGCAGATACAGTTTCCTGAAATGGTATTGCTTCAAGTCCTTCCTCAGTTGGAAAGTCCATATCATCAATAGGGAATTCAGCTTCATTATTACTAATCGGCACCCATCCATCAGGGGAATCTGTTTCACTTGGATCATCAGGTAGAGATGATTCAACAGCCCCAGATGCATCCGGATCCATGACAGGAGCAGATGCAGCTGCTACAGGCCGGAAACCGATATTTCCAATCTGCTCAAGCCTACTTGACAGATTCTTTACCTGTTCTTCGAGAAGCGCGATCTTATCTGCTTTTTCCGATTCAGCAATCATAGACAAAAAACAAAGTCTTGTTGCAAGATCCAGACCAAGTCCTCTATTGTCCCTAAGACATCGTGTAATAATCTGTATATAGCTGATTAAAACAGCATCAGAGGTATTTTCCTTGATCATGGAGCAGTAGGTTCTGTAAGATACAGTCTGTGTATCTTCTACTTTTTCATCATAGGTGCAGATATAACAGAGTGTCTGAACGAGTAATTTCAAAAATTCGGATATATTATCATGTTCAATAATAGCATCCACCTTTGTCATAACGCTTCTGGTATCTTTCAAAAGGATAAGCTGCAGAAGATCAAAGATCTGATCATCCGTAGGCATACCAAGTTCTTCTCGGATCCTTTCACTTGTAAGATCTGTATAAGACAGCTGTTCCAAAAGAGATAAGCTGTCCCGTACATGCCCGGCCGCTTTTTTTGTAATCAGTTTTAGTGCATCTTCTTCATATTTGATATTTTCTTTTTCGCAAACCATTTTCAAATTATCAAGAATATCACTGTCAGGTATAGAGCTAAATGTAAACTTATTACAGCGGCTCAGGATCGTATCAAGCAGACCATCTTCTTCCGTAGTACAGAAAATAAAAATTACGTGTTCAGGTGGTTCTTCAAAGACTTTCAGAAGCTTGTTCTGCGCTGCCTTTGTAAGCATGTGCGCTTCGTCAATAATGATCACCCTTTTGTTTCCTGAAGGAAGGTAAGACGCCTGTTTTACAATACTTTCGGCATCTTCTACCTTATTATGCGATGCAGCATCCATCTCTATGACATCAGGACTGGCACCAGCATCAATACTAAGGCAGGACTGACATTTACAGCATGGGTTTCCATCTTCCATTGGATTTTCACAGTTTATAGCCTTTGCTAAAATCCTGGCAAGTGTAGTTTTGCCTGTTCCATGTTTCCCGCAGAACAGGGAGGTACGAGGAATTTTCCCGTCCCGAAGCTTGCCCTTTATACTTTCGACAGTTGAATGCTGCCCTCTTACGTCCTCAAATCTCCTTGGACGATATTTGTTTGCAATACTGATATTTGTATTTACCATTATCATTCTCCTTTCATAATGCTTGTGCAATGTTTACGATAGAGACAAAAAAATTACTCATATCATACCAGCTGCATAAACATTTTGCTTTTTCATTGTTTATTACTCGCAACAATTTAACAGCGCGATCAAGTTTTTCCCCAGACAGATTATAAGTGGATGAGTTTGTTACTATTCCCGCCATAAAATCAAACAGGACAGGTATATACTGCCTGTATTTGGAAAAATAGCAGTCCTTATCTTTGCCTTTCACAAGATTCAGACAGCCAAACAGCCGTTTACTGTCCGCATTTATTAAAGCGTCTTCTATATCTGAATATATCGATACCTGTTCACGCATTTCCCTTGCAAGACCTAAGTTTTTATTACTGATCCGATAAAGAAGGTCAGCGCTTGCATCAAATTCTGTTTGAAAATCACAAAAAGAACTTTCAGATGAAATATGCACAGCCTCCGTTCTGCTGCTGATTGTAGGCAGGATATTATGAACCTCGCCACTTTCAGTTGCCAGAAATACAAAGTGCTTATTATCTTCTAGCTCCTTCAGAAGTTTGTTCTGACTGATCTCCGTAACGCCGGACAGGTTTTTGAGCACCACCACCCTGTTGGATGATATAGTAGGTATACCTTCTGCATAAGCAATAATCTCGTCAACCTCTTCAACGCTGTATTTTTCCTGATCGTAGAATTTATAATCAGGATGTGATGATAAAGAAAGACTGCAGCTATAACAGCTACAGTCCTTTTTCCCTGAGCCAGTGCAAAGTGCCTGTCTCACGAATGGTTTTATTACGGAATCAAAATCACATCCTTTTCTCCCGTACAATACCTTACTTAACATGGCACCTTACTCCCTTCTTCATTTTTATTTTCTTCATCTACAAACCCAAGCAAAGATGCTTTTCGTCTGATCTCGTCGCTTGACACATAAATGTTTTTGTGCTCCAAAAATACGTGATGTTTCATAATTTCTGCAAATTCCTCGGAAGAATCAGTGTTTTCTTTCTTGAATTTGAGGAATGAGTAGATTTCTGAATCATAAGAATCCATCTGCAGAAACAGGTTGTAAGCTGCTTCGAGAAAAAATGCTTCATGACGACACTTTTGGATGCCTTCTTTCTGCTCATTGAGTCTCGCCATCACACCAAGCAATGCCCCCATTTCTTCATCAGACAGATTGATATGATTATAAATAGCCAGGCGAAGTATAAACTGCTGCCTGCAGTTTGAAAAACCCTGCTCGACACCAAGATCCGTCTTTTGATGCGGGATTTCTTCGCTATAGTAAAAGAAATTACCTGCAAGATGCATCAGGGCACCGGTAAGCAGCAGATCCCAGTTGATAGACTTCTTATCAGCAAATGAGTAGATGCCGTTTGCACACTGCAGATAATGCATAGCAGATGTGTAGGCAAGCTCTGTCACAACAAGAGTTGCATGCAGCATCCCTCCAAGCGGAGATCCCTGCCGGATATGAGTTGCAGGCATAGTCTTCATTTTCTTGATCATCTCGTCACTGAAATACAGTTCCAAGAGATGTCTATAGCCGGGGACTTCTTTTCCGACATAGGAAACGTATTTTTTGATAAGGCTGACAATCTCAGATATGCGGTTATCTTCAAGATGCGGAAAATTATTCAGAATATCTTCATCTTCTTCGCTTTTCAGTTCGATAACCTTAACCTTGATCTTCTCCGGGATAACCCCTTTCAAGCCAGCTTCATGCAAACCAGATATAAGAACAGTTTTGTTTTTTAACTCTCTTAACTGATCAAAGCTGTACAGGTTAGCCCTAAGATATGCGCTTTTACGGGTTTCGTTATCCCGTAAACTCAGTTCGTAGAAGTCTTTTGCCCTACGAAAATCTGTCAAGGTACAGATAACATTGTTAAACCCTTTTCCGTCCTTGATAGATGAAAGACCATTTTCATTCATGGTATCACTCTCCTTTTCTGTATTGTTATATTGAAAATAGGCGATAAAAAAAGACACAGGTAAATACCTATGTCTTAAAAACCTATCTGATATAAAATTGTTTTATAAAAAAATCATGCTCCTTTACGTTCGTACCTGCATGGCAGGAATTTTACAAAACCGGTAACTCCAATTTATCCCTCAACAAAAGGAATACAATTACCATAAAAACGATACATAACATAAACAATGATTATATTCGTATTATACCTATTTTACAAATTGATTGCAATAATAATTGCATTTAATTTGCGGATTGCGAAGGGCAAACAAAATGTAATATGTTCTATGCATTTTGATGGAATTTAATAGCGCCTCATGTTTGAAAAAACATAGGCTCTCTCATACCTGAGAGAGCCCTGCCGTGCATTGTTTTACATTTCATTCATTTTTTTCCTGAAAGCAGCCTCATCCATGCCTGCTGTTTCAGCAGCTTTCTGGATCGTTATTGTTCCATCAGATACCAGTTCAAGAAGTAGTTTGAATCGTCCTTCTTCCCTGCCTTCTTCTCTACCTTTTAATTCTACTCTTTCCAAAACTTCACACATGGTAATTTCGCCACCTTTCTTAACTAATTCGTTAGCAACATCTTCATAACGGGAATCTCCCGTTAAAACTTTCATGAGCTTCAGTATTTCATTCACATGTCTGATGGTCTTCCGCTCCGGAATATAATGTTCCGGATCTTTTGTAGTTTTTACAAAATACTCTGCTACTATACCAAAGTCGCTTTGGAACATAGCAACCTGTTCATCGGACAGATAGCAGATATCAAATACATTGATTCCATAATCATGAAAATATGGCTTCAGTTCATCCGGAACGTTCATTATATCAGACAGGTTTTTATTTTTCTCCCATCTTTCCCTGCTGAAATTCAAAATGACCGTTATTGCAGGATATGCCTTTGTATCCGCCTTTTTGTACTGTGAACGGTACACAGCTCCATCATAGCTTATCACACGGAGAGGCATGTGATCATCAATATCCGTCTGGTTTTCCATTCCAAAGAAAGAGATATTGACATTACACTTCTTCCAGATCTTTGACAGATCCCTTTCCTGCTCGTGCATCATGCCATCTGCCTTGTACTGGCTTTTATCTTTTGTATTCTGCAGCTCATTTTCACTGACAATGCATTTTCCATTGAATAAAAGCACATTTACGATATCGGCAAATACATCATTGTAGTCTGCTAACATTTTTTCTGAGATATCTTTCTCGCCCATCCTTCTTCCTTTCTTTCTCTGCTTTGTTGATAGTTACATCTATATAAAAACAGAGAAAGCACACGGCCATCCCTGTTGAAATTTCTTAGGGATAACCCTGTATCATTGTCAGTTAGTATATATATTTACTTTATACGCTATTCTTATTTTGTATTCCTGCTTTTAGCAGATAAAATAGACAGCCATGCTCCTTTATTATTGTACCTGTCACAACAGGGATTTTACAAAACCGATAGCATAAAATCTGTCCTGCCTACTGGCAATAGCCAGATAACTACCAAAAACCGATACAATACAAAACAATGATTATAGCTATATATTATGCTATTTATGGATCTGTTGCAAGTGGATAGGAACAAAAAACAGCACCGATTCCAAGATTACCAACAAGAAAAAATAAAAGATGTGACAGACAGCTCAGCTGCCTGTCACATCTTAAACTCACTCTCCTTTTTCGGATTTTCCTTTATTATTGTATCTTCCATTTTTTCTGTCACAGACTCTTTCTCTTTTGAAAGACGTCCGGCATACCATATCCTCATTAAACTGCGATATGATATTTAGAAATTCAATTACCGGAAAGATCAGCCTGTCATACAACGCAAAACTTTCCGGCAACAGCAGTATGACAACCAGCGTAAGATCATCACCATTCTCATAAATAAAAGTCGTATACCAATCAACAAGAAAACCACTTAAAAGATCTTCTTCTAAACTACGGTACAACACGGAAAACAAGCGGCTGATCTCATCATTCTGTTTCATAATAGAATCCGATATCTTTTTCCCGTTTTCCATTGAAAAGGTATAAATCTCAAATAGTATATCCCGCCGGTCCTTATACACCCTGTCTCTTCTTGGAATATCCATTATGCGATCCAGAACACACTTTGTACACTTTTTGGCATAATCAGCAGACATAAAATCTGCTGAAGAAAACAAATATTTACAAAACTTATCTTCCAAATATGATGTATTTCCATTTGCATATTCTCTCAGCATTTTCCATATTCCTTTAAATTCCTTTATCTCTTTACCGGTGTCATTTTTTGATTCATCAAATACTATTTCGTATGGCACGTTGTAGCAGAAATCATCTGCGCTTGAATAAGACAAAGTGCCTACTTCCCAATCATCAGACACATTAGGCATTACAAAAGGGATGAAAAGACTGTAGTAATCTTCGCCGCGATCTATCATATACACTAAATCACGAAAAGGATACAAGAATTTCAATTCTCTATTTATCCTGTGTGCCGACTCTACGAGATAGAGGAACTGCATCAGCAATTCCTCTATAACATATTCGTCAAGCTTATTACGCTCATTACCATGCTCCGGCATTATATTCTCCTTCCTTTTTATTATTGATGTGATCCCTAGTTAGTGACATACAGGAATACCAAGTTCTGAACAAATATGCTCAATAGCACTATCTGTTCCAAGGCATTCTATTTCTTTTAGTGGCTCAACCCAGTTATCATAGAGTACGCCATTTATTTTTTTCGGATCATTGTGAAAAGCACATGCATAATATGCGCATTCCCTATAGTCCACTTCCAGTTCTCCTCCATATACAGAAGCAAGCTGTGTTTTCCATAGTTCAACAATATTTCTAATCGTATCATATACTTCTTTATACGTCTGTTTCATGCTTATCCTCCTTGCTACGTCAAAACTCTTTTCATCATTAGACTTACCTTTACACGGTGGGTAGTTGACTCTGCTTTGCTTCCAACTCCCTCCAGAGTTTTCCCATAACTCTGCCAAGATACACGTTGTCATTCTCCATGAGTTCAAATTCTAAGTCCTTACAATCCTCCACCGTGGTAATCCCTTCTATTCTCTTATGATAGGTTCCGTACTGAATGACTTCCTGAAGTTTATCATACAGTTTATACACTTCTTGCAGGGCAATTCTCTTTCCAATATCATTCTTCTCTGAATGGATTGTTATACCGCTGCCATCATCGTGTCGCCATTCTATCATGTGAATTACATTGTCCTCGCCCTTAATCTTACAGATAAAATCAAATTCATTATACCCGGCATGCCAATAATATCCCGCATGTGTCAGGGTAATATCTGTAATATCATTCGCTACAATATCTTTCTTTTTCTTATCAATCTGCTGTTTCATGCTTACACCCCCAATTCAAGCAGCTCTTTACTCTGCGCAGAGTTTGTTACGGTAATACTTAACACTTTTGGAGATTTAATACCTGACTCTTTGCATAATGCTGAAAAACATTCATCAAGCTGCATAGCCCCTGATTTTGCTAATATATCAGTAACATCAAAAGAAGTTTCTTCCGGCTGTCTATTATCATTAACAAAATCAATGTCTACAGAAGCCCATAATTTAATTTCCGGAACTTCTATCTGAATTGGATGATCACGCAAAAACTCTGAAATAATATTTCTTCGCATAGGTATACTCCTTTCTTATAATGCAACCTGTACTTTCTCACCGATGAAACATTTGCCGCAATATTTCCACACACCTTCCGCAACTTGCTGGAATGTAGCATAGACTGCAGCAATCTTACCGGTCCTTGGATTCGTCTTGTGTGCACTTGGTTCTCCAAGCTGCACAAAACCATATTTCATGCAGGCCGGAGGCAGGCAGTTAATGATATCATCTGCAATATCCTGATCAACATAATCTCCTATCTGCAGAGCATCAATGCCAAAATACCAGCTTCTGTTATACACTTTCTTACCCCGGTATTCACTACATGGCAGCAGTTTCTTGCCTTGATATATGGTTTCTTCTATGTATGCTCCTTGATAAACTGAAAACTTAGAACTCATATTATCACGATATGATACTGCAAGTTCATATGCAGGGGCTGGGAAAATAGTTCCGTTTCCAACCCCAATAGCGGTACCTTTGTGATCATAAACAACTCTGTATCCGGTACATGTGATCCAATCAGGATCCTCTACCTCTATTACATAACCGGCATCTACATCATGACAGATCCCTTCGGTTTCATAGTCACTGACCGGTTTTCCCACTTCTTTATTGCGATAACTTGCACTCTTCTGTTTTCCAAGTTCTGTTAAAACAAAGTGATTACCGGCATCAGCTTTATACCATTTTTCATCTATTTTTTTCATATACAGCATTCTCCTTCCATTTTTTCTGTTTGCAATCAGAGGCACCTGCTATCACAAGTACCTCTGAAAACTTTACAACCGTTCCTAATCTGCAAAATCATAATCGGCTTTTTTGAACCGCTCCAGTGATACGAGCAATTCCCTTACCCTGGAACCAATATGCGCTCTCCCATCGGTCAATGACCCATCGGAAAACAGGATTTTCCCATTTTCCTCAATTTGGAAGATACATTCGGTTACCGGATATCTTCGGTCAGCGATTTTAAATCTGATCGCAGCACTCATACTTCTAGGCACTTTAATGTTTCCTTCTTTATCCAGCCAAGGAAGTTCTAAAGTTTCCTTGCCATAAGGGAGATCCTTTGTCAAAAATGCATAGAGTTCTTCCATTGATTCAAAAGACTTCTTAAATGCAGGTCTGTTATAATCGGTTTCATAATCTTCTCCTTTGACAATAATCATAATTTTCATTTTCCTTTCTTTTTTTCTTATTAACATGATCCCCCATCGCTGCCATGGAAGGCACCGACAGGATATTTCCATGCACCTGCAGGTACATAGATCTGCTCCGGCAGGTAATTACCGGTACGGATAGAATCTATTGCTTCTGTATCATCATACACAAGACAGCTCTCCGCATCCTTTATGTAATCGTCGAGATTACATTTTGTATCAAACGTAAAATCCAGTTCCCGTTCATCCTCTTTCAGCGCTTCAAAAACATCTGGAAGTATTTCAGAGATCCCTTTCAGGTGACGAGGACTGCTGAAAACGCAACAACAGCAGCTGCATCTGTTCCATCCTGCACGGTAGCATGGATGAGGATTGATATGATGTCTTTTAATTATTTCCCAGACATCTTTCTCGCTCCAGTCGATAACAGCACGCCACTGATGCACCGTCCGATGTGCCTTCTTCTCAGCATTTGTCCGGTGCTTTTCTAACTCGTTGTACCGGCTTCTGCCCGTACTCTCTCCGCGCCTTTCGCCGGAAACCACAAGAATCCTTGCGTTTTCTGACATAGACTCTACGTTAGATGTTACCGCATCCTGTACAGACGCTTTGAGCGTGCCAGAACACCACCGGCCTTGATGAGTAGTTCCCTTTGCAGGGAATAATAATCTCGACCCGCCAACAGAATCCATTGCGTCAAGTGCAGCAATTACACTATCCGCGACAGAAATTTTCAGCTGGCTGGAACACCAGCGTGTCCGCAGATCTGCAGCTTTCGCCGGAAACTTATAGCGGTATCCAAACTCTTTAATGAGTTTTTCCACTTCTTTATCCCCGGTCATACGCAGCTGCTCCCTAAGATCTTCACAAACCTTTTGCTTTGGCGATAATTTGCATCGCATAACTTCGCCAGTCACCGGATCAATCCACTCTACCGGCTGGGCAGCTCCTACCCGGTACACCTCGGCAAAAAAGCCACCAACCCGATACGAGATCCGGAGTGTCACGTCTTCAGCCTGTGCAAATGCACGGACATAACTGTTTGTGCATGGCCAGTCCATACATCTTTCAGTGTTACCACCATCAATATCGTGATGCCAGAGTTCTATCTTTTCTTTGGGAACGCCCATTTCCAACAGTTTAAGGTAACATGCAAGACTGTCCTTTCCGCCTGAGAATAAGACAATGATCTTATCATATTCTTCCAAAGGCAGCAGCCTGTCTAAATAGATGTCCTCGAAATGCCTGCTATCCTTTCTGCCATCTATGCGCGGGTAAATAAAAACGCCTTTTCCATATACAGGTTCTTGCGAAACACCGTACCGGACAGGCGTATTTACAGTACAATCTTTATCTTTTACATAACCTTCTTCTGAATTTGTTTTTAGTTCTTCTAAAAACGCATCATCAAATAAAGATGTCTGACCAAGTAATTCTTTTTTCATGCCGTCCAATGGTACATTAATGCCCATTGGAAATACACAGTAGCCTCCCAAGCTTGCGCATCTGACATTTTATGCGCTCACGCTGTTTTCTGTGCATTTTATGCCTGTGTACATCACTCTCACAGACAACCTAATAAATTTCAGGCAGCACCTTCCTCCTTCCTGTCAGTTTTCAGATCTGCTCTTATGGCAGAAAATATACCGCTATCTTTCCAAATAGCTTTTGTGATCTGTTCCTGCCGTGAATCTAAAGTCATAATCCGCTGGCAAATATTGCCACAGAAAGGACATGGGGCTTCTTTACGTGCTACCGCTTTTATAAATTCTCCATCAAAACGGCAGTAATAATACCCCTTTAAGCGTGATTTGGTTGACCTTACCTGTGCAACATGAAAAAATACGTCATTACTGTAATCACCACAGTAATCATCATGGTTTTGTAACATAGATCTATTCTCCTTTCTCTCTCACATACTCTACAATTTCACATAATGATGCATCCTGCTCTGTCATCTCACAGATGCCATCTGCATCTGCATAAGGGGAAGCTTCAACTTCAACTCCAAATTCGTCCCAGTTATCACAAAGATCAGCTGGAGAGGAAACATCACAGCTGTCTGTTACCAGGTCTACTGCGCCCTTTATATCATCTGCGCATTCGACGGGCACATAAACTGTTTTTGTAAAGCTCGTGGTTTGTGTTACTGCATAATACTTTTTCTTGTTCATACCTCATTCTCCTTTTCTTTGAATTGTATCTATAAAAAATAAGCAATAAAAAAAGACACAGGAGATACCTATGTCTAAATTGCTTATTGATATAAAATTATTTTATTAAAAAATCATGCTCCTTTGTGATCGTACCTGCCATAACAGGAATTTTACAAAACTGGTAATACAATGATTATTCCAAAAGGAATACAATTACCCATAAAACGATACACAACTGCACAATGATTATAAAACCATTATACTTTCCTCACATAATAAATGCAATCAAAAAAAATGGAGACTGCTCTGCAGCAGTCTCCATAAAAATAATCCTTTCATAAAAATCATGATACCTTAACTTCATCAGCCCCGGCTTCTTCTGTATACACTTGTTCATCTGATATGATCACATATTCTCGATATTCTTCCTCGCTTACAAACATATGGTATGTATCCCCAATGAGACCCATATAACCAAATGGTGTTAAATAGCCTTTCATGCTTATTTTCCTCTGTAAAGAGTATATAAAGAGCGGCCGTATTCCCGTAAGGAAAACGCCATCTGAGAAAGAACATAATCTCTGTCATCACATATATCAATCAGATTTGCCAAACGAAGTTTAAAGCAGCATTCATCAAAAGAAGCTTCTCCAGAAAAATAAGAAAGACCAGAAGCCTTGCGCTTACAACAAGGCGACGGTCCCTTTTCTGACGGGCAAGATATGCTTTTTGAGTGGGGGAAGGTTCATGCATTCTGATTCAACTCCTTCCAGATCAGATTAAAGTAGGATTTGAAAGCCGGGGCATTTCTCGAAGAAAGGGGCGTGCGGTCTTTCATATCCAGATCAATGGGAACGATCTTTATTACAGTGGCAGGACGCTTTGAAAGAATCAGTACCCGGTCAGCCATGCTGATGGCTTCAGAGAGATCAG
>OFMT01001255.1_pt1 | contig 19016 bp, 18 predicted proteins | sample 1541891 | NCBI WGS metagenome assembly OFMT01 (sample SAMN04209230, study PRJEB22552) | human gut metagenome | biome: gut; material: feces | host: Homo sapiens | place: USA: Oklahoma | reverse complement strand
ATTGGGGCCATATTTAATGTATGTGCCCATCACAACCTTCAATATCGGCTACCCCGTCGAGCGGCCTTGGAAACGATTGCCTTACTATTATAGCACGAATCGGCCAGAATGCAAGAGGGAAATTTAAGTTTTTTACAGCTTTTGCAGCGTCCAGCCTTTTTTTGCTGCCAGTTGCTCCAGCTCCCGGTAAGAAAGCCTCAGCTGCGCAATGTTGAAGCCCGGCAGCTCCGCAAGGCAGCCGCCGTCCTGTGCCCGGTGCAGCAGTTTGCGCACCGGCAGTTCCGGTTCGCCGTCCAGCGTATCCAGCCCGGCCACATATTCTCCGCACCGGGGCAGTGGCTGCTGCCAGTCGATAGTTTTGCAGACCCTTGCAAGCGTAAGGTGGTTGCAGGTCACCGTCTGCCGGAATTCCAGTTTCATGATGCTCTCCCCTTTTGCGCCGGAGATTCACAGCTGTTCCCGGCGCGATACTATGATATAACATTTTGTTTTATATGTCAATATAACATTTCGTTATGCCTATACTTTACCTTAAATAAAGCCTTTGAGGTAAATACCATGTATCAACGTATCCGGGATCTGCGGGAGGATCGTGATCTGCTGCAAAAGGATGTTGCGGCGTATCTGAAATGCACACAGGTCTGCTACTCCAATTACGAGACCGGCAAGCGGGATATCCCCACCGAGGTGCTGATCCAGCTTGCCGGTCTCTACCATACCAGTACCGATTATATTCTCGGCCTTACGGACGACAGCGCCCCGCCCATCCCCCGCAAAGCGTAAAACTGCCCCCAAAGCAGCGCGATTTGATGCGAGCTACTTTGGGGGCAGTCTGTTTGATATAAAAATATTTCACTATGGCCCCGCATGGAAAGGTTCTTGTAAACGCGTCCATACGGCATCGTCTATGCAAGAATGATTCCTCTCACCTCTCCAAAGCTTCCAGAAAGCAGAGCAAAAAGAAAGTCCGACAATCATTCGAATCAACGAACATTTCTGAGATTTTCAATGTCTCCAGCGGGGGCAACCCCATACTCTGTCTTCAGAAAAGGATTTTAAGTCCCTCGTGTCTGCCAGCCTTCGGCAAAGTCTATTTTCGTTCGTTGTATCGTTTGATTTTTCATTGCGAGAGAGATTTTTCCTTCGCGAGCGAGAGGGATTCGCACTTTTTTGATAAGATGATAGTATCACATTTTTCGCCTCATGTCAACCATGTAAAATTGTTTCATCTTGTCGTGCTTGATCTTCGGAGCGTCCGGGACCCGGGGCTTCCGCCGGGGCGTTCGCCCTGCCCAGATGCGCTCCTCAGGGTGGGTGTGATGACGGGTTGGATGATGGGTTGATGGGTGTATTGATGGACTGGCTTGGACGATGCAGTATTTCTGATTTTTGAAGAGTACTTTTGAAGTGATTGAGGTTGTTTTGATGAGCAGATGGACTTGATTATTTCTTGTCTGTGATGTTCGTTGCTGTTTATTTGCTCAGTCCCTACTTTGCCTGCGCTCTCCCCTGCCCTTCTTTTACTATAATTTCGCCGGAAGTGATTTTGAACTATAGAGTGAAAGCTTTGTATATTTGTTCGATATGAAGCAATCGTTCTATTATAAAACCGCATGGATGGGATTTTGTGACCACATCCACACGGTTTGAGGTCTGAAAAGTTTATTGCAGTTTTGCGAGGATTTCGTCTGCGCTTACACCGCTTGCCAACAACTTTTTCAGCACTGCTTCGGCCTCGACCTTCTTAGCAGCTTCGGTAGCCTTCGCTTCTGCGACTGCCTTCTTGGCCTCCAGCTTTGCGATTTCTTTTTCGGTCTGCTTGATCTCCGCCTTCTGTGGCTTTAGACTTTCACGCAGAGACTTGATGTCGGTCTTCAGCTCTTCGATATGGGCGACAGTCTTGGAAAGCCCTTCTTCGAGCATAGCCTTGTCTTTCTGTAACTTTGCAATCTGAGCATCGAAATCTGTAGATGCGGTAACACGGTTCTTGCTGCCTTTGGTTCTGGGCATAGGATGATACCTCCGAGTTTATATACGAGAACAGCTTGTAATTATTTTTTCAAGTTCACCTACTTATAATAGGTATTCATCGTTAAATACAAATGTCGACATAAAGTACAGTAGTCCAGTTGCCGACGTATGATAGTAGTTCTTATAGCCAAATCCACCGTGAGCAATATCGTTTCTCAGGTTTAAATTCCCCGTCTGGAAAAGTAGTTTCATTATGGCCAGAAATGCTGGTTCAACCTTGTTCGCAAAAAAGGAATATCCGAGCAGCTGATTCAATGTAGTCTTATTAAGGAGAATGTTTTTCTGATCTTGGTTAGCGGTCTCCAAAACACCTACATTCTTAAACAACTCATAAGCTGCCTGCGTCGTTGCATAGACAGCATTGAATTCCTTAGCATTCTCGTCTTGGCGCAGATACTTTATGAGTTCCTTTTCATCTTCTGACAAAGAATATGTACCCTGACTTACTATATTGTCTACTTCGGCCAGTTTGTCTTGAATGAATAAAATTTTGAATTTCTTTTTCAACTCAGACTCTAAGACAGTTGTAAAAATCAATGTAGCTCCATATGCCGTTTTTTCCCCATTTATTTTGGCTATATGGAGTTGATTATATGCCTGCCAAACCATTTCTCCCATATTGATTGGGCCGTTCATTCCGTCCTCTGTATGATTTAATGCGTTGTTACCATAGTCAAATATATTAAAAGCGATTGATCCAAGTATCCAAACAAGATCAAAATACTGAATCATCTGTTTTATATTCACTTTGTCACTATAAACAATATTGCTCATTTCAGACATATCAATCTGCGGGTTTTGGATGTCCTCATTATACATTTGAAGGACCTCTTCAAGCAGCTCAATTTTCTTTTGCTTAGAGGTATAATTCTCATAGTTTCTAAACAGTTCTACTTTATTTTGGATATAATTTGAAACATCATCCGTATTCACACAAATCAAACCATTTTCAGGGGTACACTTGAAGCTTTTCTGCAATACCATAATGTCATCCTCTTAAGCATCATAGCCCAATCTTCTTCTATCAAAAAACTGAGCTGGCACTTCTCTGCATTCTTAGCCACATCACTGTGTTGCCTGCCACCCACCACGTAGAGGTGTACAAAGTTTCGAGCGGCAAAGCTGTGAGAGATTTCCCACAGCTTAATATTATACTAAAAACTAGTGTTTTTCAAGGATAGCAAGCAAATATACAACACCGCCGTCAAATAATCATCTATGCTTAAATACAGAGGTGATTATAATGAAAGCATTGCTCAAGAAATCTGCTATCCTTAAAACTATTTCCTCGAAAATCAGCACTTATCTGCATGCGATTGATGCTGACCCACAAGAGGATGATTCAGATTTTGACGATGAGGAATGGATGGAGTGTCCAACAAAACCAACTCTTGCCCACATCGTCCTTGATCTGTTGCTCTCCCCTACATACCGTCTACCCAAAACTGTAACCGCAGTACGCATCTATCGAGATGAAAACATTTTCTCCGTCTGTCCAAGGTGCGATGTCTGCATAGAGCGAGAATACCAAGGGTACTGCCATCGATGCGGGCAATACCTTGATTGGTCAAAATTAGAGGAGGCAGAAGAAATCTTCATAGGTTGGAGTGGCGTTGAGGATGATGACTAAAGTCTAACCACGGTTTTATTGAGCGCTTACCGTCTTTTATTCCTTTTCGAGCAACTGGAGTGGCGAGGGCTTCACGCCATTTGTCGACTAAGTCGTCTGTTATCGTTCTTTCGTGTTTTATCATCATATCTTTTTCGCGGCTCTCCTCCTCGTTCCCTGTTCATCTCGTTATTATCCAAGTCAAGTGGCGAAACGAGGTAAGTTATCAGGAAGATGATGGACATAGGGTGTTGAGAAGGATGGTTGATTGTGTGGGTTGATTAGTTACCCTGCTCTGCGGCTGCGCCGATGGACACAGGAGATTACTCCGCTTCCAGCAACTTCTTATCCATGACGCAATCCATAACTTCTTTCAGGTTGTCTGGTCTAATAACTTTAGACCGAAGCTGTTCAGGAATTTCAAATCTAAATTCCCCTACAAACGCCGGACAGTTAAGCTCCTGCGCCAGAAGACATGCACTATGAACTTCCATGAAATTATAGCTGGGATTCCGAACCGTCAACTGCTGTTCCAATGTGGGCGACAACAATTTAACATTGCCTTCTCGCTGCAAATGAATCAGTACTCTTCTTATATCGTCATCGTTCACCTGATTTATTTCTTGTAACGCCATGGAAACGGTATCATATGTGATATAAATCGTTTTGAAGTGACTCATCACTTCTTGTGCCTGAACTTTTACAAAGAAATACAGTGTCCAGAGGTCAACAACAATCGCCTTATTCTCTGAAGTGCAGCTTTCAAAAAGGATGTCCTTCGGATTGCGTAACCACTTCTCTTTCTTATATACATCGAACATTTGAGACGCTATCCATTGCTGCATACTGTTCCAGTGCGTGTTGGGCATTACTTGTGCTCCTTTCCACACTAAAAGCATCCTTTCATACTTACTGCTAAGCAACGGATGCATTCCATGTGCCCATCCAGCATACTGTTCTGCCTGCACTGGGCGGCAATTTAACATGTTAATGATAAGACACTTTTCATTATAATCCGCTTCAGTATATAGCCCTTCATCCAGGAGAATCTTTACATCATCAAGCATTTGATCTGGATCATTGAATGTGCATGTAGCAAATTTCAAGTCCATCTCAAAAGACATGTATATAAAGATATCCTTGAATTCATCGCTGTGCTCAACAAAACATCTAAGAGCTGGTGTCAAATCAAACTGGTGAGCCAAGGTGAAATCAATATATGACCGATAGAAGTACTCAGGCTGATCTTCAATCAGATATTTCCGTTCATCAAATACACTATCGTATAGTTCCTTCGTCTTCAGATATTCTCCATGTCGAATATAGAAGTGACACCATTCTTCAAACGAGATAATATCATCATATTTTTCGAAGAAAGCCTTGTATCTATTCTCTATCGCCTTGAAATCATAAGTCTCAAGTTCGTCAATATAAATCTGGAAGGACTCTATCCCTGTAGGATTCTTAATGCTCTCACAATGCCGCTTAACTTCAGAGATGGCGTGCCATTGAAAGCGCATGATTCCATTGCCATAAAGATTAGCAAAAGATGTGTGCACCCCATCAAAGCCAAGTCTGTCGTCCGTCTGCGTTTCTATTAACTCTTGAAGCCGTTTTTCCCCATCTGTAAGGACATTAAGAAGTTCTTTCTCCGATATCGGAGCTTGTATGTCAAGGCCAACATTAAACAAGCGCATCGGAGCTTCAAGCAATATGGCAAGCTCATAAAACTTTTTATCATGATCTGTTAGAGCATCATAATCATCTATATTGACTGGCTCTTTTCTTATCGCCACATCAAGATAACAGAGCTGTATATCTCTTTTAGTTTCCCCATCTGGGAAGTCAAAATATTTCATTACATCATGATAATGCTTATAGATTCGGAAATTGTCATGCATGAAATAGAAGCATTTAAATATTTGTAATCCGGCTCTTCCGAATGTTCCCTTAAGCCACATTTCATCTGCAGCTGAAAATACTCGAAGAAGTGCGTCCCGAGCTTTTTCTATTGCGTCTGTATGAATCCTTGCTGGATCTATCTTGTCGCTTCCTTCTTCAATAAAAGCATCTCGGATAGAATGCTGATAATATGTCAACGCCAAGGTTTCCAAAATAATAAAGTTACCGCTGATCTGATATGCTCTATTAAGGCAGCGCAATGCTCTTGTCGTCTCTTTGAAATAGTTTGAAAGGACAAACCCAAGTGTCTGGTATAGAAATTCTTCTTCTCGCTCATCCTTTGGTTTAATCAAGAGCTGATCACGACTACCTAGAAACTCAGAAACAGCGGATATATCGCAATCTCTCTTAGCCGCTCGAATTGCCATTGCTAAAACACGTTCTTCATTACCAGCGGGATTCTTAGAGAGAGCCTTCTTAATAAACTCATCGGCTTTATCCAGTTCCTGTGCTTCATAATACCTGACGGCTTCCGTCAAATCGTCACGAGGACTGGTTAATCCGGCTTTCCTCATCTCCTCACTTATTTGATCGTAAATATCAAAGTCTCTGGCAAGCCTATATGCTTCATGAAGAACTCCATAGATAGATATTTTCTGCTCATCCGAACATTTTGAGAATTCAGAATTATCGATTGTCAGGCGAGTAGACTCTACAGCCTTTAATAGCTGCAATGTATCTACATATGTCTGGGCTTTTCGCCTTTCATTTTCAATCCAACCAGCTCTGACCATCAACTGATCTGGAGACTCCTCAGGCTCTTCGTAGCCTGGTGCAATCTCACTGTCATCTACCATAGGAAGACCTGATTCAATGGTCACACCAAATTCATCTCTCATAAGAGTTTGTAACAGACGAGCATTCATGACATTAACCCGGCCTCTGTTAATGTTGCTTCCAACTCCAATAGCTATCAATCCGCCAAATAGAAGCGTATGATCTCCAAGGCTTTCTTCGTCCCACACCGGCGATCCCGAGAATCCCTTTAACTCGGCTTCTCTGTCGGCCGAATTTAGAAATGCTTCATCAACACGGATGATAAAATAATCCTGTTCATCCTGATTTTTCAGAACTTTAGCTGTCAGTTCATCTTGCTGATAATATACCGGACTATCTGAACCTTTTGGATAGCCTACTGCAACTATCCGTTCCCCACTGGTCATCGGATACAGTGCATACCGAGTGGGCGTAAGTTGAAGATTGCCTTTCGCGCATTCTATGATAGCAATATCACAGGTATGAGTGCTATCATCGCCTATAACAGTCGCCTTATCAATTGGAGAGAATCTAAAATGATCACGACTAACAACTATAGATTCTTCCTTTGGGCCACCCGCAGCAGGAATCAAAATCTGAATGTTTATCTGATGAGACGTATAGATCACATGTGCACATGTCAGGACATAGAAGGACGCAGCGTTTTCTGCGTAAAACAGTGTGCCGGTTCCCCTTTTCCCTTTTTCATCCGTGATAAGCACGGAATATGCCTCATACTGTCTCATATGTACCTCTTATATAATAAGCAGCTTCAAATTGCCATTCTTTATGTACTTCATATCATCTGTCATGAGGAATCCATTCATCCACCACGAATAATTACTGTAGATAGAGATGTTTCCGTATTGCTGTAGTAACTTTGCAATTGTCTGTTTATTCGGGTGCGATGTCCCATCCGCACAGATAAGAAATGTATCTGCCTGGATTCTTGAGAGCAGAGCATCCGATATATTCCTGATACTACCGTGGTGAGGAAGTTTCACAAGATCATACTTCCCGCCCGGAATGTTCTCGGCCCACGTATCTCCACAGAACAGGTTTCGGATTCCTGCATACTCAAATGTAAAAACGATACTCGACTGATTCGCAATAGAAGTATCTGAGCTTGGATACGGTTTAGCCATCAGATCATCAAGTGAACAAGTCCAATCAGACACAGATGCGAGCTGGGCATTTGCTTCCTCCATCTTTGCCATTGCTCTGCTCAGCATCTCTGGCTTCGGTGCATGAACAATAATCCTCGCCCCATCAATCGCGATTTCATCTCCAGCCAACACTCTTGAATGGATCTTTGATCTATCAAGACTGTGAAATAGCCGCTGATTTTGCGTAGCTGACAGATTCTCCGTTTCTGTGGCCTCTGCATACGCGTTGAAATAGATCTCAGTAAAGCCAGGGTCGCAAGCCTTAAGAATTCCTCCAATGTGGTCATCATCGTAATGAGTGATTATCAGGGCATCCAAGGTTTCGCCAGAGCGAATTATACTGGTCAAGAGATTTCTGAACTCACCAGCTGATGAAGTTGGACCAGAATCAACAATAATATTATGCGGTTGACCGGAACTCCCAATAAAACAAATATGTACACAATCGCCCTTGCCGGATCTAATGGTCGAGATTGTCAGGTTGTCAGTCAGTTGTATCATTTCTTCTCTGTCCTTCCTATGGTTTCCGGAGTAAGCGCTCAATAAAACCGTGGCAGGTCAGAAGACTGGCGGTCAATCCATACGGAATGCCGCCTGCATCTCTTGACTCCAAGGCTGGAGCTTATTCAAGTCCAGCAGATTCTTGGGTGTTCGATATATCGTATTCATCTTTTAAATTTATTTGCAACTTTTCTTCATATATAGCTATAAAACTATTTTTATAGTACTCTGGTAAGTTTTTCCACATTATCAGCCAGTTCACCAAAATCAACGCTGACAAAACAAACAAAGTAACATAATAAACGAGAGCCACAATAAAGTTATCGAATGTAAGCCCCCACAGAATCCCTAATAGCACTTCAACTATGATATACAGAAGTACCGCCGCTGCTCCTTTTAGAAGATTAATATTAAAATAACCTGCTGTACGTTTATTTTGAAAGGATTGGATTTGTTCCATAACGCAGGATTCCCATACAAAGATTTTCTTATCCAAGTAATGATTCAAAATTCTTTCAAGAACCATTATCTTCTCGCTATAAAGAATAAGGTAATATGAGTTCCCCATTATTACTAAGAACACATATATGTAAGCAAATGCCAAAAACAGTATCATACCCCCAATAATAATCTTTTGATTTAAAATATAACAGCTAAATTGGTAAGTTCCAACTGATCGTTGTTGGTTTCAGCTATTTTATATATTGCGCCAATCACTACAGAGAACACTGCGAAATAGACTCCATATACAGTGTCCTGCTTATTAAACTCCTGCGTGTAATATTCACACTCATGCTTTGCTAAGTCATACTCACTTTTCAACAACTCTTGCAATACATCGTTTTTCTCCAGAGTCTGTTCATCCATAGCCATACTCTCCATTTATCATGCAACTACATTTTCTATACTTGTTAAACTCACACAACACTTTCAAGTTGTCAAGTTCTATTCCTCACTTTATATTTTAGCCGATTATGTTCGTACAGACAACCGTTGTGTTTCGCTCACCACGTAGAGGTGTGCAAAGTTTTGAGCGACAAAGCCGTGAGAAATCTCCCACGGTTCAAATATAACCCTTTAAAAACTAGTTTTCAAGGGCGCAGGTGAAATATACATCAACCTGTATTGTGCAGTATCAAGGCTACATTCAGACAGCGTAACCCCGACTCTTGATGACTTCCACAACCTGAGACACATACTTCTGGCAGGTGTCGTGGTCGGGGGCTTCCACCATCACACGCACGACCGGTTCCGTGCCAGACTCACGCACGAGAATACGGCCAGTGTCGCCCAGCGCTTCTGCCACAGCCTTGACTGCCTCCTGCACCGCCGGGTCGTTCTGTGCAGTCTTCTTATCGGTCACACGGACGTTCTCCAGCACCTGCGGATAGATCTTCAGAGGCTCAGCCAGCTTGCTCATGGGCATCTTCTTCGCCAGCATGACTTCCATCATCTTCAGGCTGGTCAGGATGCCATCACCGGTGCTTGCGTACTTGGAGAAGATGATGTGTCCGCTCTGCTCGCCGCCAATACGGCAGCCGTTCTTGGCCATGTACTCATAGACGTACTTATCGCCCACAGCGGTCTTAGCATAACCGATGCCCTGTTTGTCAAAGGCCTTGTACAGACCGAAGTTGGACATGACCGTGGTGACCACGGTATTGGTCAGCAGCTTGCCACGCTCCTTCATATAGCAGCCGTAGATGTACAGAATGTGGTCGCCAGTGATGACATTACCCTTTTCATCCACACACAGGCAGCGGTCAGCATCACCGTCGTAGGCAAAGCCGATATCAAGACCCTTTTCAACCACGAACTTCTGCAAGCCCTCAATGTGGGTAGAACCAGCATTGTTATTGATATTCGTGCCGTCGGGCTGTGCATTGATGACGTAGGTATCGGCCCCCAGCGCATCAAAAACAGACTTAGCGATATTCCAGGAACTACCGTTGGCGCAGTCCAGACCAACCTTGACACCCTTGAAGGAGTAGATACCGAGACTGATCAGATAGCCCATGTAGCGGTTGCGGCCAGACACATAGTCCACAGTGCAGCCAATGTGTTCCCGGTGTGCGAAGGGCAGCTCCGGCCAATCCTTATCAAATACATGAAGCTTGCCGTCAATGTAGTCCTCCACCAGCAGCAGGGTCTCCTCGGGCATTTTCTCGCCGTAGCAGTCGATCAGCTTGATGCCGTTGTCGTAGTAGGGATTATGGCTGGCAGAAATCATGATGCCGCAATCGAAGTCATCCACACGGGCGATGTAAGCCACAGAGGGGGTGGTAGTGACATGGAGCAGGTAGGCATCTGCACCGGAAGCGGTCAGACCTGCGACCAGGCTGTACTCGAACGTATAAGAGCTGCGGCGGGTGTCCTTGCCGATGACGATACGGGCGGGCTCGTTGTTGCCATTGCGCTCGCGCAGGGCGTTGTAGTACCAGCCCAGAAAACGACCAACCTTGTAGGCGTGGTCAGCGGTCAGCGTGATTCCGGCTTCGCCACGGAAACCGTCAGTTCCAAAATACTTTCCCATTATAGTTTTTTCCTCATCCAAAGAGCAATTTAACGAATATATGCTTTAGCCGGAGAGTGTTTATACACTCCGTTGTCTGCTGCTCACCACGAAGAGGTAGCATATATAAGCAGCACAGCCATGCTAGTGCATGGCTGCGATAAGTATTAGCCTCTGCGAAACAGGTCACGGCTATAAACCTTATCCTGTACGTCATCCAGACAGCTATCATAGCGGTTGGCAATAATGGCTTGACTGCGATTCTTGAACTCTTCAAGATCATTGACGACTTCACTGCTGAAGAAGGTGCTGCTATTCTCCAGCATCAGCTCATAGAGGATGACCGTTGTGCACTTAGCAGTTCACCGAACTAAAGAAAAGCACTGCAACGATTGAAAATCAAGGGCGCGGAAGGACACATATTGCAATTACACCTGGAATTAAAGCTCGCCTACAAGAGTGCCCTGTTCAATTCAAGAACACATCTACCCTCTCAACTGAACTTACATGTCAAAGTTAGACACGGCTGTGGTCAGCAATGTTGAAAATGCATCAAGGAATCATCATCAAAGGTGCTGCTATTCCCCCTAACAGGAAAGACGCTAGCGATCCGTTTCCCCAGTTCATATTATACAAATATAAGGCAAAGCTTCCTGCTGCGCAAAACATAATCGCAATATCCAGGCAACAACACATTCTCTTACCGAGGAAAGGCCATTCCTCAATGCTTTGTGCAAACGGAATAAGTGAAAGAATCATTGACATCACAAAAAATCTATTTCCGTTCGATCCCAAATTAAATGACATTGATACGCCCTCAATGAATACTATGTAAGACAAATTCCACAGCTTACTATTTTGAGTTATATCCCCTTTAGAAGACGCAACATAAGGTCTGGTCAATAACGCTCCAGCAAATATCATTTGAAGATATCTTGTAAACAGTGAGTGGAAACTTGTTACTGCGTAACTTGTATATACCTGCGTTGTTCCTATCACGCTGTTGCAGAGCATACCTACAATGGTGTCTGTTGATCCAATGCGAACTGTTTGCGCATACCCTGTGAATAAAGATAATAGCGCCACTGTTGCAAGCGTACATATTCCCTTGTGTTTGGAAAAAAAAGGCAACGCAACCCAAGCAACTATTATCGGAATTACCGCATGGTGTAAAAAAATCGCCGCTAGGAGGACGCCTATTGTCCGTATGATTCCTACATTTTTTATGTAATGCCTATAAAAAGCATACCCTGCAATGATAAATGCATTCGCATATCGAATTCCAATTCCTATATCCAATATTGGGACAATTGTCATACCTATTAGAAGAATTGTAATCCATTGCTTCATTTTTAGACGATTAAGACATGCATAATCGAAAATCATCCATGTTAGCACCGTATATGCAACAAATGCTCCTGACGCCTGAAGTAATTGCATATTATTGAATCGAGCTATTATCCAAAGCCACAAATCCCATGTAAAAACTCCACTTTGGAATGTAGAATTTCCAAAGCACTGCCACAAGGGAATATTTTTATATGAATTCATGGAGATAAAATGTCTAAATATATCATTTCCAGAATCCGGTATATAGCAATACATCATCAACGCCATGGATGTACCGAATATTATAGCGCTAAGTCTCGAAAAATGTTTTTGTTCAAACAGCAATACAGATATAGCAATTCCAATAACTGGGCTTATTAGAACAAACGCCATTATAACAAATATATACATCTTCTTCACCTTGACTAAAACGATTTTATCATTTATTCATTTTTCCAGAATTACCCGACTTTCCCAGGAACTCACATAAAATATATTCATGGTGAAACACTATAAAAAGCAAAACAGAAACAAGTATGTTCACAATAAGGCGGGCAACCACTGTCGTAAAAAAACATCCAACACAATATGCTATTGCCATAATAATTCCTGCAGATAACAGATCTTTCAAAAACATTTTTGCGTATTCATCAATATCCAGTTCGTTTCGCACGCAGATTGTTTGATAAAGCATAACAAAGTACTCCGCTACTATGGTCCCGACACAAGCACCATACGAACCGTACTTTCCAATCAATAATGTATTCAGAATAAGGTTCACAATAGCACCGCCAACCGTAGATTTTACATAAATACGATCCATTCGCATGGGAATCAGGTATTGGGTGCGAATCACATTTGCCCACGCAGACGCTAAAATTGTGACACTCAATATCTTTATGATGCTCCCACTCTTTAAGAATTGCTCACCAAACAGCACAACAGATACATCATCAGCAATCAAATACAGGCCCATAGCCATCACACTTGCCAACAGAAGTGCAAGCTTCATGGATGCATAAATCATTTTCTTTGAATCTTCTGAAGTTTTATGTTCAAGCAGGTAGGCCATTCTTGGAAGCATAACTGTGCCAAGGGCATTAATCACTGAGATTGGAATATTAATCAAACGCTCTGCGTTCTCATAATATCCCAATTCCGTAACGGTAGAAAACGAGCCAAGCATGGTTTTATCCATCACGCGGTAAATACCGAAAGCCAGAACAGGGACAAATAGAAGCAGGCAACCTTTTAGGTGCTTCAGTGAATCTTGAAGCGTTGTTTTGACTCGATTGACGTACTTATGAAGAGAGAAAATCAAATATAACTGACTTGCGACCGTGGATCCCGCCATAATATACGTATAAACTGCCAAATCCCCCTCAGTTTTTACAAAACATAAAATTAAAACCAGAGAAAGCACTTTAATGATGCAGTTTCGCGTGATTGTGAGTTTGAACTTCTCAAGTCCAAAATAGAACCAGTTAATATCGAAGCATACGGACACAAGGTAGAGGAATTGAATTGCTGCAATTTCCTTGTATGCTTTGCACCAAAAAAACAAATAGCTCAAATATCCAACAATCACAACTCCCGCAACCATGAGCTGGAGTCGATAGATTGACCAGAACACTCTCGAAAGTTCTTCCCTATTGTCCCGGACTTTCGCAATTTCACGGTTTCCATAATTGTTTATTCCCAGCATTCCTACTAGCATGAACATGTAGACGATGGAATATGTATAGGAATAAATTCCTACATTATCAACACCCAGTCGCTTTGAAATATAGCTGACAGTTATCAGTGGGAATATATATGTAAGCATCTGATACGCAACATTCAGTAAAAAATTCTTATTCTCGCTTTTCACGCTGCGGTTATTTCCTCCTATTCAACAAGTGCCTTTTTTAAGTATGTATATGCTCTCTCCTGCTCTTTTTCTAACAAGTGTTCGTATTTATTATAGTTCTTTTCCTTCAGATAGTTGAAGCCATCATCAAACTCTATCGGAATCATTCGATCCTCTAAATCCAACAGATACATTAGAGTCTTCACTCTGTCATCACTACCAAACATCCCTCCATTTTTTACCGTCCAGAATTTTTTTCGATATATAGTTGAAAACACTGTCCCATGAAATGATGTAGTTATAATCATCTCTGCATTTTTTATCAGTTGTAAATATGTGGATGGATTTTCTATTTCCGGAAGTTTAAATCCTGAAAACTGCATACCTTTTACATAAAAAGTTTTTGTATTGAATGCAATAACCGGTAAATTGTATTTTTGAGAAATTTTGTGAACCAGTTTATTTATATCTCGGCTATAACCGGGTGAATAATAGAAGATATATCTGAGCGGAAGTTTCAGTTCATGCGATTCAATTTTGGCATAATCATCCTGCTTTAGCAGCAATGTCGGATCCAAAAGCAGTTCGGCACTTCTCCCCGTTAATTTCTGCAGCCATTCCAATCCATTGCGTTCACGAATCGACAAATAAGAAAAATCTTTTAGATATTCCGCATATCGGATAGGATCATCCGCAAAGTCAGCAATATTTTTTGCGCCAAAAGATGGTGCGTATGCAACTTTTTTTGCCGATTTCACCCACGGAAGAAAATACGCATCATCGCCATCTTCTATAGTAATATTCCACACCTGATCGCTGCCTGCAATCACAATGTCATACTCCGCATCAGACAAATCCGATGATTTATGAATCGGAGCATACGATAGGCGAAAATTATGTTTCTTAAAACTCTCATAGGACTCATAGTTCTTGGATATTCTTTCAAACCATGGAGCAAGGATTATATTTTTTATGATATTTTTCAAGCCATCATTTGGTTGACGCACACTGTACAGCTTTTGCTGTCCTTCGTTTGAGAAATCAATAATTTCCGAATCTTTGCCTGTAAGCCGATCAACCACCTGCTGTAAAGCAAATGCCTGAAGCATAGAGCCACAGTTATAAGAATTATGGAATGTTATAATTCCGATTTTCTTTCCCATCAAATTGTTACCCACTTCATTTCTCTTTTCTGCTGTTTTCTTACAGCATTTTTTAGAATCATCAGTTTATCTGCTAGCGAAGCCAGATCATGCTGTACAAGCCAGTAGATCAACTGAACCATTTTGCTACAATCCGAGCTTCCACCATATTTCGTTATATATTCTTGCAATCGAATATCTTTGAGTTCCAACAAAGCTTCTTCCTTTTGCTTTTTTTCCAAAATAGTTGATACCAGAGACAAATACAAATAAACGCTATATGTCACAGCATAGGACAAACAGCGGTTGATTTCGCTTTCCACTGATTTTCCATCTTTCAGGATGTCTTCAGCTAAATGAAAATACATTAAATTGGAATCAAAAAATGCTTTGCTATACCTTCTTGAAGAGGATCCTGTATAAATTCGATATTGATAAAAAGAGCTTTCACAGAGCATATATTTTTCAGATTTCAGTATGACACAAAGGTTAAACATGCCATCCTCACCATTGATAAGTTCTGTATGAAAGGCTATCTGATGTTGCAGTAAAAAAAACCTGCGGTATAATTTTGAGCACGGAGAACTCATATTGCCTAGATTTCTTCCGTCTACGATGCCAAAAATCCCATGTACAATATCGATTTTTTTGATTTTTTCACATGATGATGTGAGTCTTTCGCTGTAATATATGACATCCGCTTTACAGGCACATTCTTTCAGTACAACTTTACTCCAACCGGGCGATAATCTATCATCTGCATCAACAAACATGATATATGTGCCTGCGGCTTCTGCTATTCCGCGGTTTCTGGTATAGGAAACACCCTGGTTTTCATGGTGCAGAATACGAATATTGCTTTTTTCATAGCGTTGTATAACATTATAAGAAGAATCAGTTGAACCGTCATCAATCAACAAAAGCTCTATCTCATCATCCATTTCAGGCAAAATCGATGCGAGGCAGTCTTCTATATATTTTTCTGCATTGTATATAGGAATCACAATAGACAACTTCATATCCATACTCACAGCATCCTTCGTTGATATTTTATCACAGTCCTTGGCGCAATAGAAAACACGCAGAGTTTCGCTCTTTGTTTTATACTAAATTCCTTCCATTGCGGGCGAAGCTTCTTCCACTCTGTATCGATTTTCTGCCTGAGTCTGCCTTCTCCGTCCTCAACGAAGCGAACCCTATACCTTGCTGCGCAAAGGAACATCGCATATTGAAAAGCCGCCATCCGGCAAACATTCGGGTAATTGTTTACCCATTCGATGATTTGTTGGTACGCCTTCATAGCATCAAACCATTTTGGATTATCCAGCCGATTTGATGCACTGTTTTCAATTTGGCGGTAAAAGTATTTTTTTCCGCTGTTATAGACCGCTTTTTTACAATTCAGCAAATAGCGCACATTAAAGAGCAGATCCTCGCAAACAGCGATATCTTGTTCCAAGCGAATAGATTTCGTTTGTAACAAGCTCTTCTTATAGAGCTTGTTCCAAACGAATCCCTCAAACGTTCCAAACACCTGCTTCAGCGCTTCTGTTTCTTCATATAGGAACACTGTTCCGCTCGCAAACCGTTCTGGCCGAAAGGATTTCCCTTTATCAACTCCAATAACTGCTATGTCTGCATTTGTTTTTTCTAAATCATGAACCATCTGTGCCACAAAATCTGATGCGACTATATCATCTGCGTCGACAAATGTCACATATTCACCGGCACAGTGATCCAGCCCAAAATTTCGGGAGTAGGATACGCCATGATTTTTATTATAGTACGGCACAATTCGTGCATCCTGCTTTGCTAGATTTCTTATTATCGTGGCCGTCGAGTCTTTTGATCCATCATCCACCACAACAATTTCCAGTGCTTGATACGTCTGTGCACAAATAGAATCCAGACATTCTTTAAGATATTTCTCTGCATTATACGCAGGAATCACAACACTGACTTTTTTCATGCTTACTCACTGCACCCCATACCGCTTCTGGTAGCCTGCTGTCATTTTTTTTGCCGACAACTCCTTCTCCTGGAATGCCATAATGTCGGCCTTATTTATCTCGCTTTTCCTCAGCGCATTCAGCTTAACCTGAAAATAATTCGGGACAAAAGTCTCACCTAGATAGACATCCTGCCCCATACTGACAACTTCACTGTGGGATGGAATATCTGATAAAAACAATCCCAATCCACAGGATAAAGCCTCTAACACAGAAATCGAAAACCCTTCCGATTTAGATGCAGATGTATACACGTCACTGATATTCATATAGGCAATCGGATCTGGCTGAAATCCCAGCATCCTCACATGGCTATCCGTTTTTTCTTTACATTCAGCCTCTTTATCCCCTTTGCCCAGAACCAATAAATATTCACTTTCATTGTGATATTGCACAAATTTTTCAATCAGCCAGACAATGTTCTTTCGGGAATTCAACACACCGGCATAAAGAAACACCCTCGCATCATCTGGAATATTTAGTTCTTCCCGTGTTGCAACCGATCGCGCATGAGCAGGCTCTATGCCATTACGGATAAACGTTACATTATTCAGTCTCTGCATCATCACCTTGTAAACAGACTCCGAGCAGCACACACATTCATCCAGCTTTTTCAAGGCCTTCAGGTGTAGCGTAATAAAGATCCGGCTTTTGATCCAGTCATAGCTATCCAGATAATCTTCATACATATTGTTGTGGATCGTAGTGATTTTCCTTACAGGAGTGTTTAGCCTCGAGGAAACAATGTCCGGGATCAGTCCGTGCGTATGTAAAATGTCATAGTGTCCCTTTTTCACGGTGTCGTCAAACTCTTTGCATTGCCCCAGCAAACATTTCATTCGGCTGAGCGTAGCGCATTCATACACGGAAACACCATTACTTTTCAGGTACTCAATGACCTCCGGATTGTTTCCGAAAAACAGAGTGATTAACGACACATCATATTTTTCCCTGTCGAGATTATTGATGATGTTCAGTACCACGCTACTGGGACCATTTTTTACAATATAATTTATGACGTATGCAATTCTGATCACCGCTCAATGCTCCTTTTCTTACTTCCTCAACACTTTCTCAAACATAAACTTCCGTAACCAGTTTGGAGCTAACGCCGAGCCACTACGAATCACACAGCTCTTTATGTACTGCCCTTTGCCAATAAAACCTTGGCTCTTCATAAATTTAAACAGCCTTGCCTGCGTCTTGGCATATTTCCAACCGGCTCTTCTCAAATACATATCCGAGCCAGCTCTCATGTGGAGCAACGGCTCTTGAATGTTATAGCCCTGATACCCTGCCATCAGCATCCTTAGCCAAAGGTAATAGTCCTCCAGCAAATAGAAGTCCTGATAGGAACCAACTGCCTCAACTGCGGATTTCTTATACATCACACAGGGGTGATTAAACGGATTGCGCTTCTTTGCAAATTCCACGATTTCCGCATTCGTCTCCGGTGGCACACGTTTCGAATCGACGCTATTAGGATCAGTAGTAAATTCCTCCACAATGCCGGAGCAAACACTTACTTCGGGATGTACGTTGAATATCGCCATCTGTTTTTCGCAGCGATTGGGATATGCAATGTCATCGCTGTCCATCCGGGCAACCAACTCATTTTTGCAATGCCTGATTCCTTCGTTCAGCGCATTACCGAGGCCGCAGTTCTTCACCAGCCGGACAACGTTCAAAGTGTCGCCCATCTCCTGCTGCTTTGCTGCAATAACGGCATCCAACTCCGGATTCAGCGGTCCATCGCACACCAACACAAAATCGTTTGTTGGAACCGTCTGCGCCTGAATGCTCTCGATTGCCTGTCTCAAATATTCCGGCTTTTCTTTGTGATAAACAGACATTAAAACGCTATAATTCTGCATCACTTCGTCTCCTGCCCCATCGCCGTAGTCGCACCCTCTGCCACACCTTCAGTACTCTCCGGCATGAACAAAATTTTGACGGTTGCCAGCATGATTTTCAAATCCTCAATCAGGCTGGGATGGGCAATATACATCAGATCCATCTGCAGCTTATCGTAGGGAGTGGTGTTGTACTTGCCATACACCTGCGCATAGCCGGTCAAACCAGCCTTAGCCTGCAAGCGCAGCGCAAACTCCGGCATCTCCTCGCAGTACTGTGCGGCGATCTCCGGGCGC
>OFMT01001247.1_pt1 | contig 19078 bp, 10 predicted proteins | sample 1541891 | NCBI WGS metagenome assembly OFMT01 (sample SAMN04209230, study PRJEB22552) | human gut metagenome | biome: gut; material: feces | host: Homo sapiens | place: USA: Oklahoma | reverse complement strand
CAATATTAATTTGGTTAAAATGAACAACTTAAAATGTTTTTCAAACACGCTCTAGCATTTTTACCACAAATTACTTTGTTTTTTCAAAAAATAAATTTATAAACACACTCTAGAAAGTAGTGACCATAAATAACTATACGATTATGGCACTGGTTCAAGTGTCAATCCTATAGAATTTCATTTACCTTCAGGAGTTCGTCTGCTCCGTAGCCTGACAAATCAGAATTTTTAAATTATTTTTTTTTGCTAACCGAATGGAGGCAATATTATTTTTCTCTATTCTGGTAACAATTTTCGTGAAGCCTAAATATTCTTTGCCGAAGTGAATCAGAGGAGGAAGAATTTCTGAGGCGATTCCTTGTTGCTGCCATTTTTTTAGAACAGAGTAACCGATTTCGGCAGAATATTCATTAAAATCGTTTTCGGGATATTTTTCGGAAGTTTTTTCGGAACAGTGCTCAGAAATATTTTTGCTTTTTTTCTCGGGAATTTTCTCTGACAAATTCTCAGAAATTTTAAAATTTTTTTCTTTTGAGTTTAGGGTGTCTGAAGTTATTACATTTTCAAATGGTGAAAAACCGGCAATTCCTAAAAAAGTCTCATTTTCTTTGTTGAAGATTCCATAAATTCCATATCCATAAAATGCATATTGATTTTTTATATAATTTTGAAGAAATTCTTCGGCTTCTGCGTATGTGGTACAGTTTTGTGGAAAGAAGCAGCCGGAAGGGTTGTTTTTATTTTCTTCTTGCAGTTGCAGAAGTTCAGGGAGTTGCCTGGTGGTGAGTTCTCGGATGATGCAGCGGTTTGTGGTGGTTATAGTTAGAGGTTTTTTATAATGTCTGCAATACACTTCATTTAAGAAAAATGGACTGAGTCCATCTGTATCTAAAATCAGCCACGGGGTCCCCATCAGGGATTCTTGTCTGTTATTTTTGTGTGAAAATGCGATGACGGGAAGGTTGTGTTTTTTTGCAAGTTCGATGTTTTTGTCAAGGTCACATAAAATAAGCGAAAAATCTGGGAAATCAGTCAAGGCAGGAAACTCTTTAGAAATTATGAAATTTATGGTATAGTTAAAATATTCTGAGGAAAAATTCCGGGCAATATTATTTCCCTGGATTTCGTCCATAATAATAAAAAAGTTAAACATAACAGAATACCTTTCATTTTATTTTTGTATATTCTTGTTTATCATACGAAAGAAAAGAAAGATTGTAAAGGATATCTGTTTTGGAGGTAAACAATGCGAAAGGAAGAGAATACAGAAAAAGATGAGCTGTATGGCAAGCTGCAAGTTCATTTTATAGAGAATGTAGAGGCTGAGGAATCTTCTGAAGAAAAAGAATCGGATTCCGGAAATCTTTCTGATGAGACAGCTAGAAAGTCTGTATCGGCAGAAAAGGAGAATAGAGCAAAGAAGCCAGTACAAAAGGATATAGAGGAGGCATCGGCCAAATCAAAAGGGAAAAAGTCAGAGACCCAATCAGATAGTTCCAAAACTGATAGCGAAGATGATGTAAAAGAACAAAAAGGCAGCCGAAAGCGCAGACATAGCAAGGTAGATAAGCAGGAGGCAGAAGCTGTTGAGGAATCTTTTTATAAGGTAACAGGTGAGGCAGAGGAACATAAGTCTCACCCTGTTAGAAATGCAATATTAGGATTATTAGTCCTGATTCTTGTGGCAAGTGCGGTTGTATCCTACCCAATAGGAAAGGAATATTTTCAGGAAAAATCCGTAGCAGGAAAGGATATTGAAATCACGATTGAAAAGGGAAGTACTTCAAGAGATGTAAGTGCGATTCTTAAGAAAAAAGGTATCATTCGATACGAGGCCGCATTTTTATTGAAGCTATATTTCTCTGATTATAAAGGAAAGCTTCGCTATGGAACATTTGATTTAAATAATGGAATGAGTTTGGGTAAAGTTATCAAAGAACTGGCAACGCAGGACGGTCAAAAAGAGAATAAATTCACCATTCCAGAAGGATACACGATTGAGATGACGGCAAGCAAACTCGAAAAAGAAGGAATTATGTCCGCCCAGGAATTCCTTACTGCAGTGACGAATGCAGCTGTGACATCAAAGTATAAAGATGTCCTTCCGAAAAAGAAAAAAGTATTTTATCAGTTACAGGGATATATTTATCCGGATACCTATTATTTATCGAAAGATATTACCGGTGATCAGCTTGTGGCAAAGATGCTCGATGAATTTGATAAAAAGTTTGATCAGACAAGACAGGAAAAAGCGAAAAAGCTTGGTATGACTGTGGAAGAAGTTCTGATTCGTGCATCTCTTTTACAGAAAGAAACAGAACTTCCGGAGGAATATCCGATTATCGCAGGCGTTATTCAGAATCGTCTTGATAAAAAGATGAAGTTACAGTTCGATTCCACTGCTGTATATGCTATTACAAAAGGCCAGTATGGAATCGCACGAGTAATGTATAAAGACTTAAAAGTGGATTCTCCATATAACACATATAAGCATAAAGGCCTGCCAGTTGGACCAATATGTAGCCCAAGCTTAGAAGCGATTGATGGAGTGCTGAATCCACAGAAAAATGATTATCTGTATTTCCAGATGGATACAGTGAAGAATGATGGCTCCAATATTTTCAGTAAAACTTATGAGGAGCATAAGGCGGCTTCTGCGACTACAGAAGCGGCAGCAGAAACCACAACAACGGCTGCAAAACAAAAAACAAAGAAGAAATAAAGCCCTGATTTGTTGAGACAAAACGGACGCCCGAAAAGAGAGCCTATCCCCTATATTTGTGACTTTAGTCGCGGCGGTTTGAATGTTCGCTTAAGCGCTCGCATCCAAACCTTGCTCCGAGGCCACAAATATAGGGGATAGGCTCTCTTTTCGGGCTGACTGTGGTCGCTGAAGTAAAATCAGGATTCATATTGGGGGGACTCGTCTGTTTATCTCAATCCTACAACTTAGAATTTCTTCTTCTCATATTCTTTCAGAGCATTCAGAGCCTTTTTCGACAACGGATATAACATAATGATGTTAAAGATCGTCATCAATCCAATTCCGACATCTCCCAAATCCCATACAATTGTATACGCAGCAAGTCCTCCAACAAAAAGCATTGCTAAAGCAAGAACTTTGTAAGCTGTTTGTGAGAACCAGTTATCTCCAAAGAGGTAAGCTACGTTGGAGCGTGCATAAAACAAGATTCCGATAAATGTAGAAAAACTGAATAACCATAACGTTATGGCAATGAATATTACTCCGAATGAGCCGAGATGATATTCCATTGCTTTTTGTAATAAATCCATTCCAACGAGTCCTTCAGTGAGCTTTGTTGGAGTAAGGAGCATGATCATAGCAGTACAACTGCAGATCATAAGCGTGTCAATAAAAACGCCTAACGCCTGTGTTAATCCGACTTTAACAGGATTATCTGCAACAGCGGCTGCGGCTGCGCAAGGGGCAGAACCAGAACCGGCTTCGTTTGAAAAAAGGCCTCGTTTGATTCCATTCATAAGGACGGCACCGAATCCCCCGGCGGCTACCTGACGGAAACCAAAAGCTTCAGAAAAGATTCGTTCAAATACACCAGGGAGCTGTGTGATATTTGTGATGATAATAAACAATGTAATCAGTAAATAAAATCCAGCCATGATGGGAACGATAATATCCAAAACTTTTACAGTTGCATTTTTTCGAAGTACGATAATTGCGGCAAGTATTACAAGAATAACTGTAGTGTAAATCGGTGGAATGTGAAAAGCATTTTTAAAAGCAGATGCTACGGAATTACTTACTACCTGACTGATGCCGCACCAGCATATAAGGCCGGAAATGGCAAAGAGTACGGAAAGAAGTACATAACGTTTTTTCTTGCCGGATTTTTCTTCAAAATATCGATGAATGTAGTAAGCAGGTCCTCCTCGATATCCTCCATATAGAGGGTCTTTTTCTTTATAAATCTGTGATAAAGTTGCTTCGATAAAAGCGGTGGAAGAACCGATAAGGGCAGTAACCCACATCCAGAAAACAGCACCAGCTCCGCCAGCGGAAATTGCGGCAACTACACCGACCAGATTGCCCATTCCAACACGAGTTGCTGTGGAAACAATCAAAGTCTGGATGACGGAAAGTGCGCTTTGTTCTTCGTCTTTTTTTTCGAAAAGTGCGCCAACCATATCTTTGAAGAGACGTATTGGCAGAAACTTTGTACGGATTGTGAAATACACTCCGGTAGGAATTAGTAAAATGACTAAAAGTGAAAGGGGGAGTGTTCCGCCGCCGGGTAAGGGTACGGTGAGCAAATCTCCCCATAAAAAATTGTATACTGTTTCGATTAATTTGACCATATTAATTTGTATCCTCCTGAAGGTAGTATATAATTTCTTTTTAATTTTGTAAATAAATAGTTGACTCTAGAAGAAAAATGGTATAAAATGGAAAAACAAACACATAAATGACATAAAATAACTTAAATAGAAATTTAATACTTTTAAAAGCTCAAGAGAAAATAATGAAAGTTATTTAAAAAATTATTTTTGAGTCAAGTTAAATCTGTCAGTTGGAATGGTTTATAGATTAAACACATGTTAATAACTCTATTGCAGGGATTTTCATAATTATAGTATTTGGGGTTACAGGGTCTGTAAAATAGTAAACTTAATAAAAATTCTGCAATTAGCAGGAGCTAGGGGGAGTATATGAGGGTAATTACAATGATTGTTATAGTTAGTATTTTACTGGTTATTTCTATAATTGATTTTAAAATCAAGATAATTCCGAATCAGTTAAATGTACTTTTGTTTATTTCAGGAATCTGGAGTGGTTTTGTTTTCCAGGAAGTTACATTCTTAAGTCGCTTTTTGGGAGTGTTTTCGGTTAGTATTCCGATGTTCATACTTGCAATTTTATGTTCAGGCGGACTGGGTGGAGGAGATGTTAAGCTAATGGCGGCAAGTGGAGTGTTACTAGGGATAAAGTGGAATATATTTGCTGCTTGTGCGGGATTACTTTTAGGAGGATTATATGGATTTTTTCTGCTGATTACAAAGCGTGCGAAGCGAAAGGATTGCTTTGCGCTGGGACCTTTTTTGTGTATAGGGATTGCTGTTGTGTTTTTTAGATATATTTTTATGAAAGTGTGAGGGAGCTGATATGGAATTACCGTGGATTCCCGCTTAATTTCCTTTTCATCACTTCTGAGTAAAAAGTCGTTTTTCGTAAATTGTCTCATTGACATTTTGTCAAATAACGTGCCTGTTTTCCTATAGAGTTGTGTTGGCTTCATTCAGTTGACGTAGCCGCCCGTTACGCTGCCTTCATTCAGGCAAAATCTCCCGCAAATTGTGACACACATCTTGCAGAAAGCATTTTTCAAACACGTTCTAGTCGATTAAATTATGTAAAATTACGAAATTGTTATTTTTAAAAGATGGAGATAAATGGTGAAAACAAAGAGGAATCTCATAAAATAATTAAAAAAATGAAGAAAAAATATTAGAATTTTAATCCTGAATAATCCTAAAATTACAACAAAAAATTATTGAGAAAAAATCTAAAATAAGCCATATGTATATTGTATACAAAATTGTTGGCTTTATAGCAATTTTAACCTAAAATTGTTCTCGGAAAAATACGTTGTCAAGGGGAAAAATTGGCATAAAAAGGCTGTTTCGGGCAAGATTTTGTATTTTAGAAGGAACAGTTCCGAATAAGCTTTACATTACCTCAAAAAAATGATAATATTATGTCGAATTTAAAATAAACCACAACTTTTGACAAGGAGGAATAATCAATGCCTAGAGCAAAACAGTCTATGGATGGAAATACCGCAGCAGCTCACGTAGCATATGCGTATACAGATGTTGCAGCTATCTATCCTATTACACCATCTAGTCCAATGGCTGATTCCGTTGACCAGTGGGCAGCAGCAGGACAGGAAAATATTTTTGGTAACCAGGTAGTTGTTAGTGAGATGCAGTCTGAGGCAGGTGCAGCAGGTACTGTTCACGGTTCTCTTGCAGCTGGTGCTATCACAACAACATTTACAGCATCCCAGGGTCTTCTTCTTATGATCCCTAACATGTATAAGATCGCAGCTGAGCAGCTTCCATGTGTATTTGATGTATCTGCACGTACAGTTGCTACACAGTCTCTGAACATTTTCGGTGACCACAGTGACGTATATGCATGTCGTCAGACAGGATTTGCTATGCTGGCAGAAACTAACCCACAGGAAGTTATGGACTTAAGCCCTGTAGCACATCTTGCTGCAATCGAAGGTAAAGTTCCATTCATCAACTTCTTCGATGGTTTCCGTACATCTCATGAGATTCAGAAGATCGAAAAATGGGATTATGCAGACTTAAAAGAAATGTGCAACATGGATGCAGTTAAAGCTTTCCGTGAGCATGCTCTTAACCCAGAACACCCAGCTATGCGTGGTTCTCACGAAAACGGTGATGTTTTCTTCCAGCACAGAGAAGCTTGTAACTCTGTTTACGAAGCTTTACCAGCTGTTGTTAAGAAATACATGGGCAAAATCAACGAAAAACTGGGAACTAACTACGATTTATTCAACTACTATGGTGCAGAAGATGCAGACCGCGTAATCATCGCTATGGGATCTATCTGTGACGTAGCAGAAGAAGTAATTGATTACTTAACAGCAAAAGGTGAAAAGGTTGGTTTAATCAAAGTTCGTTTATATCGTCCTTGGGTATCTTCTGCATTATTAGATGTTATTCCTAAGACAGCTAAGAAGATCGCTGTTCTTGACCGTACAAAAGAGCCTGGAGCATTAGGAGATCCTTTATATCTTGATGTTGCTACAACTCTTAGAGAAGCAGGTCTTAACGATATCGTTCTTACAGCTGGACGTTACGGATTAGGTTCTAAAGATACTCCTCCTTCATCTGTATTTGCTATTTATAAAGAACTTGAAAAAGATGCTCCAAAGAGCCGTTTCACAATTGGTATCGTGGATGATGTTACAAACTTATCTTTACCAGAAGTTAAACCAGCTCCTATCACATCTGCTCCTGGTACAGTAGAGTGTAAGTTCTGGGGTCTTGGTGGAGACGGTACTGTAGGTGCTAACAAGAACTCTACAAAGATTATCGGTGACCACACAGATAAATACATTCAGGCATACTTCCAGTATGACTCCAAGAAGACAGGTGGTATTACAATTTCTCACCTTCGTTTTGGTGACAATCCAATCAGAAGCCCATACTACATTAATCAGGCTGACTTCGTAGCATGTCACAACCCATCTTATGTAGTTAAAGGTTACAAGATGGTTCAGGATGTTAAACCAGGCGGAATCTTCATGATCAACTGCCAGTGGTCTGATGAAGAATTAGATCATCATATGCCTGCAGCAGCTAAGAAGTATATTGCTGACAACAACATTCAGTTATACACAATCAACGCGATTGATAAGGCTATCGAGATTGGTATGGGTAAACGTACTAACACAATCTTACAGTCCGCATTCTTCAAATTAGCGAACATCATGCCTATCGACGAAGCAGTAGAATTCATGAAAGCAGCAGCTAAGAAGTCCTACAGCAAGAAGGGTGACGCTGTTGTAGAGATGAACTACAAAGCTATCGACGCTGGTGTAGATGCTGTTCATAAAGTAGAGATTCCAGCTTCCTGGTCTAACCCAGCTGCTGATGCTCCTGCTAAAGAACTTACAGGACGTCCAGAGACAGTTAAGATGGTTAAGGAAATGATGGAACCTATCGGAATCATGGATGGTGACAGCCTGCCAGTATCTACATTCGTAGACAACGCTGACGGACAGTTCGAACTTGGTGCTTCCGCATACGAAAAACGTGGTACTGCTGTATCTGTTCCAGAATGGAATCCAGAAGCTTGTATCCAGTGTAACCAGTGTGCGTTTGTATGTTCCCATGCTACAATTCGTCCTTTCTTAGTAAGCGAAGACGAAATTAAGGCAGCTCCTGACAACATGAAAGTTGCAGATACAAAGCCAAAGGCAAGCGAATACAAATTTACAATGAGCGTATCTCCATTAGACTGTATGGGATGTGGTGAGTGTATCACAGTTTGTCCTGCTGCAGCTAAGGGCGCATTAAAGATGGTTCCACAGGAAAGCCAGGCAGCAGAACAGCCAGTATTCGATTACTTAGTTGCAACTGTTGGAAGAAAACCAGGTGCTCCTGCAGATACTACAGTTAAGGGATCTCAGTTCAACCAGCCATTACTTGAGTTCTCCGGATCTTGTGCAGGATGTGCAGAGACATCTTACGCTCGTCTGATTACTCAGTTATTCGGAGAGCATATGTACATCTCCAACGCAACAGGATGTTCATCCATCTGGGGTGGTCCTGCAGCAACAGCTCCATATACAGTAAACAAAGATTCCAAACAGGGACCAGCTTGGGCAAACTCCTTATTCGAGGATAACGCAGAGCACGGCTTTGGTATGTATCTTGGACAGAAGACTTTACGTGACCAGGCTATCGCTAAATTAGAGAAGATGGCAGCATCCGATAAAGCATCCGATGAATTTAAAGCAGCATTTGCTAAGTTCATGGAAACAAAAGACAATACAAAAGAAAATACACCTGATGCTCAGGCATTAATCGCTGAGGTAGAAAAAGCAGCAGCGGCTGGATGCCCAGATGCAGCAGAAGTATTAGAGAAGAAACAGTATCTCGCTAAGAAGTCCGTATGGATCTTCGGTGGTGACGGATGGGCATATGATATCGGTTTCGGTGGATTAGACCATGTATTAGCTTCCGGTGAGAACGTAAACGTTATGGTATTCGATACTGAGATGTACTCTAACACAGGTGGACAGGCTTCTAAAGCTTCTAACATCGGTGAGGTATGTCAGTTCGCAGCAGCTGGTAAAGAAATCAGCAAGAAGAGCCTTGCAGAGATCGCTATGAGCTACGGATACGTATACGTTGCACAGATTGCTCTTGGTGCTAACCCTAACCAGGCAGTTAAATGTCTTGCAGAAGCAGAAGCTTACAACGGACCATCCCTGATCATCGGATACGCTCCATGTGAACTTCACGGTATTGCTAAGGGTGGTATGAACCACTGTCAGGATGAGATGAAGAAAGCCGTTAAGGCTGGTTACTGGAACCTCTTCTCCTTCGACCCAGCTAAGAAAGCTGAAGGAAAGAATCCATTCACATTAACATCTAAAGAAGGCGACGGATCATATCAGGAATTCTTAAATAACGAATCCCGTTACACTCGTCTGATTAAGCCATTCCCAGAAAGAGCTGAAAGACTCTTCAACGAATCTGAGAAGGTTGCTAAGGCTCGTTACGAGCACCTGCAGAGACTCGTTGAGCTTTATAAATAATAAAGCCTGAACTGGTCAGTCAGATTAGTTACAAAAGATAAAACTTTATAAAATACAAAAGAGAAGCCGTGTGCTAGCTATGCTGGTGCATGGCTTCTTCTTGTGTGTTGAAAAAAAGAAGGGAATTGTATTATAATAAATCATAACAAATTAATGACTGATAGATGTACTGACAATGGTTTTGAAGAGGGACAGGAATGCTATATAAAGAAGATTTTGGAGAAGGAAAAAATATAGAATTTAAAAGAGAGATACCGAAAAGACATGAGAAGTTATTAAAAGATGTTATTGCTTTTTCCAATTCTACGGGGGGTAAAATTTTTATTGGAATTGAGGATAAGACGAATGAAGTTATTGGGATTGGAGAGAAGAATCCATTTAGATTAGCAGATGATATTTCAAATATGATATTTGACAGCTGCACTCCAATAATTGATCCGGAAATTACAATACAGACATTAGAAGGAAGAACAGTTGTTGTTGTAGAAGTTTTTCCAGGACGTATGCGTCCTTATTATCTCAAGTCATTTGGGAAGGAACAAGGTTCTTATATAAGAATAAATGGTACAAGTCGTCCTGCTGATGATAGAAAGTTAAAGGAACTAGAATTAGAAGGTCAAAAGATTTCTTATGATACTTTACCGGAAATAGACATGGAGTACTCGGAACGAGAGGCGAAGATATTATGTAATGCAATGGAAAAAGTGGCATATGATGTGCAGACAACATGTGTAACAAGAGCAATACAGGAAACGTAATTAGATACCAAGCAAAATACAGAAAAAACTGAAATTATAAATAAAATGACAATCGAGAAACTAGAAGACTTAGGGTTATTGTGCCGAATAGGAAAAGACCTTCAACCCACCCATGCGTTTAGACTAATGACGAAGAATAAAATACGGTATGCCAAAATTCAATGTGCGTTATTTAAAGGAACAGAAAGAGATATTTTTATAGATAAAAGAGAATTTGATGGACCATTATATGTACAGCTGGAAAATGCTTATCAATTTGTATTAAAGCATATCAATCTTGGTGCAAAGATAGAAGGGTTACATAGAAAAGAAGCGTATGAACTCCCGGTTCGAACAATAAGAGAATTGATTACTAATGCAGTTGTTCATAGAAGTTATTTGGATGAGTCTTGTATACAGGTTTGTGTCTATGATGACAGGATAGAAGTAACATCTCCCGGAATGCTTTATGGGGGACTGGATATACAGTCAGCTAAATCAGGTAAATCAAAGTGCAGAAATACAGCGATTGCTGAAGCATTTCGTTATATGGGACTTATAGAAGCGTGGGGAACAGGAATCCCAAGAATGATAAAAGAATGCAGAGAATATGGATTGAGAGAGCCAGTGTTTGAGGAACTGGGAGATGGTATACGAGTAACTATATTCCGGGAAAATGAAGAATTGGAGATGCGAAAACGGGCGGAGAATATACAGAACGCTGAAAATAAATACCAGTATATGAATAATATAAATAGTGAGAACTTAGCATCTGTAGTAAAAGAACAAACAGTGGAATATAGAGAGCAAAATCACTGTTTCAATACAGAAAAATCACTGTTTAATGCGCTGGATTCACAAGGAAATGAAAAAAAATACTGTTTGAATGATGAAAAAACACTGTTTGAAACAACAAGTCAGGATAAAACCCACTGTTTTGAAACGTCTGTATTGACTGCAGAGAATAAATATATGTTATATAAAAAGCTGAAAGAACTACAAGTTAATAAAAGCATAGGTAGCGTCACTGCATTAAATATAAAGGAGATTATCGAAAGCTTTTCAGGAGAAGAAGTCTTTGGGCGAAAAGAAATAAAACAAAAACTGGGATATAAAGACAGTAAGGCGGGATTTCTGATTCAAACAATGCGGGAATTTGAGTTGATTAAAGCTGTGAAAGGAAGGGGCAAGGGAAAGTATTGTTTTGATATTTAAAACTCTATCTTGGCTTTCATAAGAAAATTTAAAGCCGTACTTCTGTGAAGAACGGCTTTAATGTATAATTGAAAATAGTATTGAATAAAATTATATAGAAGGACTATTTTAATTTTTTTGAGCGTATAGATTCTTTTACTGTGGAAATCAATACAAATAAAGTACTAATTACATCATAAGCATCAGATAAATTATCGTATGTATTTTTTGTTTTAAGAAAAAACTTTTTAAAAGTTGATAAAAGTTGAGTTGCTTTTTTGTGGATAATGTTAAATGGAATTTATTTTGTTTCTTATATGTATTATATGTATTTGTAGCAACTTTCTTTTTGTAGTTTTTAGGATTACGTTGCTCTTGGTTTTTGTTTGTGTATTGTTCTTGTATTTCGGATAATTTATTTTTCCCTTTTTGGTGAGAAGATCCATCAGAAATATCTAAAATACTAACTTGTACAGTAGGGTGGTAGGTAGGCGTTGGGAGAGTGTTAATGGTATTAAATGGCATACAAATTAAAGTGGCTATTATAATAAGAGATAAAGTTTTAGAAATTTTGGGTACAATTGAAAGCTGCTTAGCTTTAGCTTTTTTGTTAGATAAAGCTTTAAAAATCTTTGAATCTTTTTCTAAAGATTTTACAGTGCAAGGGACTGTCGTTAGAGTATTATTAATTGCTTTTCTATTTTCTGGCGTGTTAGGGATTAAAATATAATCAGATTCTAGTTTGTTGATAAGTTCCTTGTAGAGTTTTTCATAAAATTTGTTAATAATCATTGTGATTTCTTCTTTCTTTTTTCTATAATAATAAATGCGTATTTTTTTGCGAAATGGCCTCTCCTTTCTGTATCGAATTTCAACATTTTTTGTTGATTATTATTAATATGTATAATTTTTTCTTTTTGTATTGCTCTGATTTGCCATGTGTGTAATTAAAATCTCCTTTCTTACATTAGTATGAGAGATTAGGGAAATTTTCTTTTTGAAAAGATAGTTTACGAAAAAAGAATCCGATTCTTTTTTTGCTTTTTCACTACAAATAGTATGCTAGTTTAGACAATGGCATAAAATTGTAGAATTCAACCAATTACTTACTTAATTTTCTTAAGTTATTTTGTATACAATGTTAATAAAATGCAGGATTTGTATTTGAAAATTACATTTATAATTGTATGAATTGTCTTTAAATCTGAAAATAACGATGAATAAAGAGGTGAAATCACAAACAAAATTGTACTTTTATAAGAACAATATAATCTAAAAAGAAATAAAAACCAAATAAACTAACTACAATATCCCCTAAAACAAGAATAATAATCAGAAAATAATCTATTTAAAAATAAATAATCAAATTATTAGACAACTCACCCTAATGTTTATGTTTACAACCCATTTAAAATGTTGTAATATGATAACAACAAAAAGAAATGCAGGAAGTTATTAAAACTGCTTCTGAAAATGAATTTGTTACTTTTTTAAATATGTGATTATTCAGAGACCTATAGATTTTTTCAGACTATAGATATTTATTCAGAATCATGAGATTATAAGATCACAAGAGCATGAGAATTATAAGGTTTGATTAAGAGTTCCTGATAATTACTAATTACAAAAATATAATTTACAACTGATGAATATTTACTATTTCATAGTGATGCAAGAAAGGGTGAGACCATGTATCAGGACAATATGCGACAGGGTCTATATGATCCAAGTCTGGAGCATGATAACTGTGGTATTGGTGCTGTAGTAAACATCAAGGGTCTTAAGAGCCATGAGACAGTATCGAATGCCTTGAAAATTGTTGAAAATCTTGAACATAGAGCCGGCAAGGACGCCGAGGGTAAAACGGGTGACGGAGTAGGTATCTTAGTGCAGATATCCCATAAGTTCTTCGAAAAAACCTGTAGTACTCTCGGCTTTTCTATTGGCAAGGAACGTGACTACGGTATTGGTATGTTCTTTATGCCACAGGATGAGTTACAGAGAAACCGTGCTAAGAAGATGTTTGAGATTATCGTTGAAAAAGAAGGCTTAAATTTCTTAGGCTGGAGAGAGGTTCCGGTTCAGCCGGGCATCCTCGGAAAGAAAGCAGCGGACTGTATGCCATGCATTATGCAGGGATTTGTAAAGAGACCGTTTGATGTTCCACGAGGACTTGACTTCGATAGAAGACTTTATATTGTAAGACGAGTATTTGAGCAGTCTAACGATTCTGCTTATGTTGTTTCTTTAAGCAGCAGAACAATCGTATATAAAGGTATGTTCTTAGTTGGACAGTTAAGATTATTCTATAATGACCTTCAGGATAAGGATTATGAATCTGCAATCGCATTAGTTCATTCCCGTTTCTCCACAAACACAGTTCCAAGCTGGGAGAAAGCACATCCTTATCGTTACATCGTTCATAATGGTGAGATTAATACTATTCGTGGTAATGCCGATAAGATGTTAGCCCGTGAGGAAAACATGGAATCTGATTATCTGAAGGATGAGATGATTAAGCTGACACCAGTTGTAGATCCAAACGGTTCTGACTCTGCAAGATTAGATAATACATTAGAATTCCTCTTAATGAGTGGAATGCCACTTCCTCTGGCAATGATGATCACGATTCCAGAACCTTGGGAAAATAACGAGGGCATGAGCAGAGAGAAGAGAGACTTCTATCAGTACTACGCAACAATGATGGAGCCTTGGGATGGTCCTGCATCTATCCTCTTTACAGATGGAGATATCATGGGAGCCGTACTTGACCGTAATGGTCTTAGACCTTCCCGTTACTATATTACAGATGATGACCAGTTAATTCTTTCTTCTGAGGTTGGTGTGTTAGACTTTGACACAACACATATCGTAAAGAAAGAGAGACTTCACCCAGGTAAAATGCTTCTCGTAGATACTGTAAAAGGTGAGCTGATTGACGATGAAATCTTAAAAGATTCTTATGTAAAGAATCAGCCTTACGGTGAATGGTTATCCGATAACCTTGTATTCTTAAAAGACTTAAAGATTCCGAATGTTGCAGTAGAAGAATACAGCTATGAAGAGAGCAACCGCCTGATGAAAGCATTTGGTTACTCTTATGAAGAAGTGAAAGATTCTGTATTACCGATGGCATTAAACGGAAGTGAAGCAATCGGAGCGATGGGGGTTGATACTCCATTAGCAGTACTTTCTAAGAGACATCATCCATTATTTGATTACTTTAAACAGCTTTTTGCACAGGTAACAAACCCTCCTATTGATGCGATTCGTGAGGAAATCGTTACATCTACTTCCATCTATGTTGGCGGAGAGGGGAATGTGTTGGAAGAAAAGGCAGAAAACTGCCATGTATTAAAGATTCACAACCCTATTTTAACAAATACAGACTTATTAAAGATTCGTTATGCAAAAGTAAAGAATATCAATGTAAAAGATGTGCCGATTACTTATTACAAAGGAACACCGCTTGATAAGGCTATCAATCATTTATATGTTGCTGTTGACCAGGCGCATAAAAATGGTGCAAATGTTGTTATTTTGACAGATAGAGGTGTTGATGAGAACCATGTGGCAATTCCATCTCTGTTAGCAGTATCTGCTGTACATCATCATCTCATTGAGACAAAGAAGAGTACTTCTGTAAGTATTATCTTAGAGAGTGGTGAGCCAAGAGAAGTACATCATTTCGCCACACTGTTAGGTTACGGCGCATGTGCTATCAACCCATATCTGGCACAGTTCAGTATTAAGAAGCTGATTCAGGATGGTTTATTAAAGAAAGATTACTATGCAGCAGTAAATGATTACAATAACGCAGTACTTCACGGTATCGTAAAGATCGCATCTAAGATGGGTATTTCCACACTGCAGTCCTATCAGGGTTCTCAGATTTTTGAGGCAGTTGGTATCAGCAAGAAAGTCATTGATGAGTACTTTACAAACACAGTAAGCCGTGTAGAAGGTATCACAATTGAAGATATCGCAGAAGATGTAGATTACCATCACTCCAAAGCATTTGATATGTTAGGACTGAAAAATGATCTTAGTCTTGACAGTGAAGGTGATCACAAATATAGAAGTGGTAAAGAAGAACATCTTTACAATCCACTGACCATCCATACATTACAGACAGCAGCATGGACAAATAATTATGAACTGTTTAAACAGTATACTTCCATGATTAATAAAGAAACTTCTCCAGTAAGTCTTCGTGGATTAATGGATTTCAATTATCCATCCAAAGGAGTTCCTATCGAGGAAGTTGAATCTGTAGATTCTATCGTGAAACGATTTAAGACAGGTGCTATGAGTTATGGTTCTATTTCCAAGGAAGCACATGAGACTCTGGCAATCGCGATGAACATGATTCACGGTAAATCAAACACTGGTGAAGGTGGAGAAGATTTAGAGCGTCTGACAGTTGGTCCAGATGGACTGAATAAATGCTCTGCAATCAAGCAGGTAGCTTCCGGTCGTTTCGGTGTAACAAGCCGTTACCTTGTAAGTGCACAGGAAATTCAGATTAAGATGGCACAGGGAGCAAAACCTGGTGAAGGTGGACATTTACCAGCAGGAAAAGTATATCCTTGGATTGCAAAGACAAGACATTCAACACCTGGTGTAGGACTAATCTCACCACCACCTCATCACGATATTTACAGTATTGAAGATTTGGCACAGTTAATTTATGATTTGAAAAATGCAAACAGAAATGCCCGCATTTCTGTAAAACTGGTATCTGAAGCAGGTGTCGGAACGGTCGCAGCCGGTGTAGCAAAAGCTGGCGCACAAGTAATCCTTATTTCCGGACATGACGGTGGTACAGGTGCAGCACCTCGTAATTCTTCTATCCATAATGCCGGACTTCCGTGGGAGCTTGGACTTGCTGAGACACACCAGACATTAATTAAAAATGACCTTCGTAATAAAGTTATCATCGAGACGGACGGTAAGCTTATGAGCGGCCGCGACGTAGCAATGGCAGCAGCACTTGGAGCAGAAGAATTTGGATTTGCTACTGGTCCGCTGATTACAATGGGCTGCGTTATGATGAGAGTTTGTAACTTAGATACTTGTCCAGTAGGTATCGCAACACAGAATCCGGAACTTAGAAAACGTTTTAAAGGTAAACCGGAATACGTTGTAAACTACATGAAGTTCGTTGCACAGGAAATGCGTGAATACATGGCAAAACTTGGTGTCCGCACTGTAGATGAACTGGTAGGACGTACAGACCTTCTGAAAGAACTTCCAGAAGCAAAAGAGTACCGCTTAGATTTATCTGCTATTTTAAATAATCCATATGTAGATAAGAAGCATCCAATCTGCTACAACAAGAAGAATGAATACAACTTTGAATTAGAAAAGACATTAGATGAAAAAGTTCTTCTTACGAAGTTAAAGACAGCGCTTGATAAAAAGCAGAAGAGAAGCATTTCTATCGATGTTGGAAATACAGACCGTTCCTTTGGTACAATCTTTGGTTCTGAAATTACAAAGAAATATTACAACACACTGGAAGATGATACATTTACTGTACAGTGTACAGGAGCCGGCGGACAGAGCTTTGGAGCATTTATTCCAAATGGTCTTACATTAGAGCTTGTCGGTGACAGTAATGACTACTTCGGAAAGGGATTATCCGGTGGTAAATTAATCGTTTACCCTCCAAAAGGAATCCGCTTCAAAGCCGAGGAAAATATTATCGTTGGTAACGTAGCACTTTACGGTGCAACAAGCGGTCAGGCTTATATTAATGGTGTGGCTGGTGAACGTTTCTGTGTTCGTAACTCCGGTGCAACAGCCGTTGTAGAAGGTGTCGGCGATCACGGATGCGAGTACATGACTGGTGGTAAAGTCTTAATTATCGGTAAGACTGGAAAGAACTTCGCAGCCGGAATGAGCGGCGGTGTTGCCTACGTTCTTGATGAGGATAACGACTTATACTTAAGCCTCAACAAGGAAATGGTTTCTTCCGAACCAGTTGTTTCTAAATATGATGTTATGGAAATTAAGGATATGATTACCGCCCATGTGGCATATACAAACTCTGAAAAAGGTAAAGAAATTTTAAATGATTTTAGCAAATATTTACCGAAGTTTAAGAAAATCATTCCACACGATTACAAGAAAATGCTCAAGAAGATTTCCGAAATGGAAGGAAAAGGTCTTAGCGCAGAGCAGGCACAGATTGAAGCATTTTACGAAATTAAAAGAGGATAGGAGGAGAGCGCTATGGGAAAACCAACTGGATTTTTAGAATATGAACGAAAAGAAAGCGTGGGAGAAGCGCCGTTAAAGAGAATCAAACATTTTAACGAATTTCACACTCCCCTGTCCAAAAAAGAACAGGAGAGACAGGGAGCAAGATGTATGAACTGTGGAGTTCCATTTTGCCAGTCCGGTATTTTGATTAAAGGAATGGTTACCGGATGCCCGCTTAATAATCTGATTCCTGAATGGAATGATGCAACTTACACAGGTAACTGGGATGAAGCTTATAACCGTCTTAGAAAGACAAATCCATTTCCAGAATTTACAGGTCGTGTATGTCCACATCCTTGTGAAGTCGGATGTACCTGTAACTTAGGCGGGGATCCGGTTAACATCAAAGAAAAAGAGTTAAGTATTATAGAGCGAGCTTATGAAAGTGGTCTAATCAAACCGGAACCACCAGAAGTCCGCACAGGAAAGACAGTTGCTATCGTAGGTTCCGGTCCATCCGGACTCTGCGTGGCAGAATACTTAAACCGCCGTGGCCATTCTGTAACTGTTTACGAGCGTTCCGACCGTGTTGGTGGACTGCTCATGTACGGAATTCCTAACATGAAGCTTGAAAAAACATATATTGAGAGAAAAGTAAAGCTCATGGAAAAAGAAGGCGTTGTATTCAAGACAGGCGTAAACGTTGGTGTAGACGTAAAAGCACAGGACTTAAAGAAACAGTATGATGCTGTTGTGCTTTGCTGTGGAGCCTCTAATCCAAGAGACATCAAAGCACCAGGCAGAAAGAGCAAAGGAATTTATTTTGCAGTAGATTACTTAAAGGCAGCAACAAAGAGCCTTTTAGATTCTAACTTCGCAGATAAAAAATACATTGATGCCAAAGATAAAAATGTCATGGTTATCGGTGGCGGTGACACAGGAAATGACTGTGTTGGAACATCCATCCGTTTAGGATGTAAGAGCCTCATTCAGTTAGAAATGATGCCAAAACTTCCAGATGAACGTCAGCCAAATAACCCATGGCCAGAATGGCCTAGAGTCTGCAAGACAGACTACGGTCAGGAAGAAGCTATCGCTGTATTTGGCAAAGACCCACGAGTATATCAGACAACCGTAAAAGAATTCATTGCCAATGAAAAAGGCGAAGTCTGCAAGGCAAAACTCGTAAAACTTGAAAGTAAATTCGACAAAAAAGCCGGAAGAAATATCATGGCAGAAGTCGCTGGTAGCGAGTATGAAGTACCTGTTGATTTGGTATTAATCGCAGCAGGATTCTTAGGAAGCCAGCCATATGTTACAAAAGCTTTTGGCTTAGATCTTACAGAACGCACGAATGTAAAGACAGTAGAAGGACATTTCAAGACAAATGTAGATAAAGTCTTTACTGCAGGTGATATGCATCGAGGACAGTCACTTGTTGTATGGGCAATTCGCGAAGGTCGGGACTGTGCAAGAGAAGTTGATAAAGCCCTGATGGGATACTCAAATCTGTAACTTCTGGTTTGCCGCAGGCAAAGAGACGCTCGCAGTAAATAAAAGAACCTATATTTGTGACTTTAGTCGCTGCGGTTTGAATACTCG
>OFMT01001241.1_pt1 | contig 19187 bp, 27 predicted proteins | sample 1541891 | NCBI WGS metagenome assembly OFMT01 (sample SAMN04209230, study PRJEB22552) | human gut metagenome | biome: gut; material: feces | host: Homo sapiens | place: USA: Oklahoma | reverse complement strand
CCGCCGGGATACCCTTTTTCGACGAAATTCCCGTAAAGCATAATTCCATTACAGTGCGCCTGTCGCACCCATATACAGCAGAGCGGCGGCCTCTCTGGCCCAGTAGCCTGGGCCAAGCATCCAGATGCTGGCGCAGCCTAAGGAGTAGGGGGTGAGCCCGTCCTTCTCCGCCCATACACCGGCCCGCAGCTGGTGAAAATTGTCGGAGGCGATGGCCACCTCCGTAGGCAGACCCTCCCGCCGGATGACCTCGGCGGAAAAGGCCAAATTCTCCTCCGTGGAGGTAGAGGCATCCTCCAGATAGATGCGGCCGGGGTCGATGCCCATGGACACCAGTGTGTCCCGGATGCACCGGGCCTCGGTGGTGGGCTCCTGATTGTTCTGTCCGCCGGAGGCCACGCACACCGCCTCCTCATGGACGGAGAGATAGTCGTAGGCGGCCTGAATACGGTCCCGGAGCATCCGACTGGGAGTACCGTCGGACCGCACCTGACAGCCCAGCACGATGACCGTCACCGGCTGTGTACCATCGGGATGGTGGGCCGCCCGGATGCCCATCAGGGTCAGGATAGTCCCCAGCGCCAGCAGCACCGCCACCAGCACCACGCACACCGTGCGCCGCAGCCACCGGGGTAGCCGCCGGAAAAGACCGGGGAACACCAGCCACACCGCCGCCAGCAGCAGCCCCGCCGCCGGGTACAGCATCCCGATGTGAAGCACCCCTATGGACAGGGGCAGCAGAAAATACACCGCCCCCAGCACGCACAGGGCTGCCGCCCCATAGCGAAGAACCGGATGCCTCACGTCAGTTCTCCGCGATGTGGTTGGCGATGCGCTGCATGATGAGATCCAGCGCCACCAGATTGTGTCCGCCCTCCAGCACCACAATGTCGGCGTACTTTCGGGTGGGCTCCACAAACTGCTCGTGCATGGGCTTCACCGTGGCCAGATACTGCTCCACCACCGACTGCATGGAGCGTCCCCGCTCCTCCACATCCCGCAGCGCCCGTCGCAGGATACGCACGTCGGCGTCGGTCTCCACGAAAATTTTGATGTCCAGCAGATCCCGCAGCGCCTTGTTCTGGAAAATCAGGATGCCCTCCACGATGACCACCTTGGTGGGCTTTATTTCGATGGTCTTGTCGGTGCGGTTGTGGATGGTGTAGTCGTAGACAGGGCAGTGGATGGTCTCCCCGGCTTCAGCCGCTTCAGATCCTCCACCATCAGCTCCGTGTCGAAGGCGTCGGGGTGGTCGTAGTTCTGCTTGCACCGCTCCTCGAAGGGACAGTCCTGCCGCTTGTAGTAGTTGTCGTGATGCACCACGCTGATGTCCGGCCCGAACCGCTGGGCCAGATGCTCGGTAAGGGTGGTCTTGCCGGAGCCGGTGCCTCCGGCGATGCCGATGAAAATGGTGTTCATACTCGTCGTCCCCCTGCTGGTTTTATCCTTTCCATTATAGGAAACCTGCGCCGGAAAAGCAAGCACTCCCCGGCGAAAGTTGTAAAAAAAGCTTGAACTTCCAGCAATTACAGTTGACGGAGGGCGGCAAAACGGGTATTATAACAGATATAAGTTTACTACTGTGTTATCGCCCCTGCGGCGTTTTTAATTGGAGGAGATCCCATGAGCCTGTTGAAATGCCCTAAGTGCGGAGAAATGTTCTCCGATAGCTATAAGACCTGTCCCTTCTGCGAGGAGGACGAAGCCTTTGCCAACGGCGGCAAAAAGCCGGTAAATCCCGGCCGCCGGGTCCATCGCCAGAAGAGTCCCAGCATCCTCGGCCCCACGCTGGTGCTGGTGCTGGTGCTGGTGGCGGGGGTGCTGATCTATACCCTCATCGGCAGCAGAAAGCCCAGCGACGACCGGCCCGATCCCCCCAAGAACCCCACGGAGGACGTGGACCCCAACACCCCCGCTGTCACCCTGACCCTTGACCAGACGGCGCTGGAGCTGACCGCCGGCGGCACCGGGAAGCTGACAGCCACCGGCACTGAGGGCATCACATGGACCTCCAGCAATGCCGGCGTGGCTACCGTTGCCGAGGACGGCACCGTCACCGCTGTCGCCGCCGGTACGGCCACCATCTCCGCCTCCGCCGAGGGTGCCGCCCCCGTCACCTGCACCGTCACCGTGAAGGAGGCCCCCAAGAAGGATCTGGTGCTGCGCTCCATCTACCAGAGCGAGGGAACAGCGCTGGAGCAGTTTTCAATGAGCGTGGGCGCCCCGGCAGTCCCCATGACGGTGGACGGAACGGACTCCACCGTGAAGTGGAGCACCGAAAGCAGCAGCATTGCCACCATCAACAGCGACGGTGAGGTCACGGCTGTGAGCTCTGGCAAAACAACGATTATTGCCGAAGTGGATGGACAGACGCTGAAATGCGAAGTCCTCGTCAATTGATAGGTTGTCAATAAAAGAGCCGCCTCCCACAGGAGGCGGCTCTTTTTTGCGCCCCCGCAGGTCTCACAAAGTTTGCCTCCCACAGGAGGCGCTCTTTTCGCATCTTCCACAGCCCCGTCTCCCGCCCGCAGTGAAAAATCCCTTGGATTTTTCACTGCGGCTTTACTTCCCCGGCAAAACCCGCTACAATAGGAAAAAACGAGAGGAGGCGGGCCTATGGAGACCTTACAGGTGGCGCTGGGACGGCGCAGCTATCCCATTTACATCGGCGGCGGCCTGCTGGAGCAGGCGGAGGAGCTGCTGCGCCCGCTGGGCGTGGGCCGCTGGGCCATCGTCTGCGACGACACGGTGGCAGCCCTGTACGGCGCTCCGCTGGCCCGCCGCACCGGCTGGCCGCTGGTGACCTTCCCGGCAGGGGAGGGATCCAAGTCGCTGGAGGAGTACGACCGGCTGTGCCGCCGGCTGGTGCAGCTGGGCCTGACCCGCAGCGATGGCATCGTGGCCCTGGGCGGCGGCGTTACCGGCGATCTGGCGGGCTTTGCGGCAGCTACGCTGCTGCGTGGCGTGGCGCTGGTGCAGGCCCCCACCACCCTGCTGGCGCAGGTGGACAGCGCCGTAGGCGGTAAGACGGGACTGGATCTGCCGGAGGGGAAAAACCTGCTGGGCTGCTTCTACCAGCCCCGCATGGTGCTGGCGGATACCGTCTGCCTTGCCACCTTGCCCCGGCGTCAGCTGGCCTGCGGCATGGCGGAGGTCATCAAATACGGCTGCATCGCGGATGAGGAGCTGCTGACCCGGCTGGAGCGGCAGGAGCCGGACTGGCCCCGGATCATCCGCCGGTGCCTTGCCTGCAAGGCGGCGCTGGTGGCGCAGGATGAGCGGGACGAAGGCCCCCGTCGGCTGCTGAACTTCGGCCACACCTTCGGCCACGCCATGGAGGCACTGGGCGGCGGCCGCTATACCCACGGCGAGTGCGTGGCGGCTGGTATGATGGAGATGCTCCGCTGGCAGACGGCCCACGGCAGCGACCAGACGGCCATGCTGGCCCGGCTGGGGACGCTGCTGGAGCGCTATGACCTGCCCCGGCGGCTGGACTTGCCGGAGACGGCGTGGCGGCAGTACCTGCTGCGGGACAAAAAACGCAGCGGCGGCGAGATGACCATTGCGGTGCTGGAGCGCCCCGGCCACGGCGTGCTGTGGTCGGTGACGCCGGAGGAGCTGCTGGAGGAAACCCGATGGATGTGAAGCTGTATCCCGCCCCGCTGGCGGGGACGGTGGCGGCCCCGCCTTCCAAGAGCCGCTGGCACCGGGAGCTGATCTGTCAGGCGGCGGCTGGCCGGTTCCCGCCGGTTTCCCCCGACGCCCCGGAGGATATCCGGGCCACGGCGGTGGGCTTGCGGGTCTTATACGGCGGCGGGGAGGAGGTCCCCTGCGGAGCCAGCGGCAGTACCCTGCGCTTCCTGCTGCCGTTAGCTATGACGCTGGGCCGTGAGGTGACGTTCACCGGTACGCCCCGGCTGCTGGAGCGGGTGATGCCGGGCCTGTGGGGCGTGGCGCCCTGTCCCGGCGGACTGCGGGTCACGGGCCGCCTTACCGGCGGCGTGTACCGTCTGCCGGGGGGCGATACCTCCCAGCTCATTAGCGGGATGCTCATGGCCCTGCCCCTGTGCCGGGAGGACTCCCGGCTGGAGGCGCCGGGGCCGGTGTCCCGGCCCTATGTGGACTTAACGGCGTGGGTGCTGGAGCGCTACGGTGTCGTGCTGCACCGGGCGCAGGGCGGCTGGCGCATTCCCGGCGGCCAGTGCTTTGCTCCGCTGCCCATGGAGCAGGAGGGGGACTGGTCGGCGGCGGCCTATTGGCTGGTGCTGGCGGCGCTGGGCCAAGGTATCACGGTAACGGGTCTGCGGCAGGACTCCCGGCAGGGGGACCGCAGGGCGCTGACCCTGTGCCGGGAGCTTCCCCAACAGGTGTCCCTCCGGGAGAACCCGGATCTGCTGCCGCCGCTGGCTCTGCTGGCGGCGCTGCGGCCTGACAAGGAGATGCGCTTCACAGATGCTGCCCGCCTGCGGCATAAGGAGAGCGACCGCTTGGCGGCCACGGCGGCCCTGCTGACGGCCTTGGGCGGCCGGGCGCAGGAGACGGCGGACGGTCTTGCCGTCTGCGGTGTGGCGTGTCTTCGGGGCGGTGAGGTGCAGAGCGCCGGAGATCATCGGCTGGCCATGCTGGCGGCCTGCGCCGCCCCCTTCTGCCGGGAGCCGGTGGTGCTGCGGGGAGCGGACTGCACCGCCAAATCCTACCCGGCCTTCTGGCGGGACTATGCCCAACTGGGTGGAAAGGTGGAACACTTGACATGATGGATTATACCATATTCGGGGAGTCCCACGGCCCCGCCGTGGGAGTGCTGCTGCGGGATGTGCCGCCGGGTCTGCCGGTGGATGAGGAGTTCATCTGCCGTCAGCTGCTGCGCCGTGCGCCCCAAGATCCTCTCTCCACCGCCCGGCATGAACCGGATCAGGTGGAGGTGCTCAGCGGGGTCTATCAGGGCGTGACCACCGGAATGCCGGTGTGCCTGCTGCTGCGGAACCGGGACGTTCGCTCGGCGGATTACGATGCCCTGCGCCACACGCCCCGGCCCAGCCACGCCGACTATACTGCTTGGGTGCAGAGCGGTGGGCGCAACGATCCCCGTGGAGGCGGGGCCTTTTCCGGACGGCTGACGGCCCCTCTGGTGGCGGCGGGTGCTCTGGCAAAAAGCTGGCTAAAGCTGCAAGATATTAAAGTAAATGCACAAGTTATTGACGAAAATACCCTGCGCCAGCGGGCGGCGGAGGCCCGACAGGAGGGGGACTCCGTGGGCGGTCAGGTGCGCTGCATCGTCACGGGCCTGCCCGTCGGCTGGGGCGGCCCGGACTGGCGGGAGACGGTGGAGTCGGAGATCGCCCGCCACGTGTTCGCCATCCCCGGCGTGAAGGCGGTGGCCTTCGGGGCCGGGGAGGAGCTTGCCGCCCTCCGGGGCAGTCAGGCCAACGACCCTTGGCGCACCGACGGCCGGAGGGTCTGGTCTGTCACCAATCACAGCGGCGGCATCAACGGCGGCATCACCAACGGGATGCCGGTGGAGTTCACCGTGACTTTCCGCCCCACCCCCTCCATCGCCCAGCCGCAGGAGACCATCGACCTTGAAACTATGACCAACACAAAAATCACCATCGGCGGCCGTCACGATGCCTGCATCGCCCTGCGGGCGCCGGTGGTGGTGGAGAGTGCGGCGGCCTTGGCCCTGTGGAGACTGAAGGGCGCCGACGGCGGCGGAGAACTGGACAATTTGCGTGGTCAGCTGGACATTCTGGACACAGAGCTGACGACGCTTTTTGTCCGAAGACAGTCCATTTCCCGCCGGATCGGCGCCTATAAACGGGAGCATCACCTGCCGGTGCAGGATGCCGGTCGGGAGGAGCAGGTGCTGCACACACGGGGGCAGCTGGCCCCGGAGCGGCGGCAGCAGGTGGAGCGGCTGTTCCGCCTGCTGATGGAGCTGAGCCGGGAGGAGCAGGCATGAAAAAGCTGATCCTCATCGGTCTTCCCGGCAGCGGAAAAACCACCGTAGGCGGGCTGCTGGCCCGGCAGTTGGGCCTGCCCTTCCGGGACTGCGACCCACAGGTGGAGCGGCTGGCGGGCAGGACGGTGGCGCAGCTGTTTTCCGGCGGAGAGGAGTGCTTCCGCCGCTGGGAGACGGCGGCATTGCAGGCACTCTGCGCCGGAGAGGACTGCGTGCTGGCCACCGGCGGCGGGGCTGTGCTGCGGCCGGAGAACCGGGCGCTGCTGCGGCGCAGCGGCGTGCTGTTCTGGCTGGATCGCCCGGTGGCAGATATTGAGCGCACATTAGAAAGAGCGAACCGCCCGCTGCTGGCCGGGGGCGGTTCGCTGGAGACGCTGCGGTGGCAGCGGGAGGCGCTGTACCGCATCTGTGCCGACTACGCCATCCGGGAGGATACGGCGCAGGCGGCGGCAGAGGTCATTGCCGCCATATGGAGGGAACAGGTATGAAATTTCTCATCATCAACGGGCCGAATCTGAATCTGCTGGGCAACCGGGAGCCGGATATCTACGGCACCGGCACCTATGAGACCCTGTGCCGCCGGGTGCAGGACTATGCCGCCGCCCACGGCTGGGAGGCGGACTGCTTCCAGAGCAATCACGAGGGGGCTATCATCGACGCCATTCAGCAGGCGGCGGGGGTCTATGACGGCATCGTCATCAACCCGGCAGCCTATACCCATTACAGCTATGCCATTTACGATGCTCTGCGGGCGGTAGATGTTCCGGCGGTGGAGGTACACCTGTCGAATATCCGTCAGCGGGAGCCCTTCCGGCAGATATCGGTGACGGCCCCGGCCTGCCGGGGGCAGATCGTGGGCCACGGCTTTGACGGCTATCTGGAGGCGCTGGTACTGCTGGCGGAGGGCCTGTGATGCGGCTGTGTGTCATCGGGGATCCGGTGGGTCACAGCCTGTCGCCCCGCATCCACCGGCGATTTATGGAGAGGTGCGGTGCTGCCGGAAGCTATGAAGCAGTGACGGTGACGGCGGAGACACTGGAGGATTTCGTGGTGCAGGGCTGCCGGGGAGCGTGGGACGGGTGCAACGTCACCATGCCCCTGAAGGAGCGCATCCTGCCGCTGCTGGATGCGGTGGAGCCGTGGACGGCCTCCTGCGGCGCCGTGAACACCGTATGCTTCCGGAATGGTCGGACCGTGGGGTACAACACCGACGGGCCGGGGGTGGTGGAGAGCCTGCGGCTGCGGGGATTTGCACCGGCGGGGCAGGCGACGCTGGTGCTGGGGGCCGGGGGAGCCGCCAAGGCGGCGGCGCTGGCACTGGCGCAGGCGGGCTGCCGGGTGACGGTGTGCGCCCGGACACCGGAAAAGGCAGCGGCGCTGGCTGCCCGGTGCGGCGGTGTGACTGTCTCATGGGAGGACCTGCCCCGTGCCGCCGCAGAGCATGGGCTGCTGCTGAACGCCACACCGCTGGGCATGGAGGGTTCGCCGGAGTTCGAGTCTTTGGATTTCGTACAGGCGCTGCCGGCGAAGGCGGTGGTATACGATTTGGTGTACCATCCCACGGACACAGCTCTGATGCGAGCGGCGGAGCACCGGGGCCTGACGGCAGTGGGAGGGCTTGCCCTGCTGGTGCAGCAGGCGGCGCTGTCCTTCGCTCACTTTACCGGCATAGTACCGGATGCGGCCCTGTGCCGGGATATCCTGCAGGAGTTGGAGGCGGCGCAGTAGGGGGAGCGGCTGCTGCTTCCGTAAAAAATGCAAAAAAATCTGAAATAGGGCTTGCAAAATAAAAAGGAGTGTGGTATAGTAATCAAGCTGACGTGATGCAGCAAGTAAATATGGTATCCGGGTGTGGCGAAGTTTGGTATCGCGCTTGAATGGGGTTCAAGAGGCCTCGAGTTCGAATCTCGACACTCGGACCAAAACGGGCATTTTCTATGAAAATGCCCGTTTTTTATAACTTTTTGAAGGATATTATTTTCCTAAAACTTGCGCTACTACCAATCTACTACCAATGCCCGAAACGGCTACAAAGCGTCGGTGATGCGACGGAGACTATCCACATCCACATCCTGATAGTGCCGGAGCATTTCGGCGGAGGTGTGGCCGATGAGACGCAGCTTGTCCTTGTCGGGAGCCGGCACGTCCTTAAGCAGCGTGGCAAAGGTATGGCGGCAGCTGTGGGGCGTGTAGCGATGGCGGACGACGCCGTTGCTCTCCTCCAAAAGGGAGCGAGAGCGATTGGAGCTCTCACAGCGCCAGCTGGCGGCGCTGGTAGGCGTCGGGAAAACCACCATCGGTGAGATAGAGAGGGGGGCGAGACTGCCGAACGTGGTAACGGCTATCCGCATTGCCAAGGCGCTGCACACCACCGTCGAGGAGTTATGGAGCGAGGACTATTATGGACAATAGACAGATGTGGATGGATCAGATCCTCCGATTGATGGGGTTGGCCACGGAGGAGCAGCTACGGGTCCTTTACACGGCGGCGCTGTACATAGTGTGAGGGCGGCGGCAGAATCCCAAACGCTTGGGATTCTGGCAAGAGAGGGGCGGCGGGACCGCCCCTTTTCTTTTTGAAAAAATACGTATAAATACGTAAGAAACTGTTGGTATACGTGCGAATACGTGCTATAATACATAACAGAAGCAAGAGCAACGAGAACAAAAACCACAAGATTGGGAGGAACATTATGGCCAAATATGTGTATCCGGCAGTTTTTACACATGAGGCGGAGGGGGGCTATTCCATCACCTTCCCGGATTTGCCGGACTGCGCCACCTCGGCGGAAACGCTGGAGGAGGGAATTGAAATGGCGGCGGATGCGCTTTGCCTGATGCTGTACGACATGGAGGAGGGCGGAGCCGTTCCGCCGGAGCCCTCCGATGTAAGGAGTATCGTCTGCGCCGAAAACCAGTTGGTGACGCTGATCCGCTGCGACACCATCGAATATCGGAAGTTTTTTGACAACCGGGCGGTGAAAAAGACTCTGACCATTCCGGCGTGGCTGAACACTATGGCGGAAAGACAGGGGGTCAATTTTTCCATGATCCTGCAAAATGCACTGAAAGCGGAGCTGCATATTTAACGGATGACAAATAAGAGAGCGGAGACCGGGTGGTCTCCACTCTTATTGTGCTCAGATATTCAGTTGCTGCGGTAGGCGACAAGGTCCACATCTACCAGTGACACAATGCCGCCGACGGGACAATCCACGTGCTGACTGGGGGCGGGGAAGGGCTTTCCATCGTCCTCCATATCGATCCCCACCAGGCCCATAGCATCACGGGCCATGGCAATGGCTTCCGCCAAATCTTCGCCTTGGGTATTGATCTCCAGATCCGGTACGTAGGCCATATAGCCGCCTGCCGGGTCCTCCGTAAAGATAACGGGATATACAAGTTTCATGCGATTACCTCTTTTGCCTTATCAGAGGTGCAGCTGGGTACGCAGGGCATCTTGCAGCACCTGAGAAAAGTTTACATTCCGCTCCAGCGCAGCGGCATTAAGCCAAGCGGGGAGGGTGACGGTGCGGTTGACGCTGCGGTTGACCCGTGCCAAGCGGACGGAGGGCATATACACATCCACAAGGACGGCCCGTTCGCCGTCCTCCAGCTTTACATCGGCCAGAGGGGTGGGGGCGGGGATATCCTCGCCGTCCTCCTCCAGTCCGCAGAGGACGCAGCCCAGCAGTTCCCGTGCGGACAGCAGCGCATCCGTATCGTCGGTGCCGCTGGTGGCAACATCCAAATCGGGGAAGGTGACGGCGATCTCCTGATCCGGAGCATAGCTAAAGACAGCGGGATAGAAATAGCGTTCGACCTGTTTCATAAAATGACCTCCTATTCGAGTAAGTCAGGAGGGCTGGGTTACCGGAACAGTAACCCAGACTGTCGTTCAATGCTGGCGAGGGTTTTACGGGGATGTCCTTGTCGGGGTGCTTAACAGTAACACGGCCCTTTTTGGTGGGGTGCTTGAACTGGTGGTGGCTGCCCACTACATTGACCTCGAACCAGCCATCCGCCTTCAGCAGTTGAATAACCTCCCTTGACGAGTAGCTCTTCATAAGTATTTTCTCTTGACAATGATATAATAACACATATAATTATATTTGCCAATAGGGAAAACAAATATTTTCACACATATTTGAAGCAAGAGAGCGGAGACCGGGCGGTCTCCGCTCTCTTATTTTGCGTCGGTGGGGGGCTCTTCGGGCGACGGTGGCCCGGAGGTCCGGCCGGATTTCCTGACAGTCCATGCTACTGCATCTCCTTGACCCACCGGGTCAGGGCCGGTGCGGCCTCGTCCACGTGGCTGCCGTGGATGGCAAGGCCACGGGTGACGGTGGCCCCCGGTGCGGCTTTGCGGATGTCCCGCTCCGTCTGGGAGAGGCCGCTGCCCTCGTGGGTGCAGAAGGGGCAGATGAGCTTGCCGGTGAAGTCGTAGTGCTCCAAGAAGGTATAGACCGCCATGGGCATGGTGCCGCAGTAGTTGGGATAGCCCAGATAGATGCGGTCATAGCCCGACAGATCTTTCGGCAGACCCAGCAGCTCCGGACGGACACTTTGCTGCCAGTCGGCTCTGGCCTGTGCCACGCAGGTGCGGTAGTCGTCGGAATAGGGGTGGGCCTGACGGAGCTCCAGCAGGTCGCCGCCGGTGAGGGATGCCAGCTGCTCCGCCACCCGCCGGGTGTTGCCCACGGGGATGCGGCGGTAGGAGCCGCCGAAGTAGTTCTCTCCCGCACGGGAGTAATAAGCAATTAGAATAGCCATGTCAAAGACTCCTTTTAATACAGGGACAGGCGCTCCGGGGGGAGGGCGGGGTTCGCTACCGCCCAGGAGAGGTCGGCCCAAGAGACAGGGACCTCCGCCCACAGGAGCCAAGTGGCCATGTCCTGCGTGACGCACTGGTTCCGGGCCGGCAGGGGGCGCTGCAGCCGCACCGTGCCGTGGCCGCCGGTTATATCGGCGGTATGGAGAATGGGAGGCAGGGATCCTGAGGCGGTGGTATCCGTCACCAGCAGCAGGGCGTGGCCGGCGAAAAATTCGGGATCATAGGAGTTCAGTTCCGGTACGTCCGGCAGCCGGGACAGCGAGGTGACGCACCGGGCGTCGCTGCGCCGCCGGGTATAGGGCAGGCGCACCCGGCCCGCCGTCTGCAAAGGATGCTGCTTCATAAGTTCCTCCTTGAAAGCAGTGCGCCGCACCGGGCCGGAGCGGCCCCATGCGGCGCAGGGGTTATTTGCTGGCGTACAGGACCACGTCCACCGTCAGGGACTGGCCGTCCCGCTGGATGGTCAGACGGATGGTATCGCCCACGGAGTGGCTGCGCCGCACCGTCAGCAGATCGCTGGTGACGGAGACAGGCTGGCCGTCCGCCTCCAGAATGATATCGCCGGGCTGCACACCGGCTTCCGCAGCGCCCAGAGCGTCGTCCACGGTGTAGACCTCCACCTGCGTGCCGCCACCGGACTTTTCGATGGTGCGGACGGTGATACCGATGGTGGGGGTACCCAGAAACTCTCCGTGGGCGATGAGGTCATTGACCACGAAGGACACGGAGCTGATGGGCAGGGCGAAGCCCAGTCCCTCTACTGTGGCCTCCTCCTCGGAGAGGCTGGAGTTGCTCATTTTCATGGTGTTGATGCCGATGACCTGCCCATAGCTGTTGATGAGGGGGCCGCCGGAGTTGCCGTTATTCAGGGCGGCGTTGGTCTGGATCATGGTCATGATGCGGCCCTGCATCTCCACCTCACGGTTGATGGCGGAGACGATGCCGTTGGTGAGGGTTCCCCGCAGCTCTACGCCCAAGGGGTTGCCGATGGCGTACACCGGGTCACCCACCGTCAGCAGGTCGGAGTTGCCGAACTCCGCCGCCGGCAGGGGATTGTCCGCAATGGCCCGCAGTACCGCCAGATCCTCGTCCTCATCATAGCCCACCAGACGGGCGTCGTAGGTGACGCCGGTGTCCAGCGCCACCCAGCAGCTCTTGCCGCCGGAGATGACGTGGGCATTGGTGATGATATAGCCGCTCTCGGTCATGATGACGCCGGTACCCACGGCGGCAGAGCCGTCGGACTGCTCCGCCACCACCGCCACCACCGACGGGTTCACCTTAGCGTATACCTGCTGAATGGTAAGCTCCTGACCGGAGGGGTCCTGACAGCTGAGCTTCACGCCCTCCTCCCCGGAGATGCGGGGGATGGTAGTCTCCTTCTTGCGGAAGATATCCACCATGCTGCTGGCGGAGTCGCCGTCGTCGCTGCCCGGCAGGCTGGGGGCGCTGGAGGCGGTAGAGGACAGGAGCACCGCCACCACGATGACCACGACCACCAGCGCTATGCCGCCTATGCCCAGCCACGTCCACAGACGGCGGCGCTTGCGCTGGGTCTTGGCGGCCTGCTTCCAGACGTTCTGGGGCATGGGGCGCTGCTGGACGAAGTAGTTGACGACCTCCTCCGGCTCCTCCTGCCGGGGGGTGTACCAGCTGACGATCTCGTCCGGCTCCTCCTCCGGCAGGTCCGTCCGGTCCTGCTGCGGCTGGGGCGGCAGATCGCCGCCTACCGGGTCAAATTCTCTATTTTCGTCATTATACATAGGATACTTCCTCTCACGGTTCGTTCCGCATGGGGTGAGCCATCTGAACGGTAAAGCTGAAGGCGGTGACGCCGTTTTCGCTGGTGACGGTGATCTGCTCCTTGTGCTGAGACAGGATGGTCTTTACCACGTACAGGCCCAGCCCGTAGCCGTCCTTATCCTCGCTGCGGGATTTGTCGGACTTGTGGAAGCGCTCAAACAGCAGGGGGATCTCCTCGGCGGGGATGGTCTGACCGACGTTGCGCACCGTGACCACGGCCTTCTCCCCATGGACGGCCAGCCCCAGATACAGGGATGAGTGAGGGGCGGCAAACTTGGTGGCGTTTTCCAGCAGGTTGTAAATGACCTGCGTGATGAGGTCGTTGACGCCCTCCACCATCACAGGCTCCTCCGGGATGTCCGCCTCTACGTCCAACTCCCGGTCGGTGATCTTCTGCTCCATGGACAGCAGCGCCAGACGCATACTCTCACACAGGTCGAAGTCCTCTTTTTTCATCTCCTGCGACTGGATCTGAGAGATATCCAGCATCCGGCGCACCAGACGGCTGAGCCGACGGCTCTCGTCGGAGATAATTTGCAGGTACTTGCGTTCTTTTTCCGGCGGGATGGTGCCGTCCAGAATACCGTCGGTGTAGCCGGCGATGGAGGTCATGGGGGTCTTTAATTCATGGGAGATGTTGGCGATGAAGTCCCGGCGCTGGCGCTCCGTCTCCGCCAGAGAGTCCGCCATGTTGTTAAAGCCCGCCGCCAGCTCGCCGATCTCATCGCCCCGGTCGGCGTCCTGCATCCGTACGTCGAAGTTCCCGGCGGCGTAGGCCCGTGTGGCCTGCACCATCTCCCGGATGGGCTGGATCTGCCGCATGGAGGTCAGGGAGGTGACGATGAACACCAGCAGCAGGATGATGGCGGAGGTCATGAGGAACAGGCTGATGAAGGATCGCCACATCCCCATGACGGAGCGGGCGTTCATCACCGCCAGCACCATGCCGATGGTCTGGTCGCCGTCCTGAACGGGGACGCCCACCACGAACTGTTTGGAGGTGTAGGCGCCGCCCAGACTGCTGCGGCCCTGATACAGGCCGCTGCCCGTCAGAACCTCCTGCGTGATCTCCTGCGGGATGGCCACCACCTTGCCCCCCAGCCGCTGGTCCGCCGTCAGCAGGGCATAGCCGCTGTCGTTGCACACCAGAAATTCGGCGTTGGTCATGGCGCTGCCCAGACTGATGAAGCGCTTGAGGTTTTCATCCTCCGTCTGGCCGCCGGACTTCAGGTAGTCCACGGACACCTGAGCAATGAGACCGGCCCGCTCCTGCAGCTCGTCCCGCCGCTCGGTGAAGTTATAGTTATAGCTCAGGGCGAAAAAGGACACGCCCAGCAGCAGCAGCGTCAGCATCACCATGCCGGCGGTCAGGGCGAACTGCTGCCAGTAGAGCCCGCTGAACCGTTTCTTGCGCTCTGCCATCACTTCACTTCAAACTTATAGCCCACGCCCCACACGGTTTTCAGCTCCCACTGGTCGGAGACATTCTCGATCTTCTCCCGCAGGCGCTTGATATGGACGTCCACTGTCCGGGAGTCACCGAAGTAGTCGAAGCCCCACACCTCGTCCAGCAGCTGGTTGCGGGTGTAGACCCGGTTGGGCGTGGAGGCCAGATGGTACAGCAGCTCCAGCTCTTTGGGGGGCGTATCCACCTTCTTGCCGTCCACCAGCAGCTCGTAGCTGTCCAGATTGATCTCCAGCTTGTCGAACACCAGCTTCTTCTTGGTGTCGTCGGGGATCTCGCTGCGGCGCAGCACCGCGTTGATGCGCGCCATCAGCTCCTTCATCTCAAAGGGCTTGACCAGATAGTCGTCGGCGCCCATCTCCAGCCCGGTGATACGGTCGCCCACATCGCTCTTGGCCGTCAGCATGATAATGGGGGTCTTGCCCTTCTCCCGGATGTGGGCGCACACCGCCCAGCCGTCCATCACGGGCAGCATGATATCCAGCAGCACCATGTCCGGCGCCTGCTTGTCATACTCCTCCACGGCCTTGCCGCCGTCGTAGGCCAGCCGCACCTCGAAGCCCTCTTTTTCCAGATACATACGGATCAGCTCCGATATGTTGCGGTCATCCTCCACCACCAGAATGTTCCGTGCCATGGCGTCTCCTCCTCACGGTATATTTTCACCTATATTATACCGGGCAGCCTTCATTTTTCCTGAACGTTTTGTAAACTTGCGCGGCATAACTGATTCAGTTTACCACACTTTCCGCCGTTTGTACAGTCTCCGGTGCCGGCCCCACGGTCACATCCGCGTAGTACCATGTCAGGATCTCCTGCCACGTTTTTCCCTGCCGCGCCAGCTCGTTGGCGCCGTACTGGCTCATGCCCACGCCGTGGCCGTAGCCGGTAACGCGGAACGTCACCTTGTCCGCCGACGCGTCGATGGTGAAGCACGCCGAGCGCAGGGCGAAAATGCGCCGCAGCTCCACGCCCCGCAGGGCCGTGCCGCACACCTCCACCGTCCTGACCCGGCCGGAGTCGTCCCGCTCCACCGCGCCGAACCACCGGTCCGGCCCGCCGCTGAGTGTCAGCTCCGGGTGGGCCTTGGCCAGCAGGGACTTGGCCTCCGCCGCAGAGAACACCGCCGCGCTGTAATAGTTTGGCACCGTCTCCTCCCCCTCCGGGCTGTCCACGCTCCGCAGATAGGGGACATCGCCGCTCCACACGTCGCCCGCCCCCGCCGTTTTCCCGGCGGAGGAGGAGTGGAACACCGCCATGATGGGCTGGCCGTCATACAGTGCCACCTGCCCGTCCGTGGCCGCCACCGCCTCCTCGATACGGCGCTCCCAGCCGTCAAAGTCACCGCCCCACTTCTCCCGCGCCGCCTCCTCCGACAGCCACGCATTGCAGCAGGCCGGGTCGGTACACACATCCGCCTGGGGATGGGCCTCCTTCCGCCCTGCCGCCAGCTGGTAGTACACATAGGTGCGCTCCGCCGCCGCCTGCGCCTTCAGCGCCTCCTGCTCGAAGCTGGCGGGCATCTCGCCCCGCACCACCCCCTGCAAATACGCATCCAGCGCCATGTTCTCCACCGCATCGCCATTCTTCACCGCCAGCTGCACGCCGCTGTCCTTCTGTCCCTGCGGGGACTGCTCCTGCGCCGCGCCGTCAGGCACCGTCTCCTGCACCGGGGTCTTCCCCGCCGCCAGATACGCGCCGCCGAACAGCAGCACCGTCAGCACCAGTGCCGCCGCCATAGATCGCCGCATACCATCACCTCCCGCAACAGTCTATGAACGGCCTGTCCGGCGTATGCAAAAACGCGGCAGGGTGACAGAACCCCGCCGCGTTCCCGCATCGTATCCTATTTTTCCCGCATCCTCGCAAAGAACGACGCCAGCAGGGCGCGGCTCTCCTCCGCACAGATGCCGCCCACCAGCTGGGGATGGTGGGGGAAATTCTCCATAAACAGGTTCAGCACGCCGCCGCAGGCGCCCATGGCCGCGTCCCGCGCCCCGTAGAACACCCGGGCTATCCGGGCGTTGAGGATCGCCCCCGCGCACATGGGACACGGCTCCAGCGTCACATAGAGGTCGCAGTCCTCCAGCCGCCACGAGCCGAGGGCTTCGTTGGCCTGCGCCATGGCCTCCATCTCCGCGTGGGAGTACACGGCCTGCTTCTCCTCCCGCCGGTTCCGGCCCCGTCCGACGATCCGCCCCCGATGCACGATGACGCAGCCCACCGGCACCTCGCCGTGCGCCGCCGCCTCCCGCGCCAGTATCAGCGCCTGCTCCATATAGTCCTGATGCTCCATCTCTGTCCTTTCCGGGGGAACGGTGTCGCCCCTGACTAACGCCGGTCATATTTGTCCAAACTATCCGTACACTGTACATGACGGGAGGAATCACCATGGCCAAACGACCCACCATCGACCCCGCGCTCCGGGAATTGAAGCAGGAGCTTCTCCGCACCAATGATGCCCTGAAGGACGCCTACACCCGCTTTAACTGCGTGTGCGACTCTGAATTGATCGAAGCCAGCATCTACGAGATCAGCGCCCTGAAGTCTCGCTGCAACTACCTGCTGCGCCGGATCAAGGAGCTTAGCGGCGAGGCTGTCCCCTCCGCCGTACCCCGCGCCCAGCCGGTGCAGGCCGCCGCTGCCGCCGCCGTATCGGAGGAGCCGGACGTACCCTGCGTCGCCGCCGACGCCATGAAGGGAGGGCCTGTATGTCGCTCGTAGAAAAATGTGCGCTGGGTCTTGTGCTGCTGTTTCTGCTGGCAGCCTGCCTGCGTCTGCTGCGCCAGCCGTTGAAGCTGGCGCTGCGGGTACTTATCAACAGCGCGCTGGGCTTCTGCGCCCTGTGGCTGCTGAACATGACCACCGGCCTCACCGGTCTGTCGCTGGGTCTGAACCTGTTCAACGCCCTGACCATCGGCGTGCTGGGCGTGCCGGGTCTGGGGCTGCTGCTCCTATTGAAATGGGTGCTGGTGTAGCCCCGCCGGTCATCCGCCCACCGCATCCTCCGCATCGCCGCCCGTGGGTACAGGGGCGCGGTACGGGGGATGCTTTCGTCCCGGCAGGAGAGCCGTCACCGCTCCTCCTTTGTCAGATCCCACCCGTACAGCGGGTAGCGCTGCACGGCGCCGAAGAGCTTTTTCTTCAGATCAGGATAGCGCTGCTCCAGCTCCGCCAGCAGGGCGGCCTCCTTGTCGTAGTCGCCGGCGGGGACCATCAGGGCCAGCATGTTGCTGGAGGTAAAGGTGTCCTCGATCATCTGCTCGGCGATCTGGTTGTCGTTCTGGATGGGCGTGGTCAGCAGGCTGTACCCGTAGGCGAAGGGGCAGCGGGAGGACAGGAAGAAGCCCACGGTGATCAGCAGGGCGAAGATCACGGGCACCACGTGCCGCGTGGCGTAGTCGAAATTGCCCACGAAGGGTATCTTGCGCAGTCCCTGTTTCATCATCCACTTGAAGTTGCGGCCCAGGAAGCCGTAGATGATGAAGATGTCAAACGATCCCTGGTGGTTGCTGACAAAGACGTAGCTCTGGTCCTTGCGCAGATGTTCCCGTCCTTCCACTTTGATGGGGAGCAGGCTGACCCAGATGATGAACCTTGCCCACCATTTGCCGGGGTAGTAGCCCCAGTAGTGTCCGTCGCCCAGCGTGCATCCGATCGTCGTCACCAGCGCACAGGCAATGGAACAGAAGATGAGGAAGGGCAGGACCACAAAGAGTTGATAAATCCTGTAAATGAGTTTCATGTTGTGTGTGTGTTTTAAAAAATATTGAGTTATTATCGATTCGGATGTTCTTGTCAGTTGTCCTTGGCGACCGGGTCTGCCGGACGGTGCTTCGTCCTGAGCGTGATGACGGTGATCTCGTTGGGCATGTTCAGCCGGAACGGCACCAGCCCTCCCAGTCCGGCATTGACGTAGAGGTAGCGTCCCTGCTGCTCGTAGAGTCCCTTGTCGGGACGGCCTCGCCATTGGGTCGGCCGGTGTCCGAAGAACTGCATTTGTCCGCCGTGGGTGTGTCCGCTCAGCGTCAGTTGGGCCGTGGTCTTGGGCAGTATGTCTCGTCGCCAGGCCGAGGGGTCGTGTTGCAGCATCACCACAAATGCCCCTGGCCGCACGCCCTCAAGGGACTTCCTCGTGTCGGCAAGGTTGGGGAAGGGTGGTTCGCCGTCGTTCTCCGTGCCTGCCACGACGAGAGAGTCGCCACCGCGTCTGATGACGAGATGGTCATTACGCAGCAACCGCCATCCCAGGGCGTTTTGTTCTGTCTCTACGAGCAGGCGCAACAGGCGGTCCTGAGCCTCGTGAGTGTCTTTGGCGTAGCTCGCATAGTCGTGGTTGCCGAGCACGGAGACCATGCCCTGAGTCGTACTGCGCAGCAGGTCGGTGTGGGAAAAGATCTCCTGGGGACGGATATTCTGCACGTCGCCCGTGAAGACCATCAGGTCGGCGTGCTGCCGGGCGATGGAGTCCATCTCCGCTTGGAGAATCTTCTGTCGCCAGCCGTAGAAGGTGCCGAGGTGGAGGTCGGAGATATGGAGGATCTTGTAGCCGTCGAAGGCTGCGGGGAGGTCGTCAAACTGCAGCGTGAGGTGGTTTACCTTCACCTGTCTCACGCCGACGGTCAGACCATAGATATAGGCCAGCACGCCGCCACAGCCCAGCAGGATGCCGATGTAGTGGCCCAGGTTGATGCGCGGCCAGCCTGTCAGCCGCATCAGACACGACCCGAGGAAGGAGCACAGGGCAAAGATGGCCTTCGGACCGACGAAGAAGCCCAGCAGGAGCAAATAGGTGTTGAGCCAGGCAAGGTCGGAGGGAGCAAAACTCGGGAGCGAGGCGAGGGTGATGGTATAAGTCGAGAGTGCGATGCAAGGCACCCACCACAATAGTCGCAGCCACCACGGCAGACTATATCGGCGGCGGAAATAGTGGACGTCGATATAGAGGTCGGAGAGGACGATGACCAACAGGAGGGGGATGACGATTCTTGCTATCACGGGCTCTGAGTGCTTCTATCTTGAATGGTCAGATGTTATCTTGATTTGTCAAATGCTATTTTGTACGGTCAAACTCCAGTTCCTCGCCGCGGTAGTCCTCGTCGAAGGTGCCGCGGTCATAGACGAGG
>OFMT01001238.1_pt1 | contig 19221 bp, 8 predicted proteins | sample 1541891 | NCBI WGS metagenome assembly OFMT01 (sample SAMN04209230, study PRJEB22552) | human gut metagenome | biome: gut; material: feces | host: Homo sapiens | place: USA: Oklahoma | reverse complement strand
AAATGTTACAGAGGCATATGGAATGCCGATTATTGACCTGACAACAGCTTAGTGATAAGCGGCAAAAAATAGAGTGTTAAAACTAAATAAGTCTCCTGGAAGGTAATAAAAAAGGTATTCCTTCCTAATATCGGCATTAAAATTGCTATCACGGTCGCTATTTTTATAGCGACTGTGAAATAAGACAATAGAAACGGGTAATTACTGGGATAACCAGAGAAAGGAATAGTATGTCTGTTGAAAATTTATCAGAAGAAAAAGATTGGAATATGTTAGGTACGTTAAAAAGTTTGAAAGCAGTCTTGGATGATTTAATGGAACAGGAAGGAGATTGGGATAAAATATATAACCATTTTGGGTATATGGCGGAAAATGAAACAGAGGCCAAAAAGAAATTGTTGTATTTTGCAGTAGAAAGTATTTATGCTCTTTCGGATTCTGACTGCGAAAATATGCTTGTATTGTTAAGAGGAAAAATTAATATAGGTTCGGATTGTAAAGAGGTGGTAATGGACAGGAGTTTGGATCATGAGGAGGTAGTAATAGATATAAATCCTTATGTTCTTTCTAAATATTTGGAGAGTAAGGAATGGATCGAGTATCCTATAAAAAGAGAAAAAGTAAAGGTTTTTCAATTAGAAAAAGGTGGGGAACGTTACCAGGTAAGCATTCCTTTTGATAAATCATTTTCTGACTACCATGATGTCATGTATGAGACAATCAAAACGATTGCTAGGGCAGAAAAGAAAACAGCAGAACAAATATCTTTTTATTTAGACAATCTTGCATTAGGAGAATATATTGAAAAATATCTTCCAGACGCAGATGTAAAAGAAGCAAAAGAAATATATAAGGAATTTGAAAGAAAAGGAGAAAAATAATGGATAAATTTGATCAGATTATTGATGATTACAAAGAAAAGAAGCTCGGGGTGGATGAAGCTGTAGAAAAACTGTGCGCATTAGACAGAGAGAATATATCTGACGTGGAATATACGGATGGAGAGGCTAAAGAAGCTAGAAAAAGTGCTATCGAGATGATTGAGGGAATCGAGGATGAGGCTTTGCTTGAGCTTATGTACAAGTATATGAAAAGGGTGATTGATGAAGAAAAGGAGAAAAAGAATGGATAGTCGAGGACAAGTTGTAAAGGATTACAAAGAAAGGAAAATAGAAGTATCCGAAGCAGTGGACAGATTAAGAGCATTGGATGAGGAAAATCCTCCTCATATCGATAAAAATCTCTCTATGGAAGAAAAGAGAAATGAAATCATGGAAATCCTTGAGAGACTAGGAGATGAAGATGTTCTGGATATAATGTGTGCTTATGCGGAGCGATTACTAGAAGAAGAACAGCTGGATAACAATTAACAAATAATTGTTACAGGACCCATGCCAAAAGGTGTGGGTCCTTTTTTTTGTATCTTCTGCTTTTTTTGCTAATCTATCATACTAATAATGCGAACGTTTTCGCAATATCTTTTTATCCTTCTATCTCCTATCTCTACAGGGGCTTAGAACAGCAGAGATAGGAGACAAAAATAAGGATAAAAATAAAAAATCGCTAATCTATCATACTAATAATGCAAGGCAATCGCGGCATAATTTCTAATCTTTTGTATCTGTTTTCTTGCTCCTGCAGAAACATACTGTGGGAGCGGGAGATAGATAAAGATAAAAGGAAAATGCCAATCTGTCATACTATATAGGAAAGGAAGACAGGCTTTATAAAAAAGCAAGAATTCCCTACTCTTTAGGCTGTGGGATGAATTGTAGAATTCGTAACGTCAGTGGTGGCGGAGAAATAATATCCCCACTGACATGAAGGGAAACACTGCCGGAAGAAGCATTGGCATTCAGCCTCCGCATAAAGGATACCGGCTGTGGATTAAAATCTACAAGACCTAAGACGGTGGAGATACAGGATATTGAGCAGGGAGAAAAAGAAAAAATGCTAATCTATCATACTACATATAGAGAATAAATCAGAAAGGTTGTGAGCGTTATGAATAAGACAAGAGATAAACCTAATTTATGATTATACGAAATACAAAAGAGAAGGGAGAAATCTGAGGTGATTAAAAAAATAGAATAAGGAGAGGTTTAAAAGGGAAAAAAAGAAAGGAGGCGTACCTCACTGTATAACAGTCCCTACGCTATAGTACAAAAAAGTATGAGAATAAGTAAAACCATGAAAAGAATGGCATCTGCATCTTTAAGTGCAGCTATGATGATGACAGCTGCAGCACCTGTTGTTACATCTTTACCGGTAATGGCCGCATCCAGCAAGGATACAAATAACAATACTGCAACAAGTAAGGATTTAACAAATGCTGATATCATCGACACATCAAAGACCGGTAGTATCACAGTACATAAATATGATATCACATCTGCAGAGGCCGCAGGAGCTTATACACAGGGACAGTATAAAGCAACTGGTCAGGCAGATTCAAGAGTAGAAAACGCATTATCTAAGTTTGCAATCCAGGGCGTACAGTTTACATACTTGAAAGTAGGTAATATTGAACAGTACAGCAATACAAAGGCTGATGGCAGCGATATTAAAGTTGTTTACGAGATCCCTACCGCATTAGCTGAGATCTTAAATTTATCCGAAGGTGATGCTACTGTAATGACAGGTGATGGCATCGCAAATCCATGTACAAATGCTGGCGTTTTACACTATACATCTACACAGATTGACGATGCATTAAATGCTATCCTTACGGCAGACGATGTTGCAGCAAAGAATGCCTTAGAATCTTACCTTATCGATTATAAAGAACAGAATAAAGATTCTGATGATGTGCAGACTGCCGATACTGGCGTGATCGAGACAGATGCAAACGGTCTTGCAAGTAAAGACGGACTTCCATTAGGACTTTATTTAATGGTTGAAACAAAGGTTCCAGAACAGGTAACTAGCACAGTTAACCCATGGTTCTTAACACTTCCATTTACAAACACAACAGCGGATGATAATGCAGAAACAGGACATGCCGATGATGGAGTTACAGATAAGGTCGGTGGGGAAAAATGGCTGTATGATTATGTAGCATATCCTAAGAACCAGACAGGAAACCCAACAATTGATAAAGCTGTAAGAAATGCTTACTCCAGTGATGCAGCACATAAAAATGATAAAGTAACAACAACAGAAGGAGCTAATTATTCCGGAGCAAATGATTCTACATCACTTGTTGTTTATAATAAAGATACGAATGCTGATAATAAGGCAGATACATCGGATAGTGCTTATGTTGCAAACAGAGGCGGTTATACAGGAGAAGGAAATAACACAGCTGGTAAGGATGGTAAAGGTTATAGTAACGACTTTAAGTATGATGATACAACAACTGCTTCCGAAGGAGATCTCCTTGATTACCGTGTTGTTTCCAAGTTACCACATATCACATCAAAAGCAACTTACTTAAGCCAGTACACATTTACTGATGCATTAAGCACAGGTATTACTTACAATAAGGATTTCAAGATTGCTTTCTATGACAATAAAGCAGATGCGGAGGCAAATAATACCGCTGTTGCAAAAGAGATCTGGGATCTTAAAGATGGTAAACACCAGGATGCTTATGCAACGGTTTCTGTAGATGATGGTGGTACTGAAAAAGTAACAGCCAACAAAGCAACTATCAAACTGACTGAAAAAGGGTTAAATCAGATCAATGGTACAAATGTAAAGGGTGCAGCAAATGCCTATGAAACAGGCGATACAAAGGCTGGTTACTCTGATTATTACATGGTACTGTACTACACAGCTACTGTAAATTCTGATGCAACTGTTACTTTGGGAGATAAGGGTAATGTCAATGATGTATCCCTTGTATGGTCCAGAACAAACAATAAGTACAGCAACTCCTTACAGGATAGAAACTATGTTTATAGTTATGGTATCGACCTGACTAAGACATTCTCTGACCAGAAGGGTGATGCTACAAAGGTACAGTTCAAGCTTTATAACTCCACAGACGCTTACTATATTATTGCAAAGAAAACAGAAGATGGACTTTATAACGTAACAGGTAAGACAACAGATAAAGCACAGGGTACAACATTTACACCAGCTTCCAATGGCAGACTTTACATCAAGGGTCTTGAGGGCGATAAATATCAGTTGACTGAGGTTGCAACAGATGACGGTTATACCTTATTAAAAGATCAGATGGTCATTAATATCAATACAACAAAGAGAGATATCAAGGCTTCTGTAGCAGGTACAACAGGTTTAGATGCAGCAAGCGCAGACGCGATCATCCAGAATTATGGTACAGGTATCAAGAATGAAGACGGACAGCTTGTAAATGCAGCTACTACAGACATTGGCGGTAAAGCCGTTTCTGGTCCTGCAAGCGAGACACCAAATGGACGTACTATCGGTAAGACGGATATGTATGAAGGTGATATTCAGGCAGCAACAGCGACAGTGGATAATAAACCATGTACGCTCTTAACATCTTCTACAGGTGATACAACATCTCCAAACGCAGAAGTTAAGATGTCTATTGAAAACAACAGAAGCCCTAAGATGCCTCTTACAGGTGGACAGGGCATGGTACTTATGCTCGTAGCAGGTGTTGGTCTTGTAGTTGGCGGAACATGCGTCGCTAATAAAAAGAAAAAGGAAAATGTAGCCTGCTAGGATTTGGCAGTTGCTGGATTTTAACCGGGGATGGGAAGGGATTCCCTTCCTCGGTTTTTCTTATAAATAAGGAGAAAATTATGAAAAACTTTATTTTTATTGTGCTCTGCCTTTTTATCTTGATATTTTATATACTAACTTACTGGCGAATCTTTACTAAACTTGGACGGAAAGGCTGGGAAGGAATCATTCCCATATATAATCGATATATTTTCTTTAATGAGGTTTGGGATAAAAAAGTCTTTTTAATGGATTTGTTTTTTACATTTATTGGCATTGCATTCGCAATAGCTTTTTCATATACTGAAATGTTCATATACGATCTATTGGTTGTATTCATTAATATAGTTCGTTTTATTATCCAGTTTATGTTCTGCAACAAGACTGCTGATGTATTTGGAAAAGGAAAATATTTTGGAATCTGGTTAGCTTTCTTTCCAATTATCTGTTATCCAATCCTTGCATTTGGGAGAGCTATACCAAGAGAAAGGAGGACCGTCTGAAAACGGTGGCGAATTCTTCTCCGGCTTAAAGATTCGGGATATTCTTCGCCTAAATTTTAATGAGAAGAAAAATAATACAGTTTATTATTATTTTTGTTGGAATCTGCCTGATTGCATACCCTTGGATCTCAAATTATGTTTATGAACATGCTGCACAGTCTACAGTTAATACTTATAGTGAAAAAGTTAAAGAGGTAAATAAAGACGATCTAAAAAAAATGTTAGAAGAAGCGAAAGCTTATAATGAAAAACTTCTTAAAGCAAATGTAGTTCTTACTGATCCTTTCTCAGGAGATACAACAGGAGGAATCAGTGAAGAGGAGTACTATAATGCACTGGCTCTTGATAATACTGGAGTTATGTGTACACTGGAAGTTCCAGCTATAGGTATAGATCTTCCTGTTTACCACGGAACCGCTGAAGAAGTATTACAAAAAGGAATCGGGCATTTAGAGGGAACATCACTTCCGGTTGGTGGAAAAAGTACCCACGCAGTCTTTACGGGGCACACCGGAATCAATAAAGCAAAGATGTTCACAGATCTGACCGAATTAAAAAAAGGAGATCAATTTTATATTCATGTATTGGGAAAGATTCTCGCCTATGAAGTGGATGAAATCAATGTTGTATTGCCTGAAGATACAAGAAAATTATCGATTGTAGAAGGAAAAGACTATGTGACGCTTCTTACATGTACTCCTTATGGAGAAAACACACACCGTCTTTTAGTTCGTGGAAAACGGACAAAATATGTGCCAAAAGAACGAGAAAAAGAAAAGAAAAAAAAGAAAATTGGTAATTCCCAGTGGATGCGCAATTACCGAAAAGGTATCATCATCGGACTTCTTGTTTCTAGTCTCTTTCTATTACTGTTTAAGATTTTTCAGAAATTGAAATCGAAAAAACAAAATAGGGGGTAATTTGATGAAAAGAGTAGGAAAAAAGATTCTTGCATTTGGCATGATTTTCTTTGGGTTAGCACTTTTCCTTTACCCTACAATCCAGACGCAAGAAATCAACATAAAAAGTAGCCCGTATATAAAAGAAGTAGATAAAAGTTACAAAAAGAACAAAAAAAGCGGCACAAGACCAGAAACAGACCTTTTTTACCGTCAGATGAAAGCATATAATAAACGGATTTATAAAGATGGACAAAAAGGAATTGTAGATATTTTTTCCTACACTGAGTTCCCTTCTATTGATTTGAGTGAATTTAAGGAAGACAGATGTGGTTATATCCAAATACCGGCAATGGATGTAAAGCTGCCTCTGTATGTAAAAGCAACAGAAGAGAATATGACAAAAGGTGCAACGGTATTAGGGAATACCTCCTTGCCGATTGGCGGTAAGAATACAAACTGTGTCATAGCGGGACACAGAGGTTATCATGGAGCCCCTTATTTTAGGGAAATAGAAAGGTTAAATCCCGGAGACAAAGTGTATATTAAAAATCCATGGGAAAAGCTTGCTTACAGGGTGGAAAGTATAAAGATTATTTATCCTGATGAATGCGATCAGATAAAGATTCAGAAAGGAAAAGATATGGTAACGCTTGTTACATGTCATCCATATAAGAGTCATGGAAGATACCGCTACCTGGTTTATTGTGTAAGAGATAACGGAGAAAAAGAGGAAAAAAAAGAAAAGAAAGTGAAGACAATGACAGGGATCACTTATGAGTCATCTAAAAAAGAAATAGAGAAAGATAAATGGATAGAAAGAATCCTGGCGGTGATCGTACTGATCTGTATCATCTCTTTGTTAAAACCAGTAGGCAAGAGAAAAAAAGAGGAAGAGCAGGGTTGATACTTCGTTCTTTTTGGGATAAAAATGAAATATTCCATCGTGTATATATAATTGATGATTATTATGTGACAGCAAAAAACGGTAGCCGGTTTTTGTTTCCTGCGGATAAATGCATCTTCCTTCATACAGAAAAATGAATCAGTTGTCAAATATGACATACTAGAGGAGGTGCGTGGAAAATGAACCTATAACCAAAGCTTTGGGTGTAGATTAAAATCTGTATGGATAAGAAACTTTTTGAGTTGTATTCTGTCATACTATAACTAGATAAGGAAAGGAGATATTAACTATGAACTGCAGAAAGAGATGGAAAGGAGAAGATATATATGGGTTTTAAAAAGATGATGCAAAGGCTTTTTATCTTTATTTTTATTTTTGCATTTGTATTTGGAGATTTTGCAAATACAGGGATATTTTCAAAAGGTACAGTACAGGTTCAGGCAGCAGATAAAGTGACCGATTATAACAAAAAGGGGCATACTTTACATTCGAATGCCAACATGGGAGCTGTTGCAGTTAAGGAACTGGGGCATGGAAGCCATACGCCTTTTCGGAAGTTTGTTATAGATGATAAAGATGATGGGAATAAACGTGTTATTTGCGGATATTCTCTTGGGCGAGGACATCCAAAGGATTCATATAAGAAAAAAGTTGTCCTGGCAACTAATTGGAAAGATGCACCAAAAAGTTCTTTATTCATGCATAATGTAAAACAAATAGCTAAAGGACTTTGCTGGTTTTACATTGATGTAGGTCCTAAAAATGCTACCACAAAGCAATCTTATTTTATTCAAACATATGTCTGGGCTGAGAGTATGGGCAGAAGTGTTGAAAAATCTCTTAAACAGCTGGCTTCAAGCAAGGGATGGAAATGGAAAGAGATAAATAAGATGTGGGAAGCAGTAAAAAAGCGAGATATAGAAGGTTATATTGCAATATACGAAAACACTGGGTGTAAAGTTGGAAATAAACTTGTTCACCAGCCATATTTTCGCTGGATAGCAATTCCTCCAGAGACTCAATCTATTTCCGCAAATGCAGATTATGAGTTATCTAAAAATGTAAATGTCAGTGTGGGTAAAGAAGACTCTGCAACAAGGGAAGCTGTAGCAGGAGCAAAGTTTAAAGTATCTACAACTGGTGTCTCCGGTTCTCCATGGGTGTTGACCACCGACAAAAAAGGAAATGCCAGCATGAGCATCACGAGAAAATTCAGTGGCAGCGGAAGTGGAAAATGTAATTATGTAAAGAATTGGGATAAGCTGACAAAAAAACAAAAGAAAAAATTAAAAGATAATGGATATTACCAGAATAAATCCCTGGCGCAAGCAGCAGCTAAAAAAATTGCGGAAAAGAAGGCACAAGAAGAAGCACAAAAGAAGAAAACAGCTTTTTCTGCTAACTGGACGATCGAAGAGATTGAATGTAAAGGGTATATTTACCAGAAAGGCGGAGTAAACAAATCTGTAAAGAAATACGAAAGAGGAAATACAACGTCCATTTCTAATACATTCAGTAATGTGCCAAAATACGGAAAGATCGAACTGTTTAAAGAGTGTAATGATTCTTATTCAAATGAATATGACCTAACCGGTGCGAAATATGAAGTACATAAGGGTGATTCTTATGATACCGGTTCAAGAGCCGGGGAGATCATTATCTCAAAAAATAAAAAAGATGGGAAAAATGTGTACAGCGGTACACTTGAAAATTTGAATATCGGTACATATTGGGTAAGAGAAACAAAAGCGCCGGATGGCTTTGAGAAAGATCCTGCAACATATAAATTCACTCTCGTTGATGAAGGAGGGAAGACACTGGTTGCAAAGGACAAAGATAATCAGACAATCACTTCCTTTACCTCGACAGAAACGCCTAAAAAGGGAACATTAACACTGATCAAATATTTGAAAGACCTTTCCTCAGAATCTGGTGTATTACCAGAAAAAGGGATCGATTTTACTTTAAAAGCGTCCTCTTCATTTGTTTCGGATAATCCATATGTAAAAGGGGTGACAAAAACAACAGGAGATGACGGTTCCGCTGTTTGGGAGGATATCCCATATGGATACTATACCCTGACTATGACAAGTGAGGGACTTCCTGATAATGAAACAACAGTAGGACCTTTTACCGTACATGTTACAGATGATTCCGATATAAAAACGGATAAAAAGGAATACTCCGGTCGAAATATCGTGATCGGTAAAACACCAGAAAGTGGAGAAACTGTTGATGAAGCTTTAGTTCTTGGTATGGTAGCCGTACATAAGACAACCAGTAAAACAGAAAAAAGCGGCGCAAAGGTATTTCATCCGGAAGCAGGCGCAAAATTCTGTGTTTATGATATAGACGGAAATGCTGTGACAGATACATTTACCACTGATGAAAATGGATATGGACGAAGCCAGAAAGGGATCAAAACCCCTGGTACCTATATCTTAAAACAGTTAGAGGGAACCGTATCATATAAATTGATGGAAGATAAAGAATTTGAAGTTACCGCAGAAGATCTCACACCAAAACCAGAGCCAAAAATCTTTGAATTTACAATTAACAATAGCTATAACGGTGACCGCATCTTCCTTGAAAAAGAAAAAGTACCGTTCAATCAGGATAAAGGAAAGTACGAGTATGATAAAAAAGAAGCTGAACTGGATGCCGAGTTCTCCGTACTTAATGTTTCAGCTATCAGCAGTGATGACCTTGCAAAGTTAAAAACGGAAGGAAAGATCTGGAAACAGGCGCAGAGGGTTCAGTTTGTAGAAAAATATAAAGATGCACTTCTTGCAACAATGCGGACCGATAAAAATGGTAAAGCATCCGCAGACATTGATCAGATTAAAGATGCCGATGGCACAATCCATTCCCCGATCGGAAAAGATGGATATGTGATTGTTCAGACAGCGGGAATTGATGGATACTATCTAAGCGGACCGTTGTTTTCAAAAGATGTCGATTCTAAGAAAAATGAGGACTCTACAGAGTGGGACGTTTCTTTAGAAAACTTAGAGAAAGCAAAGTATGCGATCGCACAGTTCACAAAAAAGAAAGTCACAGATGGAAAAGGAAACTCTTCAGCTGAATCAGATGCGGTATTTAAAGTACGTAAAAATGATGATACCTATTTAAAAGATCCAGACGGAAACGATGTGATCTGCCAGGCTGATAAAAATGGCATGATCACAATCCCATGGCTGCTGAAAGGGATCTATACTTTGGAACAGACAGACGGTTCCGATCTGCATGAAAGATTAAATGAAGAAACCAATACAGATGCTGTGTTCATTGTGGAAGCAAAAGATGTTATCGTCGATGCGGATGATATGAATGTTTTCCTTAATGATGGCACGTTATCAGCAGAACAAAAGGATCACATCGTGAAACTTGGCGATGAAGGTGTATTTACCGACAAGGAGCTTCCTGTAAAACTCACGATTTCAAAGACCTCCACTTTCTCAGGTATTCCATTAAAAAATGCAGGATTCACCTTATATAAAAAAGAAGGGGATGAGTTAAAAGAGATCGGGAAATATTATACTGGCGATGGGACAGACGGTTCTGTTTTAGGACAGACTACAGTGACAGGGCTTACATACGGCACATACATTATCCGGGAAACGGAAGCACCAGAAGGATATCTTCCTAGTGAATATGATACAGGTATCGATTCTACAGATGATAAATTTAAGTGCCAGGAAAAAGAGATCGTGATCGATGAGGATCATGTAGCCAAAGATGCAAATGGCGACCTTGTCTACCGGGAAAATAAAAATAATGCCGACAGTTCGATACTTGTTTTCCGTGATTCACCTATCTTTGGAAAGATCCGGATCAACAAGAGTGGAGAAGTTTTATCTGATTTCGTCAACACAACGACCGGTTTCGAGACGAAGACCTCTGGCATTGAAGGGGCAGTATATACTTTATATGCCGGAGAAGATATCAATGATGATAAAGGAGTACTTATCTGGCATAAAGATGAAAAGATTATGGATGCGACAACAGATAAAGATGGAATCGCGACTTTTATCAATAATAAAGTAGATTACACAAACGACTTCTTTATGGGCAAGTATTATATTAAAGAAACAAAAGCACCAGAAGGGTTTGACCTTGATACAGAGATCCATGAGATCAACCTGACATGGGAAAAAGGACCAAAAGATCTTGATATAGGGGACTGGCAGCCAGAGGACACAGACTTTACCGAAGAAGCGAGCCATGGTGATTACTTCCTTTGTACAGGGGAACAGTTAAACCCATACATCATCAATGCGGAAAAAGTAATCTTTACATACGAAAAAGCCCCGGCAGATGCAGAGTATGTATACGATGTATCCGCTGACAGGGTTGGAACAAAAGACAATCCAACGACCGCTGATGCAAACAGTACCGTTGTTTTATGGGAAGACCCAGAAAACGCTGATACTTTTTATGTATCCACACAGAGAAACGGACAGGAGATCAAATTTAATAAGATATCTTCAAAGATGTTTTATAAATGCCAGTATCTGACAGATGCCATTTTCTTTAATGTTGATACATCGAACATGATCTATGCAGACAGTATGTTTGCTTATGATACAGCCTTAAAAGAACTTGACCTTTCCAACTGGACGACTGGACGGCTGAACGTGACCAGCGAGATGTTTGCCAACTCGGGACTGTTAAAAAAGGTATATACCGGTGACACTGATCAAAAGATCCCGCAGATAGAATCCACGCCGACAGGCATCTATGTCACACCGAAACAGGCAAAATATCTTTATGCCGACCCAGATACAGATGACCCGGATACCCTGGAAGCAAGGAAGTTTACTGTAGACAGCTTTAACTATGCCTTATGTTACAGTGACGGACAAGCGGAAAGCATTGATCTTACAGAAGACGATATTGCATCGATCACACCAGAATATCCTTATTTTAAAGGGCAGTCCAACCGTTCCGGTCCATTAAAGATAACGATCACGTTAAATCCGGATTCTGATTATTATCAGTACACAAACAAAGGTGAGTTGGAAGTGACGGTAGATGTTGTAGACCCAGCGACCTTAAAATTGGAACCTACTGTAGATGAACATCCAGTAGTAGAGACGGATGTTGAAGATACACAGAAATCAATCTCTCTGTCAATCTTAAAGATAGATGCAGATAAAAAAGATGCAGCAGATGCGGAATTATCTGGTCTGCCAAAAGCTCAGTTTGGTGTTTATGCTGCAACAGATTTGAAAAACTATGATGGAGACACCATCATTAAAGAGGGCGAACTTATTAAGATGATCACCAGTGTCGGCAAGGATGAAGATGATGGCGGACGTAGTGGTACAGACAAGCTGCCGATAGGATATTATGCAGTAGATAAGAATGCAAAATATCTATATAAAGTGGTAGAGGAAGTGCCGCCAACCGGTTATGCCCTGTATCCAACCGCAAAACAGAATACAGCATATATCCCAAACCTTGATTATCTTAACAGTGATAAAGACACCATATTAAATAAATTAAAAGAGATCAATCCAGATACACTTAGTTCTGCTTATGATTTCTCAGAAAATACCCATACGTTTGCTTTTACTTTTACGGATGTAAAGGCACCAACGATCCGCAAAGACTGGGGAGAAAGAGGTCACAAAGGGTATGTAAAAGAAAAAGACCGTCCCGCTTCCCTGACCATAAATATGTACACAGACAAGGAAAAGAAAAACCTGTATAAAACGATCAAACTGACAGCTGAACAGAGCTGGATGTATGCATTTGACAGTAATATTGATCTGAGTAAATATTATTATACGGAAGTAATACCAAGTGGTGTAAGCTGGAAAGCAGATACAAGGGAATATGATATGGGCTTTTATAAAAATGGAGATGCAAACTGCGTAACATTTTATAACTGGACAGATAAAGAAACTCCTCTTGTTATCCCATCTGTAACAAAATACTGGGATGATAATGATAATGTATTTCAGAAGAGACCGAAAGAAATTAAAGTTAACCTGCTGCAGAATGGTGTAGTGCTAGATGATTATTCTACAGTATTAAATAAGAGCAATAACTGGACATTTACAGTAAAAGAAGATAAAGCGTTACCTAAATACGATGATACCGATCAGGAATACGTGTATACTTGGGAAGAGGATACTTCGGCTTTGTCAAAAGATTACGAGTTGACGGATACAAAGAATACTACGAGCAGCGATAGCAAATACACCTACATCCATACAGATATCACAAACACGTATGCAAAAGCCACAAGCGCACAGGTCAACAAATCATGGGATGATGAAAATAACCTTTATAAACACCGTCCAGAATCTGTGACGGTACATCTGCTTGCCAATGGGACACAGATCAACAAGTTAACATTAGAGTATACGGAAAACGGAAAAACAAAACAGATGAACATCACTGATGGAAATGTTGTTTTATCGAAAGAAAATAACTGGTCAGTAAAAGCAGTCAACCTGCCAAAGTATAATGGCAAGAATAAGATCACATATAGCTGGTCAGAAGAAACAATTCCAGATTACAGATTGACATCCGATGTGACAATAACAAAAGAAGAAGGCACAGCATTAGAATACACAGAGACGACTCTGGTGAACCACTTTAATGTACCAAAAGGTTCTGTGACAGTATCCAAACTGATCCCGGTACATTCTTTAGATTTCCGCCATGGAAATATAGATTTTACCTTTACTTTAAATGGAACTACGATCCACAACAAAGAATATATCGATAAAAAGACAGTAAAATTCACAAAAGATATGTCAACTGTAAAAGACAAGATCGTAACAGTAGACAATAAAGAATACCTTAAACTTTCTACAGTATTCGAGGATCTTGACTGGGGTGATTATATGATCACAGAATCCGGTTCAGAAAGCCGGTATCAGTTTGATAAGATTTCCGGGCTTTCCGGGGCAGTATCTGGAACAGAAAAAGACGGAACACCGTATGTTTCCTTTACTGTAGACTATGACCATAAGGAATTTACCGGAACTTTTGAGAACCGGACTAACCCTGCCAGCGTAAAGATCATCAAATATGGTAACAACAAAAAAGATAAATTAAAGGGAGTAACCTTTAAGATTGAGAAGATCCTTGCTGACAAAAGTACAGAACTGACTGCAACAAAAGAAACCGATGCTAACGGAGAGATCACTTTTAGTGACCTTGACCCGGGAGATTACCAGATCACAGAAACAAAGACAGTCAATGGACACAGCCTGTTAAAAGATCCGATCAAAGTAACTCTCCCTATCGCACTTACACAAAAAGAGGCAGCAGCTAAACGGGCAGACACTACAAAAGCGAAATATGATAAGACAAACGGATTATATTACTTCTATGATGTTACATATGATGTCGATAACGAAGCAATCCCAAGCGTACCGATGACGGGCGCCTTTGATAACTGGAAGACATTTGTTCCAATTATTTTAGCGATGGCATTGTTTATCGGAGTCGGTATTTATCAGATGAAAAAGAGAAAAAAACCAGTAAAATAAGAGCAATGAAAAGGGCGGTTACGAACCGTCCTTTTCCATATTAATAGAAAAGGTTTCCGCCATTACTGATAGAAGAAAGGAAAAAATTCATGTCTTGGGTTTTATTATCATTATAAAAAACAAGAATTCCCCTACCTCTTTAGGTTGTGGGATGAATTGTAAAATTCATGTAACGTCAGTAGTGGGCGGAGAAACGGTATCCCCCACTGACAGGAAGTGAAACCCTGCCGGAGAAAATACCGGCATTCAGTTTCCGTATAAAAAATACCGGCTGGGGATTAAAACAATAGAAAAAACGAAATATCGAAAGCAGTGGCTGATCGATTCCGCAAGGGAAATCATGCCGGAAATATAAAAAAGAATTCAATTCTTTTTCTTATAAAAATTTGGCAGAAATATGATATAATAAAAATAATGATATAAAAAATTTAACAAAAAATCTTTTTATAAAATCTGTCCGACTTTCCAAAGAGGTTAGATAAAAAATATTTCTACATAGATAAAAAATATTTCTACAGAAAAATCAGATAAGTAAGATTTCTGTCATACTATATAAGAAAGGGGAACAGACTTTATAAAAAAACAAGAATTCCTCTACCGCTTTAGGTTATGGGATGAATTGTAAAATTCGTGTAACGTCAGTGGTGGGCGGAGAAACGGTATCCCCCACTGACAGGAAGTTAAGCCCTGTCGGAAAAAAATACCGGCATTCAGCCTCTGCATAAAGAATACTGGCTGTGAATTAAAACAAGAAAGGAAGATTTTATGAGAAAAAAGATTTATGGGATTGCCACAGCATTGGCACTCGCAATGGGATGCGGCTTGTTTCTGACGTATCCGGTACAGGCAGCGGAAACAAATATTTTTCAACAGGATTCAAATGGAAATTATATACTGCCTGATGGGACAATTTTTCAATCCGTTAAAACTTTAAAAAATGGAAAAATAATGAAATATTATGATGTTGAACCATTTGATTCGAAAGGAGAATTTTTAAAAGGGAAAATCCTTTACGATGGGGAAGAATTTCAGTTTGAACAGTATAATACAAAAGTTGGAGCTTGTGATATTGAAAATCCAGGATACAATGTTCTTGATAAAAGTACACAAAAATTTTGTATTCGTGAGCATCCCGAAACCTACTTTCCCGCTTTAACTGCTACTAAAAAAGTAAACGATCTTATCAATAAATATGAGGCTCCAAGTGCAAGGATGCTTCCAAAGTATGTTGATAAGACTTCCAAAGTATACAAAGAAATGGAAACCGCGGCAAAAGAAGCAACAAAAAATTGCAAAACTGACTATGAGAAGATTACCACCATCACAGATTATGTCCACAGTGTTATGACATATGATATCTCAAAATCTCATGTAGTATGGTCTATGGAAGATGCATGGAATACCAAAACAGGTGTCTGTGACCAATATTCGCAGATTATGGAGAGAATGATGCAGATCCTCGGAATTCCTTCTTTTCAGGTAGCAGGAAAAAATCATGCCTGCACGCTTTCTTATGACAAAGACAGCAAAAAATGGATATTTAGTGATCCAACAAATGGGATCAAAGACTGGAATCCATATACTAGAGCAGGAAATGCAGACGTTGTGATTGAGAATATCGGATATTTAAAATTGAATAATGCGTATTATTGTATAAATTTTGACCGGAAAAATCCTGAAAATGGCATGGATTATGATAACTGGGACTTTCCAGAAAAATGGGGAGTAGAACTTCATGATTGGGATTACACAAAAGGTACAGATATCATAATTAACGATACAGCCCTTGAAGGAATTCCTTTTACAGCTATTTCTGAAAAAGCATTTTTTAATGACAAGCAGCTGACTTCTCTTTCTTTACCATCTAGTGTAGAACGTGTGGACTCTTTAGCCTTTGAAGGCGCTTCTAACCTAAAAACCATCACTTTCTCTGACAGTGGAAAAGGACTGAAAAAGATTGACAGCCTGGCTTTTAAGGATTGTTCCTCGTTAGAGAGCATTGATCTGTCTAATGCAGAGATTACAGAGATTCCGGTCCGGGCTTTCGAAAACTGTACCTCGTTAAAGTCTATAAAACTTCCGTCCACTGTTACAAAGATTGCAGATAATGCTTTTGCAGGGTGTAGTAATCTGGAAGAGATAAAAGGACTTGAACAGTGTAAGATCAGTGAACTGTCAGCAACTGCCTTTGATGGCTGTGTAAGATTAAAAGATATTAATCTTTCTAATGCAACGATCGCTGCAATACCAGATCAAATTTTTAGTGGGATGCGTGGGCTTATCAGTGCTACTGTCCCAAAAACAGTGACTTCTATTGGAACAGAAGCTTTTTATGCCTGCAAGAATTTAGAGATGATCAATGGGTTGTCTGACTGCAATATCACAAAGATTGGAGAAAAAGCATTTTATAACTGTTGGAGCTTAAAAGGAGCAGATCTTTCCGGAAGTTCTCTTACTGTCCTTCCTGCGTCTGCATTCAAGGGAGATACTGCCCTGCTTTCAGTTAAAATGCCCGAAAGTTTAAATGAGATTGGGAACGAAGCGTTTTATGGCTGCTCTGCCATGAAGAAGCTTGATCTGAACAATACCAGGCTTACAACGATCGGTAATAGTGCATTATCAGATATGACATCCCTTATGTACATAAACCTGCCGGATACGGTAAATAGTGTGGGTGCAAAAGCATTTGATTTAAATCTCCGCTTAGATTCCAGCGATACCGCCTTGATGCCAACGGTAGTATCTGAAAATGTAACACCTGCTTCGGTAAATTATACCGATAATAATGTCTCTCCATGGAAGAGAAGGCAGGTTATCTTTCGTGATAATGCGGTTGCTGTTTATTTTGATGGCAACGGTTCTAACGGAAAGACCGCAAATGCCCCTGTTTTTGCCAGTGCAGGCACAAAGATATCCATACCTGCTTGCAAATATACAAAGAAAGGCTATCTTTTTACGGGATGGAACACAGAAAAAGATGGCAGTGGTACAACATATAAAGCCGGGGCAAGGACCTCGGATGCTATTTCCATCCTCTATGCACAGTGGCAGAAAGCAACCGCAAAAGTGACACTGGAGTTTCCGGGTGGAAAGTATACAAATGCTTCCGGAAGTACATGGGATGACAGTTTTTCATTTACAGCTTCTTTCTCTTCAAATAGTTCGGTTACTTACCTGCCGTTTGCACAGAACATGACAAAAGAGGGATGTACCTTTGCCGGATGGTATACTGAACCAGAGTATAAAAAGAGAATAGAATCCCTGACGATCCGTACTGCGATAGACGGCATGACCCTTTATGCCAAATGGAACGATACCCATGAACATGTTTGGGACGAAGGGGCGATCACAACAAAACCGACCTGTACCACACCGGGCGTAAAAACCTATACCTGCTCGGTCTGCCAGAAAACAAAGACAGAAGAGATTCCTGCGACTGGACACCAGCATACGGAAGTCCGCAATGTAAAAGAAGCCACCTGTACAAAAGAAGGTTATACAGGTGATACCTATTGTACAGACTGTGGGGAGAAGCTTTCTGATGGTAAGAGCATTCCGAAGAAAGACCACGATTATGAAGTAAAAGAGCATAAAGATGCAACATGTACTAAAGCAGGATACACGCTCTTTATCTGTAAAAAATGCAGAAACGAAAAGCGGGAAGAAATCCCTGCAGCCGGACATCTGCATACCGAGATCAAAAATGCAAAAGAAGCAACTTGTATGAAAGCCGGATATACTGGAGATATGTATTGTAAGGACTGCGGAGAAAAAATCTCTTCCGGAGAAGTGATCGCGAAATTAGCACATACCTGGGATGAGGGAAACGTTACCAAGGAAGCCGACTGCAAAGAGACGGGCGTAAAGACCTATACCTGCCATAAATGCGGAGCAACAAAAACAGAAGACATTCCAAGGACAGAGCATACCTGGGATGAGGGAGAGGTAACAACAGCTCCTACCTGCACCAAACCGGGAGTAAGAACCTATACTTGTAGTGTCTGCAAAGCAACAAGGACAGAAACAATAAAAGCGACAGGGCATCTGCATACAGAGATCCGTAATAAAAAGGATGCATCCTGTACAGAAAACGGATATACTGGTGATACGTACTGCAAAGACTGCGAAGAACTTCTGAAAAAGGGTGAAACAGTAGATGTATTAGGACATCAGTGGAAAGAAACTAAAAGAGTAGAACCATCTTATACAGAAGATGGACAGATCATTTACACCTGTAATAGATGTGGTGAGCAAAAGGCGGAAACCCTTGAAAAGCTCGCTTATCCAAAGGCAGGTACAAAATACACCGTAGCAGGCTGCCAGTACAAAGTCACGAAAGCTGGGGCAGAAGTAAGCCTTATCAAGGCAAACAAGAAAGCGAAGCGTGTGACGATACCAGCGGTCATCAAGGTAAATGGAGTTACCTATAAAGTAACATCGATTGGAGCAAAGGCTTTTAACGGCAATAAGAAGCTTACGAAGGTAACTATCGGCATCAATATAAAGAAGATCAGCAACAATGCATTCTATAAATGCAGGAGCTTAAAGATGGTAACTATCAAGTCGGTGCTGCTTACGAAGAAAACGGCAAATAAGAAGGCGTTCAAGGGTGTAAACAAGAAGATGGTGATCAAGGTACCGAAGAAAGTAAAGAAAGTTTATGTGAAGATTTTTAAAGGGGTTAAGGTTAACAAAATAATATAAGGATTCCCCTTCCTCAACATCAGTAGGTAGGGGAGGAA
>OFMT01001234.1_pt1 | contig 19260 bp, 14 predicted proteins | sample 1541891 | NCBI WGS metagenome assembly OFMT01 (sample SAMN04209230, study PRJEB22552) | human gut metagenome | biome: gut; material: feces | host: Homo sapiens | place: USA: Oklahoma | reverse complement strand
TGTTGATACGCTTGCTCGCGCTCTTTTAAATAAAAAATTTAAGGAGTGAAACACTGGTGAAAGATAATTCAGTATTGGAAATGAAAAACATATCCAAAAGCTTTCCCGGAGTGCGCGCTTTACAGAATGTGGATTTCAGACTTTGCGAAGGTGAAATTCACGCTTTAATGGGCGAGAATGGTGCAGGAAAGTCAACCTTAATTAAGGTTTTGACCGGCGTATATGAAAAAGACGGTGGTGAAATTTTTCTTAAGGGATTGGATAAAGCAGCGGTGATCCGCTCACCACAGGATGCACAGAATCTTGGAATCAGTACAGTGTATCAGGAAATTACTTTGTGTCCTAATCTTTCAGTTGCAGAAAACATGTACATTGGAAGAACCAAAGGAGCAGGAACAAACTGGAAAAAAATGAATGCGGGAGCAGATAAGATTTTAAAATCTCTTGATATACCTGCAAAAGCTACACAGCAGCTTTCAAGCTGTTCAATTGCGATTCAGCAGATGGTTGCAATTGCCCGTGCAGTAGACATGGAGTGTAAAGTATTAATTTTGGATGAGCCAACTTCATCACTTGATGAGCATGAAGTTGAGAAGCTTTTCAAACTTATGCGTGATCTTAAGAAGAAGGGCGTTGGTATCATCTTCGTTACTCATTTCCTTGATCAGGTATATGAGGTCTGTGATAAGATTACAGTATTACGTGATGGCCAGCTTGTTGGTGAATACGTAATTGAAGATCTTCCAAGAGTTAAGCTTGTTGCTAAGATGCTTGGAAAAGAATTAGATGATATGACAGAAATTCGTGATGATAGTCTCGTATACAAAGAAAAAGATGCTTCAGAACATATATTTGAAGCTCAGGGACTTCAGAGCAATGCCGGAATCAAACCATTTGATTTCTATATCAACAAAGGTGAGGTTAACGGATTTACAGGACTTCTCGGTTCAGGACGAAGCGAGTGTGTTCGTGCAATATTTGGTGCAGACCGTGTTATTCATGGTTCTGTTAAAATTAAAGGTAAAGACGTAAAAATTTCGAAACCTATCGATGCCATGAAACATGGTATTGCATATCTCCCTGAAGACCGTAAGGTTGACGGTATCATTGGAGATTTGTCGGTTCGTGAAAATATTATTCTTGCTTTACAGGTTCTTAAGGGATTCTTCAGACCTATATCAAAAGCAGAATCATATAAGTTTGCAGATGAATATATTAAACTTCTTGAGATTAAGACTGCATCTGCAGATACCCCAATTAAATCTCTTTCCGGAGGAAATCAGCAGAAGTGTATACTTGCTCGTTGGCTTCTTATGAATCCGGAATACCTTATTCTTGATGAGCCTACACGAGGAATCGACGTAGGTACTAAGGTTGAAATTCAGAAGCTCGTTCTTAAACTTGCTTCAGGTGGTATGAGTGTAACATTCATTTCTTCTGAAACAGACGAGATGCTTCGTACATGTTCAAGACTGGTTGTTATGCGTGACCGTAAAGTGGTTGGAGAACTTACCGGTAGTGACCTTACACAGAATAAGATTATGAGTACAATTGCCGGAGGTGACAATTAAAAATGGGAAAGACTAAAACAGAAAAGTCCGGATTTTCATTTTCCGCGATTTTGAGAAACCAGTTATTTATTCCTATCGCAGCATTATTGTTACTTGCTTTGTTTAACCTGATTATGGACCCTTCATTCTACGCTATCAGATTAGGTGAGAATGCTGATGGATTCAAAGTATTGTCAGGAAACCTTATATCAATCCTTGATAAGGGTTCAGAGCTTGCAATACTTGCGATTGGTATGACACTCGTTACTGCAGCTACAGGTGGACAGGATATTTCTGTTGGTGCTACAATTGCTATCGCTGGATCAGTTATCCTTAGAGTAGTTTGTGGTGGAGAACAGAGTGTTACTGAATATAAAGCTCCAATTATTGTTGCTTTAATTATTGCTATTGTTGTTTCAATGATTTTCGGAGCATTTAACGGAATGCTTGTTGCTATATTTAATATCCAGCCAATGGTTGCAACACTTATCCTCTTTACAGCAGGACGTTCAATCGCAGCATGGATTAATAACAACACACTTCCAGTTGTTAATGTTAAATCATTCGGAACATTTGGTAACTATATTCCAGGATTCCCTATTCCAACACCATTTATCATTGCTATGATATGTGTACTTCTTATATTCCTTGTACTTAAGTTTACAACACTTGGTTTATATACACAGGCAGTTGGTATCAATGAGAATTCATCAAGACTTAACGGTATTAACCCAATATTTATCAAGTTCCTTACATTCGTAATTCTTGGTATCTGTGTTGCTATAGCAGCACTCATAAAGGTTAGCCGTATTTCAACTATCAACTACTCAGTAGTTGCAAAGGATATTGAAATGGATGCTATCCTTGCAGTTGCACTTGGTGGTAACGCACTTAGTGGTGGTAAGTTTAATATGACAGCTTCTATTATTGGAGCATATGTTATCCAGTTCCTTACTACTACACTCTATAAGTTCAAAGTACAGTCAGACGCACTTCCAGCTTACAAGGCTGTTGTAGTTATTTTGCTTGTTGTACTTAGTGCACCTGTTGTAAGAGAAAAACTCACACAGCTTGGTGCTAAAATGAAAGCAAATAAAAAGGAGGTCAGCTAATATGTCATCAAATAAATCAGCTGTATCCGGTAATGGAATTGGTACAAAATTAAAGAATATGACTGATACAAATCTCTTACTTGGGATTACAATTGTTGTTTTCTTCTTAATGTACATCGGAGCTATCGTGTTCCAGGGTGCTGGATTCCTTAAACCACAGACCTTCTTTAACATACTTAATACACAGGGTGGACTTATTATTGTATCTTGTGGTATGAGTATAGTTATGATTACCGGTGGAATCGATATTTCAGTAGGTGGTGTTGTTGCACTTGTTACAATGTGCTGTGCAGTTAATCTTGATTTCCATAATGGAAGCGTATTAACTTCAATACTTATTGCTCTTGGAATTGGTATTGCATTTGGTGTTGTACAGGGATTCTTAGTAGCATACCTTGACATTCAGCCATTCATTGTTACTTTGGCCGGAATGTTCTTCGCAAAGGGTATGACAACTATTGTTAATACTAACCCATTCAACGTTGCCAATGAACAGTTCCAGGCACTTAAAAATACTCGAGTAATCGTTCCTGGAATGGGTTCTACAAACAGAAAAGGTATGTATGTAGATGCTTACGTTGAGGTTGGAGTTATAGTTGCTTTAATTACAGTTGTTGTTCTCTTCTGTGTACTCAGATGGACAAAACTTGGACGTAGCTTCTATGCAGTAGGTGGTAATTCACAGAGTGCTCTTATGCTTGGTATCAATGTTAAGAGAACACGTTTCATTTCACACCTTATCTGTGGTCTTCTTGCAGGAATTGCAGGTTATGTATACTTCATTCACGTAGGTAGTGGTTCAGCTACTAATGCGAGTGGAATGGAAATGAACGCCATAGCATCATCCATCATCGGTGGTACAATGCTTACTGGTGGTGTTGGTAATATCATTGGAACATTCTTCGGAGTGCTTTCACTTTCAACAATCCAGAACATTGTTACACCAGCATGACTTGACGATGCATGGTGGACAGGTATTACTATTGCAGGAATGCTTTGTTTATTCCTTGTATTACAGAGTGTTATCATGGCTCGTAAACATAGAGCTTAATATCCTTAAATTTTCTATAATCCTTAATAATGATTATGTTTTTACGGCTTCGCAGAGAGCATCTGCGGAGCCGTTTTTACGTGCTTGCAAAAAAAATATAAAATTGATATAATTCGTATTAGTGTTTTGTAACGTGATTTTTAGGTATTAAGGAATAGAGTTTGGATAACTTCAGGGGGTGAAGTTTTGAAAAAACGTTGTTTTGCAGTGATGGCAGCCGCTGTTATGGGGTTAAGTTTTTTGACAGGTTGTACCGGAGAAGCAAAGAATGAGGATGTGAAGCCTGAGACCACTGATAATATTGTTTCAGATCCTGACAATACTGACAGGAAAGATGTAAACACAGAAAATCCTGCAGAGAATACTGATGATAATACAGATAAAGCTACTGATACACCGGAGAATAATACATTAGATAACGAAGAAAAAAACAGAACGGATAATCTTACAAAGAGTGATAACAATGCAGATAATACAGATAATCTTATAAGTGTAGGTTTTGCCCAGGTTGGCCATGAATCAGCATGGAGAATGGCTGCAACAACCTGTGCTCAGGAAACCTTTTCTGAAAGTAAGGGATATAATCTTGTATTTGTTGATGCGGACAATAATCCTGAAACCCAGAAGGAGGCGGTCAGATCATTTATTGAGCAGAGGCTTGATTATATTGTTATTGATCCTATAGTAACGTATGGATGGAATGAAGTTTTGAAGGAAGCTAAAACCCAGAATATTCCTGTATTTCTTATAGACAGAACAATTGACTGTGATGATTCACTTTATGTCGCCTGGTTTGGCTCTGATTTTGAAGGTGAGGGCGAGGCGGCCGGTGCATGGCTTCAGACATATCTTGAAGCTAAGGGACGACAGGATGAAGAGATTAATATAGTAACTATAGCCGGAACAATAGGTTCTGCAGCCCAGCTTGGCAGAACCAGGGGCTTTGGAAAATATCTTAACAGTAATACTAACTGGACAAGGCTTGAAGAAAAGGATGGCATGTTTACGGAAGAAGACGGTAAGAAGGTTATGAAAGAATTCCTGGACAGCTATGATAATAAAATTGATGTTGTAATATGCCACAATGATAATGAGGCCTGGGGGGCCATGGAAGCCTTAGATGAAGCAGGAATAAGTTATGGAGTTAATGGTGATGTCATAATTGTATCATTTGATGCAGTACATGATGGTTTAAAGAGAGTTCTTGATGGGAAAATTAATGCAGATTTTGAGTGTAATCCTCTTTCAGCACCTTATGTTGCTGACGCCATAAATGATATGGAGAATGGAAAAAAAGTGAAGAAAAAAATCAATTATATTGACGAAGGATGCTTTCAGGCAGAGGATATTGTGACAAGGATTGAGTACGGCAAAAAGACTATGCGAATGCTTACCGTTACAGAAAAAATGCTTGAAGAGAGAGCGTATTAGTGGTATAATTAATTAAAGTTTTGTAAAATACAAAATAATAAAACGGAGGTATCAATAATGAAGAAAAATGGATTAAGAGTTTTTGCAGCAAGCGCTGCAGTATGCCTTATGGCTGGTCTTGTTGCAATTGGCAATGGTGGTGCAGCAAAGGCTGATGCAAACGGTACATGTGATTATACGTTTGAGGATGGTAATGTAGGAGAATTCAACAGTAATGGAGTAGCATTCAGTATTGAGGAAGGTCTTAACAGTAATGCTGGAGCAGAGTTTGGCGAGAATGTTACAGGTAATAACTGTCTTAAAGTATCAAACAGAGCTAAGGGAACTGACTGGTGGGAGAGAAATGGTGCATGCTATGACCTTAAGAAACTTACACCAGGAGTTACATATAAGATTTCAGTAGATGTTTCACATGAGAATGATGCAGTAGAAGATAAAGGATACAGTGTACAAAGAGCATTCAAGATGGGAGTATATTTCTCAAAGGGATATCAAACATCAGGTAGTGATATTGTAGCTGCAGATGGTAAAAAGTATGCTTCAGACTCAGAGGAAGCTAAGCAGGTTAAGGAAACACAGAATGCTATGTACAATCAGATTGGTTCACTTAAGGGTGCTGAAAAAGGTACATGGGAGCGTCTTGAAGGTACATTTACAGTAAAAGATGATGAAGCAAGTCTTGCTGGTAATTGCTACCTCTTCATTTTCATGGCTTATCCAGAAAAGGCTGGACAGGGTAACAATGTTTCATACAGTGATAAAAATACAGAAGATTATTTCATTGATAACTTTAGAGTAGCTGAGGTTGTTAAGGCAACAGAAGCACCTGCAACACAGGCTCCAACAGTTGCACCTGCAACACAGGCTCCAGCAGTTCAGGCTCCAGTTCAGACTCCATTTGTTGCAGTTGATGAACCAGAACTTGAAGTTGGTTATGAAGAAGCTGTTAAGGGAATTACATATAAGGTAACCGGAAAAGATACAGTAGCTGTTGTTGAATTTGATGAGCCAAAATCAAAGCTTAACATTCCTGCAACAATTTCATTTGAAGATGATGAATTTACTTACAAGGTAACAGCAATCAATGCTAACGCTTTCAAGGGCGAATCAGATATCAAGTCTGTTACAATTGGTGCTAACGTAGCTACAATCGGAAAGAATGCATTTAGCGGATGCAAGTCACTTAAGACAGTAACTATTAAGTCAAAGGCTATTAAGTCAATTGGCAAGAAGGCATTCAAGGGAACAGCTAAGAAGATTACAGTTAAATCACCAAAGGCTAAGAAGGCTGCTTACAAGAAGCTTCTTAAGAAGGCAGGAATTTCTAAAAAAGCTAAATTCAAATAATGTACATCACAAAGATGTTATAGAAGGATAGCTTATAGAAGTAGTACATAAAAGAATTGAAATGCATATTACATAGTTAAACATTGAATATCAGACGTGAGTATTCCTGCGTCTGATATTCTAGATAATAAACAAAAATGCAAAAAACTATTAATATGGAGGTAAAACATGAAAAAGAAACGTGCTTTAACACAAAAGATTATTGCAATTACAGCAGTAGTCGCTATGGGGTTATCAGTTGTCCCTGCTGCTAATTCAGATGCTGCAGCAAAGGTTAAACTGAACAAAAAGAGTATCAATTTAAATGTAGGCGGCAAATTCACACTTAAGGTATCAGGAAAGAATATTAAGCGTGTAAGTTTTAAGTCAACTAAGAAAAAATTTGTTGCAGTTAAGAAAAAGGGCAGAAAGAAAGCGGTTATTACAGCTAAAAAAGCTGGTAAAGCAGTTGTAAAAGCAACAGTTAAGCTTAAAAAAGGTAAGAAAGTCTTATCATGTGCAGTAAAGGTAAGTAATAAGGCTGATAATAAGCAGAATGTTACAGTTCCAAAACAGACACCTGTAAGTGCAGCTACAAGCCTTACACCTAATTCTACAGTAGCACCAACAACAAATACAACTCAGACACAGGTACCTTCACCTACAACAGATCCTTCAGTTCCAACAGCTGTTCCTGTTTTAAATGAGAATAATCTTGCTGTTGTAGATTATCCAACAATATTCTCAGATATTCCTGACTGTGATTTCATACGTGTAGGCGGCAATTATTATATGGTTAGTACAACTATGAATCTTTGCCCTGGTGTACCTATTATGAAGTCAACAGATCTTGCTCATTGGGAAATTGTTAATTATGTATATGATGCACTTCCAGATCTTGAGCAGAACAATCTTGAGAATGGAAAGCAGATGTATAGTAATGGCTCATGGGCCGCTGCAATCAGATATAACGAAGAAACTGGTTTATTCTATGTCGTATTTAATGTAAATGGTGGTGGATTCTTCTGCTACACAACTAATGATATAGAGAATGGAACATGGCAGGGATATCATATCGATGCAAGTTTCCATGATCCTGCACTTTTATTTGATGATGGACATATGTATGTAATATATGGTGGTTCTAATCTTCAGGAGCTTGATTTTGAAGAGCCTTTCAATGAAGGAGAGCTTGGAGAACTTGTTAAAGTAGGTAATTCTAAGAAGTTATTTGATAAGCCATCAGAGTGGGGCCTTTGGGAAGGTTCACATGCATATCACATAGGCAAGTATTACTATATTATGATTATTGCTTCTCCTGTTTCAGGATGGTTCAGAACAGAAGTATGTTACAGAACAGATGACCTTCTTAATGGTGAGTGGGAAGAGCAGATAGTATATCAGGGTTCAACATATGAATATACAACAGGTCTTGCCCAGGGTGGTATCGTAGATACTATTTATGGTGACTGGTACGGAATTCTTTTCCAGGATCATGATGCAGTTGGACGTATTCCTTCAATTGTTGCCGTTAACTGGGATTACACAGACAAAGATGGCAACAATTATAAAGACTGGCCAATTATGGGAACATATGATGATAATGGTGAGTTCCATGCAAGTGAAGCTAAGCAGTCTATGAAGGTAAGACTTAACAATAGTGGAAAGTCTAATTATATTGTTGATGATGACGATTTCACATATGCAGAAGGTGATAAACTTAAACTTGTATGGCAGTGGAACCATAACCCTGACAACAATAACTGGTCAGTAACAGCAAATCCAGGTTACTACAGAATAACAAATGGTGCTCTTGCTAATAATATCTGGTTTGCAAGAAACTCACTTACACAAAGAACAGTAGGACCTAAGTTCACATCAGAGACAGCAATTGTTACAGATGGAATGAAGGCAGGAGATTATGCCGGAATTGTAGCAGTTGGAAGCGACTACGGTATGATCGGTGTTAAATGTGATGAGAATGGCAACAGATACATATTCCAGGGAAGCGGAACTGATGGTGGTAAGAAGGCTAAAGCATCTGATGTTATTAAAGAGAATGCTGTATCAAGTGAGCAGATAAAAGATGGCGAAAAAGTATTTCTTAAGGTTGAATACAGTTTCAATACAGGAAAACAGAGATCTGATAAGGCAACCTTCTACTATAGCATGGATGGATCAAACTGGACCAAATTTGGTGAGGAACTTTCAATGAGATTTGATACAGGAACAACATTCATGGGTGCAAGAACCTGGCTTTCAAGTTATGCTACAAGCGAAGAAGGCGGATATGTAGATTTTGATTATTACAAGCAGTATCAGTAAATAGAAGCTTTGTGATGGAAGTATTCTTAATGTAAGCTTCCTTAATAGAAGCTTATAATGGAAGTATTTTTAATGTAAGCTATTTTTAATAGAAGCTATCTAAAAAAATTAGTGATAAAAACCTTGTAATTGAAATTTTAACAAATGACATCGTCCCTATTTCAGAATGAGACTGAAACAGGGGCGATGTTTTTTACAATTATTTTAAGTTATATATTGTTAATAACAGGTGTTTCATTTATAATACAAAATATACGCTTATAAGAGATAGGAGAAAAGCAGGGATGAATTCATTAGCAATTAAAAAAGAGAAGGGACTTAATAATCCTATAATTGCCCAGAGGTTTTTAGCAGATCCATATGCAATCGAATATGAAGGAAGAATCTATGTATATGGAAGCAATGATTCAGGCGGATTTTATAAAAATGATGCTGGGGAATATTATAAAAACAACTATGGTAACATCAAAGGAATAAACTGTATATCATCTGATGATATGGTTAACTGGACAGATCACGGAATCATTCAGGTTGCTGCAGATGAGCACAGCAAACGTGAGGGAATTGCAAAGTGGGCTAGCAATTCATGGGCTCCGGCTGTATGCTATAACAAGGTGAAAGATGAGAAAACAGGTGAAGAAAAAACAAAGTTTTTTCTTTATTTTGCCAATTCAGCAGCTAATATAGGTGTACTTGAGGCTGACAGTCCTATTGGACCATGGAGAGATCCACTTGGAAAGCCTATGATAACAAGAGAGGATGCTGGAGTTGCTGGAGTTGAATGGTTATTTGACCCGGCAGTGCTTGTAGATGATGATGGCACAGGTTATATATATTTTGGTGGTGGTGTTCCAAGTGGAATGGAGAAGGCACCTAAGACCGGAAGAGTTGCAAAGCTTGGTAAAGACATGATTAGTCTTGATGGTCCAGCAGTGCTTATTGATGCACCATATATGTTTGAGGATTCAGGTATCAACAAAATAGGTGATACATATTATTACAGCTATTGCAGTAACTGGTCAGAAGAGGCTGGTCAGGCAATGGGTAAGGCTCAGATTTCATATATGACAAGTAAAAACCCAATGGGACCATTTACTTATCAGGGTGAGATGATGCAGAATCCTGGACAGAGCCAGTACTTTAGTGGTAAAGCATGGGGCAATAATCATCATTGTGTACTTGCTGTAGATGGTGTTCACTATATGTTCTATCATACACCACAGTATGAGATTGATATGAATATACCTTTTGAGAATGCACCTGAAAAATCTGCTTACAGAACATCATATGTAGATGTAATGGATGTGTATGAGGATGGAAAAGTACGTGTACACAATATGACAAAGACCGGTACAGCAAAGCAGCTTAAGAATGTTAATCCATATGAGGAGAATAAGGCAGTAACATTTGCATGGGGAGAGGGCGTTGCAACTGAACCTAAAAAGATCAGTAAGGATGCCAGAACCTGTGAGATGGATATGAGTCTGGATATGCTTGATAATGGAGACTGGACAGGCTTATCAAAGGTTGACTTTGGCGACGGAACATGCAACAACGTTAAAGTAAAAGCATCATCAGAAGTGGATTTCACAATAAGCTTTTATGCAGATGAGATAGATGATAAGAACCTTATCGCTTCGGTTAAGGTTGGAAAAACAGATAGTATCAATGATTATAGTGAATTTACAGGAAACATTGTTATGGATAAGGAATTACTTAAGGGAGTTCATGATCTTATAATATCATTTGAAGGAGCAGAGCTTTCCGGCAATGCACTTTTTGATACATGGAAGTTTGAATAAGTAGTGGAAAATATGAATATACTTGTAATTTTTACCGGTGGAACCATTGGAAGCAGGCTTAACGAAGATGAAGGTGTGATATGTGCAGGACATGAGGCGCCTTATAATCTTATTGAGAATTATGTAGATAATGGCACTGTATCATTTTGTACAATGGAGCCATATAAAATTCTTAGTGAAAATCTGGCTGCAGGCAATATTGAAATGCTTGTTAATCTTATACAGGTTCATTATAAGAATTATGATGGAATTATTGTCACTCATGGAACAGACACCCTGCAATACACGGCAGCGGCGCTTGATATTATGTTTGATAATGCAGATATACCAATAATGCTTGTGTCCAGCAATTATGTTCTTACTGATGACAGGGCTAACGGGCAGAAGAATTTTAATGCTGCGGTTTCATTTATAAAGGATGGCGTGGCAAAGGGCGTATTTGTCAGCTATAAAAATGAAAATGAGCCAGTCACCTTCCACAAAGGAAGGTATATTCAGGCATCGCTTTCAATGGATGACAGGGTCAGGAGTCTTCGTGATATGTATTATGGACAGTATGACGGAGAGGGACATTTTGTATATAATGATGAATTTGAAAAGTTTGAAGCATCATTAAAAAGGCAGGAAAATGATACTGAAATCCATGAAACAGCATCATTATGCAGAATGCCGGTATACAGTATGGCTTCAAAAAAAAGTTTCAGGTTATATGACATCCCGGGAGCAATACTTAGAATAGTGCCTTATCCTGGTATGACATATGTAAAACCTGATGACAGACTGAGGGTGCTTATTCTTGAAAGCTATCATTCAGGTACAATTGGTGTGAATGATGAATTTAGACATTTTATGTCAGAGATAAATAAGCTTGAACAGTCTGTCGAAGTTTATATAGCAGGGCTTAACATGGATGAAAGTGTATATGAGACGGTAGAAGAGTATAAGAAATATGGAGTTGTTCCATTTAAGTATGGAACGGCAATATACAATTATATGAGGCTATGGATAAAAATGTGCAATGAGTAAAAATGTGCAATGAGTAAAAATGTACAAAGAGTAAAAATGTATAATGAATAATTATGTGCAATGAATAAGTATAAGCCTGAATAATCTTATAATTTGATATAAGTATGACTTGATTAAGGTGTGCTCTGGATATTTTGGCAGAGTGCACCTTACTTTGTTAACAAAATGACATTAAAAGATGTAAAAAAAGAATAAACAAATCTTGACAGACTATAAAAACTGTATTAATATAATAATAGTAGTTTAACCAATTACTTATATTTTATATATATAGAGTAATAACTACTTCTCCCCCATATACAAAAGATAAAAACTAAAATTATCCCAAAAGATCAGCTAATCCTTTAAGAGTCCCAATCTATATGGATTAGCTGATGAACGTAAATACGGTGCAGCAAAGTTATTTGCTGCACCGTATTGTTTGCATGTATTTACGTTTGCATGTATTTACGTTTGCATGTATTTCACATGCGTATCATTTACATAACACCTTTATTCTCATATACCGCTTCATTGGTAACATCTATCCCAAGCCTTTTGAAGGTATTCATATCAACTGAAGAGAGAATAACAGTTGTGTGAAGCTGGCAACCTGCAAGTTTAGGAAGCTGCATAAGGGCGGCACGTGCATTCTCATCAGTAGCGGCACACATGGAAAGTGCTATAAGTACTTCGTCTGTGTGAAGTCTTGGATTCTTGCTTCCAAGATAGTCTGTCTTCAGCTTCTGAATAGGTTCAATAAATGTTGGTGATATAAGATGAACATCATCAGGTATTCCACCAAGCTTTTTAACAGCATTCAGAAGTACAGCTGAAACAGCTCCAAGAAGAGATGAAGTTTTTCCTGTAACGATTGTTCCATCAGGAAGCTCAAGGGCTGCTGCAGGTGAATTCATCCTGCTGGCAAGTTCATTGGCATAAGGAACTACCGGACGGTCATTGGTTGTGATCTTAGCCTGTTTCATAAGAAGCTCAAGCTTATAAACCTCATCTGAGGTAGCTTCGTCATTAGCATATCTATTCATTGACTGGTAGTAGCGTCTGATAATCTCCTGCTTGGACGCTTCCTTGCAGACTTCATCATCAATAATACAGTTACCTGCCATGTTAACACCCATGTCAGTTGGTGACTGATAAGGACATGTTCCATAAATACCTTCAAACATAGCGGCAAGAACAGGATATATTTCTATATCACGATTATAATTGACGGTTGTCTGGCCATATGCTTCAAGATGGAATGGGTCAATCATGTTAAGGTCATTAAGGTCGGCTGTTGCAGCTTCATAAGCAAGATTGACCGGATGCTTAAGAGGAATATTCCAAATAGGAAATGTTTCAAATTTGGCATAGCCGGCTTTGATTCCACGTTTATTCTCATGATATAACTGGGAAAGACATGTTGCCATTTTTCCACTTCCAGGACCTGGGGCAGTAACAACTACAAGAGGTCTTGTGGTTATAACATAATCATTTTTCCCATAACCGTCATCACTAACGATAGCCTGTATATTATTAGGATAGCCATCAATTGGATAATGGCGGTAGACCTTAATTCCAAGATGTTCAAGCTTGGCCTGGAATATGTTAGCTGACTCCTGACCGGTGTATCTTGTAATAACGACACTACTGACATAAAGACCCTTGTCTCGGTAAACCTTAATAAGACGTATAACATCTTCGTCATATGTTATACCAAGGTCGTGACGTATTTTGTTCTTCTCAATATCAGCTGCATTAATTGAAATGATGAGCTCAGCCTGGTCAGAAAGCTGTAAAAGCATCTGGAGCTTACTGTCAGGAGCAAAACCCGGCAATACTCTGGATGCATGGTAGTCATCAAATAATTTGCCACCAAATTCAAGGTAGAGCTTGTCACCGAACTGGTTAATACGCTCCCTGATATGTTCGGACTGTATTTTAAGATATTTGTTGTTATCAAAGCCTATTTTCATAATGTAATCCTCTCTGAACAATCGTATTCGTATAGTATTTACTCAAATTTTACATAAAACATTACCTTAAATATTTTATGATAATGGCAAAAATAAAACAAGGGGTAAAATAAAATTCGTCATCTTATTTGTCAGAGAGGTGCAATGTGTGGTACAATAAATGAGTTGAAATTTTATGCAGATCACACAAATACAGGAAAAGGATACAGGAAGAATTTATGGACAAAATAAGGATAATAACCGATTCAGGATCTGACATTATTGATAGTAAAAGAGATAATGTAACAGTGTTGCCAATGAGCATCACATTTGGTGATGAAGTATTTTATGACGGCGTCACACTTAGTCACAACGAATTTTATATGAAGCTTATTGAAAGTGATGAGCTTCCAAAGACAAGTCTTATAGCACCGGCTTCATTTGCAGATGCATTTGAAGAAGCTAAGAATGCTGGAGAAAAGGTAATTGCCATTACTATTTCAGGTGGGCTTTCAGGAACATACCAGAGCGCTGTGCTTGCTGCAGAAGATTACGATGATGTGTATGTAGTTGACAGTATGAATGTTACAATAGGTGAACGCATTCTTGTCGAGTATGCACTGAAGCTTATTGACGAGGGTAGGGACATCGAAGATATAGTAAATGAGTTAGAAAGTGCAAAAAAAAGGATATGTGTTCTTGGTCTTTTGGATACACTTGAATATCTTAAAAAGGGTGGCAGAGTCTCATCTTCTGTTGCGTTTGTTGGTGACGTGTTGAGAATCAAGCCGGTTGTTACCGTTGATGGGGAAGGAAAGGTTGCAATGCTTGGAAAGGCTCGTGGCTCAAAGAATGGCAACAACTTCCTTATAAGTGAGATAGAAAAGGTGAATGGTGTAGATTTTGATATGCCATATTTCCTTGGTTATACAGGACTTAATGATACTCTGCTTAAGAAGTACGTTAAGGACAGTGAACATATATGGGGGCCTTATACAGAAGAACTTCCTGTATGTTCAATTGGCGCAACTATTGGAACACATGTTGGACCTAATGCAATTGCGGTTGCATTTTTTGCACCCTGCAAATAAGTGAAAGGAGATCTTTATATGAACGAAAACATTTTCAAGAGGAATGAGAAACTTGCAAAAAAGGTTATAGAGGGATTGAAATCACGTAATATGACCGGATACTATGCTTCATCAAAAGAGGAAGCCCTTAAGATTGCCCTTGACCTTATACCAGAGGGAAGCAAGGTTGGTAAAGGTGGAGCCCAGTCTGCAGTAGATATTGGGCTTGATGCTGCACTTAAGAGTGGAAATTATGATTATGTGGCAAACAGATCATTTGAAACAAATAAAGAAGGATACATGTTCTCATATATGTCAGATGTATTTATTGGAAGCACCAATGCTATAACTGAGGACGGAATTCTTGTTAATATTGATGGTACATCAAACAGAGTTTCTGCGTATGCCTACGGACCTGACAAGCTTATTCTTATTGTAGGAATGAACAAGGTTGCAAAGGATGTGGATGATGCCATGAAGAGAGCACGTAATATTGCTGCTCCAGCCAATGCGCAGCGTTTCGATGTTAAGACTCCGTGCAATGTCAATGGTACATGTGCAAATTGTAAGTCACCGGATACAATATGCTGTCAGTTCCTTATAACAAGATTCTCAAGACAGACGGATAGAATTCATGTGATACTTGTTAATGACAATCTGGGCTTCTAATGATAAAAGGCATATAGATGTTACCTAAAACACTTATTTGGACAGCCTGAAGTCGGTTAGGGCTTAATTGAGTAAAAAGTAACTGAACAGATTAGTAACAAGATGGATAATTCCTTACCGGTTGTAAGTGATATTAAACATTAATACATTGTATTAGAAGGAAAGGGTGGATTGCCTTATGAAAATTAAAAGATTAATAGCAGGCCTTAGGGTATGTGCACTTGCTACGGGTCTTGTGCAGACTGATACATTCACCTTTTGAAGAATTTACCCTGCAAAGAGTGTAGAAGGTATCAGTAACCGGGGGTCTTTTTTTTCTTCTGTCTGCTTGCAAGAATTCCTCCGATTCTGCCACTTTCCTTTGCAGTAAGGGAACGCCAGCCATTTTCTAAAACTTTGTCGTATAAACCCAGTTCCTTTGTTATTTCCCATTTCATAATCTCGGCAGGGGTGGATGCCAGAGAGGGGTCATTTTTTATTAGCTCCTTTTTAGTGTTGTTGTGTTTTTTTGTTTTATTCACTATGATACCTCCAATTTAAATATAAATTCTAAATCTGGTTTTCAATATAATTTTTGATATGGTTTTAATACGATCTTTGATACAGTTTTAATGCGGTCTTAAATATAGTCTTTCCAGCATAAACCCAAATATTCAGCAGAGTGTCAGTTTACTCCCATTCTTTTTGACTTCTGTTTCTTGAGTTTTAGTATCATGTGTGTTATAGTTTCTATAGCACATATGTAAATGAGTACATGGAACTTATGAAAGGAAATTAGAAATATAGATGGAAGAGGCATATACTGTATTTGCTGATATATACGATGAGTTTATGAACAACATACCTTATGAAAAATGGTGTGAGAATGTATGCCATATACTTGCAGAGTATGGAAGGAATGGCGGAATAAAAAGTGGAATCATTGCAGAACTGGGATGTGGGACAGGTGTTATGACAAGGCTTATGTCAAAGGCCGGTTTTGATATGATTGGAATTGATAATTCAGAGGATATGCTTGCAATTGCAAGAGAAGAAAACGAGGAAGCCTATGCAGATGCAGAAGCTTATTTGGAAACAGAAGAAGAATTTTTAGGGACAGAAGAAGAACCTTTGGAAACAGAGGAAGAATTTTTGGGACTAGAAGAAGAATTTTTACCAACAGAAGCTTCTGAAGGTTTGGAAAAGACAGGACCTGGAAAAGGAATCCTTTACCTGCTTCAGGATATGAGAGACCTTGAGCTTTATGGAACAGTTGACGCAGTTATAAGCGTCTGTGACAGCATGAATTATCTTACAGGCAATGGTGATCTTGGCAAGGTTCTTAAAAAGGTCAACCTGTATCTTGAACGGGACGGATTATTTGTATTTGATATGAAAACTGACTACTGTTACAGTCATATTCTTGGTGACAGCGTGCAGTATGAGGAAAGTGAAGACTGCTCTCTTATATGGGAGAATCATTATGACAGGGAATCAGGAATTCATTCCTATGATCTTACGATGTTTATAGCTTATGAAGATAATGATACCTATGAAAAATATAAGGAAACCCATATACAGCGTGCTTATACTGTTGAAGAGGTGAAAGAAGCGGTTCAGGATGCAGGTATGGAGCTTTTAGCTGTGCTTGATGCCGAAACACTTGGAAAGCCAGATGATAAGACAAAGAGAGTATATTATATTACAAAGGAAAAATTTCAGAAAAATAAAAAATATATCTGATAATTAGGAGATATAAAAATTAGGAAATTTAAAAATTAGGAGATATAAAAATGGAAAACAATTCAAAAGATTATATTATAAGAGCAATAGCAGCGGATGACCAGATAAGGGCATTTGCAGCAACAACAAAAAATATGGTTGAATATGCAAGAAGCAGACATAATACAAGTCCGGTTGCAACAGCAGCACTTGGAAGACTTCTTACTGCCGGAAGTATGATGGGCAGTATGATGAAGGGTGATAAGGATCTTCTTACGATTATTGTCAAAGGACAGGGTGCACTTGGTGGAATTACTGTAACAGCAGATTCTCATTGCCGGGTGAAGGGATATGTAGATGAGCCTATGGTTATTTTGCCTGCCAATGACAAGGGTAAGCTTGATGTAAGTGGTGCAATTGGACCGGGAACACTTAAGGTGATTAAGGACATTGGTATGAGAGAGCCTTATGTGGGCGAGATTAATCTTATATCAGGGGAGCTTGCAGAAGACCTTACTTATTATTTTGCAGTGTCTGAGCAGGTGCCATCATCAGTTGGACTTGGAGTGCTGATGAACAGAGATAATACCGTAGCCCAGGCTGGAGGCTTTATATTACAGCTTATGCCTGATACCAGTGACGAGGTGATTACTGCACTTGAGAAAAAGATTGCAAATATTGAATCTGTTACAACCATGCTTAGCAATGGCATGACTCCTGAGGATATACTTACAGAGGTATTAGGAGACTTTGGAGTGCGAATTATGGACAAGATGGAAACATCATTTTCCTGTAACTGTTCAAGAGAAAGAGTTGAAAAGGCACTTATTAGCGTAGGAAAAGATGAGTTAGATAAGATGATAGAAGAAGGAAAGCCTGTAGAGCTTAACTGTCATTTTTGCAACACCAATTATGAGTACAGTATTGATGACCTTAAGAGAATAAGAAAAGCACAGGACAGAAATTGACAGATTACATATGATAAGAGGCGGTGAAGGATAGGATGATACGCAGGTATAATGATATGAAAGAAGAACAGATGATACGCAGACATAGTTACAGACAGAATGACATGCATAATGCTCATGGTCAGGCTGAAAAAATGAACTGTTTTTTTAAGATAGTATACAGAATGGTTATGTTGGTGTGCCTTACAGCTTTATGCACGGGAATGTTTGGCGTGAGCTTGTCTGTAAACAGGGCCCAGGCGGCCCAAAAGTGGATTGTGGATACGGATTCACTTAATGTGAGAACAGGAGCCGGAACCAGTTTTTCTTTATTAAATGATGGTGGGGCTGATGTTAAACTGCAAAGAGGCAGCACGGTAACAGTTTTAGAAGAGGTGACTGGTGGCTGGTGCAGGGTCAGTTTTAATTATAATGGTGCAAAGAAGGAAGGATATGTAGCTTCAATGTATCTTAAGAAAAAGACTGATAAAAGTATTCTGGCAGAGAATCTCACGATTCCTGCTACCCTGACTCTTAAGAAGCAGATAAGCAAAAATCCTAAAAAGAATTCAAAGGCCCTTACATACAATGGAAAGGCTGTAAAGCTTAAAAAAGGAACAAAGCTTGTTGTAAGGAGCATCAGAAAAAAATCAGGCTTAAGATGGTATGAGATTTCATTTGACTATAAGAAAAATCAGCTTGAGGGCTACATTCTATCTTCCTATGTACAAATTGGAAAGGGAATGTATAAGGCGAATGTAGTGACTAAGACAAAGGTCTATAAAAAAGCCGGAAAAAAGACAGTATATAAGATTAAGAAAAAGGCCGTATCATTAAAGCAGGGAAAAAGCATAAAGATATTAAAGGAAAAAACTGCAGGTAAAGCAAAGTGGTTTTACGTAAGATTCATTTATAAAGGGAAGAAGGTTAAGGCATGGCTTAAGGCTGACAGTGTTATGTTTGTGTCGCCAAAGAAGGCCAAAAAGCCTGCATCTACAAGAAAACCGGCTGCAACTGCGGCACCTTTACAGAATGTTCCTCTTTCAGATGCGGAATTTGAGGCAGATATGACAAGCCAGGGTTTCCCGGAAAGCTATAAGCCAATGCTTAGACAGCTTCATAGCAGTTATCCTTACTGGCAGTTTAAGATATACAACACAGGAATTGACTGGAATACAGCCCTTGCTGAAGAATCAAAGAATGGTGTAAGTCTTATACCTAATTCCAAGGCTGCAGGCTGGAAATCATATGCCGAGGGAGCATATGATTATATGAATGACAAATATATAGTATATGATGGAACTGCATGGGTTTGC
>OFMT01001232.1_pt1 | contig 19265 bp, 22 predicted proteins | sample 1541891 | NCBI WGS metagenome assembly OFMT01 (sample SAMN04209230, study PRJEB22552) | human gut metagenome | biome: gut; material: feces | host: Homo sapiens | place: USA: Oklahoma | reverse complement strand
CACGTTTCTTCCTCTCCATCCATCTGCCTCATTTATCATGCATGATTCCGTGTAGTTATCGGGCTTCAACATGGCTTGCTGCCTTACCCACATGCATGACCTCATATGAGATTTCTGTTCGTCAGACCAGAGATTTGCCCGTGAGTTAGTATGTTCCTCACATCCAGCTTCCTTCAGATTCCATCTCACGATGGACACCCTTGCCTTCGGCTATATCCTTCCCACTACCGGGTGGATTTGGGACTTTAACCCGTTAGAAACGTGCGCCGCTAGGCGCACCATAAAAAGCAGGTACTGCTGCATACAATACCTGCTTTTGGGATTCTATTTATTTACTGCGGGACGTATTTGATACTTATGAACTATCTGTGTAGCTCTGAAACCTATCCCTCCTTGTTTATCAGTTTATCATATTGTCCACTACAGAGCAGAGAACACTCTGAGTGAAAATTGGCAGCAGTCAGCATGTCTTCTATTTTTTCTCTGTATCTGCCACTCTTATGGATCTGTGCAAGTTTACACAGATCGTTTTTAGAAAATGTGCATCCGAGTTTTGATGCAAGATCACTTCCGCACTTTGCATTTTCCAGTGCCGATAAGAAGTCCCTTCTGGCAGACACTGCTGCCATGATCTTCTCCTCGTTAACATCATACTTATTCATAAGTGTATCTCCATGCTGGCTGTCGGCAATCATTTTAAAGATATCTGTTTTTGTCTGCTCAAGGTCCTTATCCGGGACAAGGCTTGCATCGGAAAGGATTGTTTCAACATCGTTTTTAAGCCAAAACGTATATCTATGGAGATCCTGGAGATCTGTTTGATCCTCTTCTTCACTATAGTCCGGATGGAACTGTTTCCATATCGTTTGATCAAGCTGTTTTGCACATCTGTATATTTCTTCCTTATAGTTTTTTTTCTGCTCTCTTTCGTATGTATAACAATCCACCTCGTTATCAAATGGTGTCCCGTCTTTAGCATAATAAGTAACTACTTTTCTCATAAAAAACTCTCTCCCTTCATGTCTGATTGGCTCCGTTCCTGCAAATAGGGACATACCTTTCCATCTTTAACGCATCTGCAATAGCCTTTATGCTCCTTGACACTCTCAAATTTCGTGCCGATCACACAGTTTCCTTCACCTTCTTCGGCTGAGTAAAATAAACATTCTGTGGGATCCAATGGCATCTTATCTACTAATATTTTCATGATTGTCCTCCTTGCTACGATTTATAATTTCTCAAAACACTTTTTAACATTAGACTTTTCGATTAGTCCCCAGTCTTCTTATATGATGCATACCATCCACATTCATCTTTGCATTTCTTCATCCATGATTTGTTCTTCCGCTTTTAATTCATCAACAATATTGTTTAGTCGCTTCATCCATTTATTCTGTTTAGAAATAAAAATACTTCTTTCTAAGCCAGAAAGGATATTTTCTTCTTTCGCAATATCATATGTCGTGCGTTTATCGTGATTTGTTGCAATAAACGATTTCAGTTTAAAGTCTGCTCTTTTATAAATTTTCTTACTAATTCTATAATTCATAATATTGTCCCTTTCTTCTGTTGAAAATCTTGTTTAGTCCTAATTCAAAATATCTCATCGCTCCATTTCTTGTATATATCTTTCCAAAGTCGCTCTTGCTGCTTTAAAATACTGGTCAATATTTCCATGAATACTATACCAATTCCCATGATTTCCACCGTTTGTAGAATATTCCATTATTAGTTTTTCTCCTATGTAGGAATCGGGAATAGGAACAAAATCTTCAAAACACGTTTCTTTTAAATATGCATTTGCAATTTCATAATTCTCTTTTGTTTTCAAATCCAAAATATATGATGTTTCTGTATCAAGACCAATTTCATCACTTAATGCATATGTCGGAATTGACTTACAAATTTTATTAAATTTCTCTTGTAATGTTTTCATGTTTCATCACTCCTTTAACAACTTTAATCTTCCAAAGAAACTCTTGTTTCTTTCCATATCATCCATCGTTTTTTTGTCTTGAAATCATCGTTTCATTGGATTCTAATAAATAAGTTTCGTTCCGCATTCTGGACAATGCTTTGGCCGCATTTCTGCGTAATCATCATTTGTTGCGACCTCATATTTGCATATAGGACATTCAATACCGTCCATTTCATCATCACCTTGATACTTTACCTTCATTCCATCAATAAATTGATTTTCCAAAAGCACTACTCTATGTGCAGTCTTTATCAAAGTTTGAGAAGCTTTTTCAAGAATTTCCGTTGTTCCTTCTACTTCTCTTCCGTATGGCGGTTCTTTGTACGCTTTTATATATTCTTGGATTTGTTTCAATAATTCATCCATACTGTATACCTCGCTTCCTTGTAAATCCTCATTTCATGTTATTTGCTTTTATTATTTAAAGCATCTATAAGAGCCTTCCCATTCTCCATACTAGATAATTTTAATTCTACATCAGCTATCGTACTAGCAGAAACCATTTTAACAAACTCAAATGATACTTGCCCGTTATTGTTCTCTGCTACTACTTCAAGTCCATGAATTAATGCTTCTAATCCAGCTTTCATACCACCTAAGAAAGCTAATTGAATATTATTATCAATTTTTTCCATGTCTGCCTCCATTCTTCCAAAGAAACTCTTGTTTCTTTCCATATCATCCATCGTTTTTTTTGTCTTGAAATCATCGTTTCATTAAATGTGTAGCCACCCATCTTTTCGCACTTGTAAGTGACTTGCATTTAACCAGTTCTGTAAAGTCTCTATAAGCAACATTTACTCCAAAATAATCACCCATATCAATGATCCAGCAATATTTGCCGTATTTCGGGTGATTGATCTCTGCAGCCCACTGAGCTGGATTTTCATCATCATCTTCACATTCATCATGAACTATAATCCAATTTAATTTTGACATAGTTTTATACCTCCTGAAGCATTTCTTGCTATTGAATCAGACTTATGATTCTTTATGTTAATAGTATAACCCAATGGGTTATGCCAAACAATGTACATAGTTTACGTATTTGAACACCTCAGTTTTGTGGATCTTGCCAGTATAACCTCTACGTCATTTTCATTATGCTATAAAAGAAAAACAGGTCCCTTGCGGCACCTGTTTTTTAGACTGTATTCAATTTATCCAGCATCAGTAGCATAGTTTCTTTACTGCTGCATACACATTGTCCGCTGCTCTACTATCCGAGGACGTCTTCGCCATCGTTATGGTATATCGCGGATCAGAAAAGAACTGCATCTTAATATGATTACTCTCTGACACAAGTGTGAATCCCTGTCCTTGCAGATCCCGGACAACCGATGATGCTACTGCGTTTTTCAGAGCGTTATTTGATAATATCTTTTTTAGCCGCGCTCTCCTTTCTTTTATAACTCCCTTGTAGTCATTTGCATTCAGGATATCCATGAGTATATCTTCCCGGCGGCTTCCTTTTATAACTGACGTCCTTACATACTCATCAATGGCTTCCAGTATCATCTCTTTTATTTCTTCATCATAAAATTCTTTCTCTTTTCCATATGCCAGGATTTTCTCCTCTCTGCCTGGCGCTGCTCTCCAGCTTTTCAGGGCTTCCTTTGTGACAGTTGTATTTATCTCCTGCAGTGTTTCATTATCCCTCTGCAGATCCAGTATGCGGCTATTCAGTGCTGTTATCTCTGTCTGCAGTCCGGTTATCATTTCAGCCTGTTCCCTTATCTGTCCGGCATACAGGCTGTCCAGCTGCTGCCAGTCTATCGTATCTGAGACCTGTTTGGATAATTCTGTATTCTTTTCCTGTTCCCTCTGCAGAACCGCTTTATTATGCGCCGCTTCACTTTTTAACGTATTCAGCTGATCTTCAAGCTGTTTTATTCTTTTATCTTTCTCTTTTGACTCTGTTTCAAGCTGCTGTATGCGCGGATCCGAAGCATCATGCAGGTTTTCCAGGTATGTCCGTGCAACCGATGATGATTCCTCTACGCGCATCAAGGTATCAATATTACTGGTATAATGATGTATATGATCTATATAGCAGTTTACTATGTTCATTACTGCGGCAGCAGCTTCAAACTGCTCTTTCGTGATCTTGCTTTCGTCGCCGCCCAGCATCCATGACAGATAGAAGTAAGCCTGCCTGAAGTTTACTTCATCCATTTCAAAGTATTCTGTCGGCACATAGGCAGCTCTGTCCGCATCATAGCCATTGTAATAAAATACACGTCTTTCAAGCCGCTTCAGCCTGTTGTATAACGGAAGTCCAAACGATTTTTTTTCGGTGTCTATGTCGAACCTTTTTATGATCTTATCGAGATACCTGTCATTTTCGTCATTCTCTACGGCAGCTATATAACTGTCCCGGTCCGGTGCTTCTTTCATCCATTCCGGGACTACCTTTCTGTATTCTGATATTTTATATGCATATATCATCATCGATGCACGTATGATTTCTGAAAACACTTTTCCGCTCGGAGATTCCGGATCCGGATCTGCCATTACACCTATGTCTGCTACTATTGTATAAAGATATACGATAAAGAGCTTTTCTACTGTATTCTGTGCTTCATCTTCAATCGATTCTATCTCCAGGGTTGTTTCATTTCTGTCAACATATCTGACAAGATCGATCATGTCTTCTACATTTACCTGCTTTAGGTCTTTTAAATGCAGCCATACATCATAATAAAATATTTTGTACAGCTGTTTCATCATTGCTTTTGCATAGGGATTATTTGTATCCAGCTCATATGCAATATAATTAAATGCTTTTAGAATCTGCGTGCATACTGTATTGTCTCCAATATCATTATCCGGATCAAATAGTAACAGCTTTTTCCCGGTAAAATACGGTTTGTACAGATTGTAATAGTGAAAAAATATATCATCCTTATATACGGTCTGTTTGTCTATTTTATCTGCTTCAAGGTACTGGAAACAGGATATTTCCTCATACAGCATATACAGTCCTGCTGCCATTAAGTATGTTTTTATAGACAGATCCTTTTTGGCCTGCCCGGATCTGGTTTTATCCTCAATAAACTGCTTCAGATCAGTATATCTTTTCTTATTTTGTGTTACATCTTCTATTTTCATGTTCTATTTCCTCGCTTCTTCACATATGGACGCATATCTACAATTTAATCTTTTCTGCTTCTTCCCGGCTTCTCGCCCATGCAATACCTTCGCTTTTCATGGTAAACGCCATTTTTTTCGCTATGCAGTCCTGCCCCAGCATCTGTGCCATATACCCTTTGTTTGTTATATCCGTGATCACATATGCCTTTGCGTCCCTGTTTCCATTGTAATCTCCATAGCAGGACCAGATAACATCGCCTACTGCCAGTGTATCTTCTTTGGATATAGTTTTCTTTGCAGTATCCATCTTTTCTTTTGTTTCCAAACGGTCAACAATGGCAGCAGAGGTAGTGTCTGCTGCCATATTATCGTTATCCTGATCTGTTAAGTCATTTCCATGTAGTTGTGATTGGAAGATCTGATCATCCTGAAAACAATCGAATAGGGATATCTGACCTACAAAGTCTGATTTGGATTTCATTTCCATACTTCCTTTTCTATTTTATTGCACTCCACACGGCCAAAGTCGTAGGATTCTTGCTACCTGCTGCCATTATTATATCATGACCGGCACATCAAGAAAAAGTTGATTTTATAAAATTCAGATGGTATAGTTGCGTCCAATTATTTCTGACTCTGCCAGCGGATATATGTCTCTTATTTCTTTGCAAAAATCATAGGTTATGATCATATCTGTACACGGGAAAGACATATACAGGCTGTTTAAAAGGTCACTTAAGTTCCTGTGATCCTGCTCTGTATAATAATGACTGTATAGCGACTGCGCATTATTTGAAAAATACGGCGGATCAATAAACATTGTGTTATTGCCAAGCCAGTAGTATTCCTCGATGAAGGCAAGCGCATCCATTCTGTATATGTGTATCCGGTCAGCATATGCATGGATCTGATCAAGACGCTTTATTATAGTTTTAGGATTCCATCTTGCATTTGCATCTGACATACAGCCGCCTATTACGATGCCGGAATAAGCCATGCGGTTAAGCGTCAGGAACGTAAATGCGGTATCTACCATGGATAACCCATGGTAGTCCTCATATGCCTTATCACGCGCCTCAAAAAACCATTTCCGGCTTAATACTGCATGTTCAAGCATTGTCCTGAGCTTTCCGTATTCTTTTTCATCCTTGATTACGGTAAACAGAGCGTATATACCATGATCAAGGTCATTAAGATATAAATTTTCTATGCAGTCGGATATAAGCATATAAAGTCCGACACTGGCACCGCCACAGAATGGTTCACAGAAGTTCGTAAGATGGCTTTGGCGGCACAGAGAGGCCACGTATGGCGCTATCCTTGTCTTTCCACCCGGATAACGCAGTGGAGATATGTTCCTGCTGCCACTTATATGTATACCGGGCCGGTTTTTATCCTCCAGGACGATCCAGTATTTTGGTTCATCATCTTTACTGTACAGCGTGAAGCCATCGCAATCAGGACACCAGAATCCATCCTGCGTCGTTTCAAATGCTTCTTTGTTTCCTTTATATCCACAGTACCTGCATTTTAACATATAATTTCTTTTTCCCATTCTTCTTTAGGCAGGATCTTCCCGATATACCACTCTACCGGCATAGCATCATTTTCGTGCTTATTGAATACCTTGTCCGCCAGTTTGACCGCTTCCTCACGGCTATATCCTTTTGACTGCCCTTAGAACATTATTGTACGTTTTTCTTTTCATCACTGCAGCTTCCTTTTGGTGGATTTTTAAAGAACAGTACCTTTGCGGAATCCTTTATGAATTTAATCCCGCACGAGAACATAACTGCGAATAGGGACAGTCCAACAACCGTTTCGATAACTTCCCAAAAAGTAGTATGTAAAGGATCCAGCTCAATAATATGAAGTTCATAATTTATGATTGCAAGATTAACTACTGTAATAATCATGATATACCCTATTACCCACTTTATGGATGCATTTTCGTAAATCTTTCCTTTTTCTGTTTTGCGTGATTTAACTGATCTGCATATACCCCAAATCATGCCTGCTATCATCACTATGGAAGCCACTGCTATTAAATAATGAAGCATATTTATATGATTATCGATCATGCTTCCTACGTCTACTTGATTTGCCGGTTTCATACTCTCAAAATAATTTTTTTCTACTAAAGATAACATAATTTTTCTCCTTTTTCCTGCTTGTATTTTTTTTTTTGATATTTTTTTGATACATTCCTACGGTTTTTACATATAACGCAGAGCATATATTCAGTTTTCTAAAATGACTGCATCTACCTATTGTACTTTATGTACAATAGGTAGATTGTCCTTTGGATTTCCACCCACAAAAACAGGATCAATCCACTTTATATCTGTTGTGCTTCTTCCCTCTCCAACGTGGTATGTTTGGAAATGTCCTCGTCGCATATGCGGAATAGGGCTTTTCCTTTTGTAATCAAGGGAGTATCCCTGACTATGCCTGTGTCCTTCCTTATTTTGACGATAGGTTTTACCGACAATATATCCGACATCCCATTTTTGCACAGCTGAAAATTTATTTTGGAGCTTTCGTTCCGGACGATATGTTTTCTTCGTTTCTGCATTTTCCTTCATATCCTTGTTGGACGTACTGATATACATGGCAAGCTGCACTACGAAAATACAAAAATCTGAAAATCTTGAATTGTCTACTTCTGTTTTTCCAATATTTTTTACTGCATCATTCGTAACAGGTATGGTATCCTGCGTGGGAATGCTCTTTTTGGAATATTTGTAATAGGAAATACCGTCTTTTGTGTGTATATCGGTATTGTTCAGTATGATATACATAGAAAAGAAAACTTCGTCATTAACGATTCTTGCTACATGGGCTTCCAGATTATTATTGCTGGTCTGACGGAATGTAATATACGCATAATCAATATCCGGAAAATACTTATTATTCTGCAGATCAAGGCAGAATGTGCTAAACGGCATCAACTTAACGATATCAACCGGTATGTTTAGCTCGTCCGCTGTCTGCAGGCACTCAATGAAATCATCTGTGCATGTAAGTACCTGCTTATTCTGCTTCCAGAGGTCACATACTGCAGACATGGAAAGTACATCTTTCCATTCTTTTGTAATATTAGTTCCCGGATCAGTGAATATATGCTTGCCAATAGCCATAAGAAATCTGTATATCTCTTTTTCCTGCTTATTGAGAGGTTGTAGATTTTCACCTATCAGTTTATCCCACAATACAAATATATTTTCGCTGTTAATATAGTCTCGATATGGAAATGGTTTACGGTAAAGTAGCTCATAGCTTTCCGTAATAAATCCGTATGTGCAATTAGAAGCAAATATAAGTGGTCTGTACATATCTTTTACCTCGTATTTATTTTATAATATCCATGTATTTGGATTTCCGAAATCATCAATACCTGATTACTTAGCCATGGCTAACTTTTATAGTTATATTATAGTATATTGAAACACCTTATACAATGTATTGATTAACTAATGATGAACATATGAAAATTGGTTATTTTTTTACAACTTGCATTACGACTACCTCTTATTATTTTATTTATACCTTGACATATTTCTTTATTTATGCTATTTTATAAATGGTATATGTGTGATTGTACAGCTACGTCACTCTAACGACTGTGTCGAACTATTAAATCAGTTGGAAAAACTTCTTATCTTCTATAAGAGGATATAAAAAAATCCGTGCAATGCGCGGATTTTTTTATATCTATTTTCTTTTTTTAATTCTCTGCACTGTTTTTATTTATTTTTATATTTTAGGTTTTTGGTATATGCGTTTTTTTTGCACAGCTCCAAACTATTGCCATTGCATTAACTTGCAGTTCAATCGTCATTTTGGTATATGCGTATTTGCACAGTTCCGAACATATATTTGCCTGATAATGATTATGGGAAAATTTGGAGTATATGTGTTTTTTGTACAGCTCCGAACCTCATCGTTTCCTCATAAGACAACAACGGGAGTTTTGGTATATGTGCTTTTGCACTGCTCCGAACCCAGTCAAGCTGATTGCTAAGTGGCTGAACGTGTTTTGGTATATGCGTGCTGTTCAGCTCTGAACCCCTTTTATTTGATGTTTCCGCAGGGAGAGAAGTTTTGGTATATGCATTTTTTGTACAGCTCCGAACCAAATAAAATACGATTTACACCTACTGGTATGTTTTGGTATATGTGTTTTTGCACAGCTCCGAACCAGATTCTTTGGGAGATAGTACAATGATTCTGTTTTGTATATGTGTATTTGTACAGCTCCGAACCAATATAGTGTGTCAGGATATTGCGAAATATGTTTTGGTATACGCGTATTTGTACAACTCCGAACCTATTCAATCCGCTTGCGGATTCCTTAGATAGTTTTGGTATATGCGTATTTGTACAGCTCCGAACCTATTCGGAGAACAATTAAACAACTTTTCTGTTTTGGTATATGTGTTTTTTGCACAGCTCCGAACCTCAAAGTCCGAAGCTGTACAGATCACTTTAGAAAACTGTTTCTTTTGTAAACAATCCCGTTGATGACATTTCTACAAGAGTAAAGTTGCCTAACGAGGCATTACTGATATTTATTGCACCTGCCTGGGCAGCTTCTTTCAGGGCGGTAAGGTCTGCCATCGAGGTACTTCCGCTTGCAGTAAGGCCAAACAGATTACGGATCACGATACACTGCGTAGTGACCGGCAGATTACTAAAATCATCAAGATGGGACTTTAACTTGTCAAGCATATTGTTTAGTCTGCCACTGTATCTTTCCTCATATTCTTCTACGAAATGCTTGTAAAGCATGATATTTTCCTCAGCGGTTATGTTGTGCCTTTGTGCATAACGGCTGAACCGGCTTTCATTTTTTACAAGCTCTGCCGCTTTGAAAATGACTTCGTATCTGTCTGATCCGGATATGGTAAATGGCTCTGCGTGTACAAGCCTGATCGCTCCGACGCCGTTGATACTTCTGATCTGATATAATATCCCGCCAAGTCTGATGCTTGGCAGCAGTAACACTTTCTCACGCAGGATCACCGGATCCTCATATTTCTTCTGCAGGTACTTTAACAGCGTATCTGCATCCCTGATCTTCTCTGTCATATATGTCGGTATGCTTGCAAAGACTACTTTTCTTTCCTTTTTTATTTTGATGCTTATAATGCAGTAATAAGCAGTTGCCACGCTCTTTCTGCCGCCGTAAAGCGACGGATCTGCATCGGGTGCGTCAGGAGAACCCTTGGAAAGTACCTGGCATGTGACGGACTGCATATGCTTAGCGGAATAGACCGTCGCATCTGCATACGCACCGGTCATGTTTGAAGTTTGTGCCTTTGTATAAAGGAAATGATATCTCTGTGTATCCAGCTTTTTAATGCTGCCTGTTGTATTCCACAGCTCTGAATCATAGTTCCACACATTTAGACTGTAATTTTTGTTATCCAGGATGTATTTTTTCGGATAATCCGTAAAAATGTTTCTCCATACTGATCCCACGATCAGAGTATATAATGCATCCTTTGCGTAGCCAATCTGATTGATGATCCCGGAATCCGTAAGACTGTATTTATTCTTAAAATCCCTTAAGCGGTTATTGTCTACAAAGGTGACCCTGATATCAGGAAATACCTTTTTGATTACGGTTGCTGCGCCATATAAAGCAGTTTTCCTGTGTTCGATCAAAAGCTGGTCGATCGTGTCAATCTTCATTTCAAGCGGAATGCCTGTCCCGGATGTAAGGGCATCAAATTTCTTCTGCTGCATAAGTCCGGCAGCCAAAAGGATGGACCACAATGGCTTTCTTTCTTCTATGATCTTTTGATCCACAGGGTATGTGTTACCCTTTTTCTGGTTTTCATCCTTGATGGTAAGTACAAGGTTTGACAAGTTGTGATCATAGATTTTTGACTGTGGATATACATGATCGATTGTCCACTTGTCGGTTATAAGCTCTTTGTAAGGAATGGGCTGACCGGTGTAGATATCCTGTCCCAGCTGTGCATACCAGAGTACCTTTTTCTGCGGGATTGGCATCTGCTCTTCTTTCAGCAGCTTAAGCAGCTCTTTTTCTTTGAGAGAGGTAAGCCCCTTGGTAAGCCATGCTTTTATATTAACATGTCTCGTTTTTACATTATTTGGCGCATACAGGTTGATGCAGATCTCGTCAAAGGATTCCTCTCTGCAGTATCCCTTGATATCTTTCAGTATGGCAGAGAGCTGGAAAAAGCTTCTTTTTACATATGGCGGTGTATTGAGATTTTCAATAAAATCCTTAACCGGGATATTACCGGTATGTTCCTCATTATATCTTTTTATCTCGTCATTAAAGCCATATCCTGATCCGAGTAGTTCTGAAAGGGTTGCCTGCGTGCTGTACAGTGTATCAATGATATTTTCCCTGTCTGTCCCTCCTGTCCTGCCTGCGCAGATTCCGGTAAGGAACATTTTTGATACATCCGACCATGCATTTGTCTGGGATACTCTTACGACATTGCAGAGCGCATTTATGACCTCATCGGATAAGTCCGTGTCTGTTTTAATGATATCATACATAAGATCCCGTTCATTTTCCGCGATAGTTACAGCAAGGGCAACAGCTTCATACTGATCTATGGTGATATCCGGCTTTACGGCCTTTGCCCGTATGTACGGAGCCATGTTATGAACGAGTTTTTTCTTTATAAATCCTGTATAATCATGCGGAACGCCTGTATCAAGGAAGCCTTTTTCTTCCAGGAATTTTTCAATGTTTTTCTGGGATACTTTTTCATACGACAGGAAAAGCTCCTCAAAGATCATCTGCTTTACAGATGCCGGAAGCCGCTCTGAATCTATAGTGATCCTGTTAAGCTCATTTAATACCCGGGCTTTTCTGACAAAGAATGAATTGTCAGGAAGCACTTTTCCTTCTTCCCCGGATATATAGGCACAGTCGTTTATCAGTCTGCGCATATAATTTTTTCGTGTGTTCTTAAAGTCAATGTGTGCGGCAAGTTCCCATGGGAACAGGCTCTCTTTTGGTGTAACGCCGTCCTTCCATACTGCCCATCCAAACTGATCATCGTTAAGCGGTCCGATCCACGCAGGCATCACGAACTGAAATACTTCCATGATCTCTTCTTTTTTTGATAAGGCGCCGGATACTCCCGGCTCCAGAAGGAAATCATATTTTGATGATACCGTGTCAAGGATCTTCTGTAATTCGTCGCAAAGAAGGACATTGGGGATGAGCGCATTGGCTTTCGTTCTTTGCTTTGGCAGAAATCTCCCTTCTTCTGCTTTTGCCAGGATCTGATCGATCTGCGTACTGAAAAGATCCGTGCGCTCCCCGGCAGCCGTAAGCCTTTTTGTCAGAAAGCCGTAGAAATCTGCTGCTTCGCAGGTAAAGTGGCACTGGTTCTTTGGGTTGTATCCCATGCCGATGTATGCCGCATATCCGTCCTTTCTGGTCTTATCGAAAAAGATATCCTGGTAAATGTCTTTATCATATGGTTTTAATTCCTTGCAGAGTTTTTTGAGTTCTTCAAGGTCAGATCTGTGCACATCGTAGGATGCCACAAACGCATCCGTAAAGGATTTTTCAGAGCCAAGCAGTTTTTTCATCTGCATCCAGTCGTAGATCTGTCTTGCGGCAGTAACAAGCTTCATTTCTTCCGCTGACAAAAATGCTTCGAGATCCAGCTTTACCTCATCAAAATCACTGCCATCTGAGAATTTGACCTTTCCATCGGTTTTTTCTGCATCTTCGTATGCTTCCGGAAAGAAAAGTCTGAGATCTGTCATACCTCCTGTCATGAGAGTGATGGCACCGGCAGCGGCTTTATCGTTTTTTGCATCTAGCAGTACTTTAATCTGATTTATTTTTTCTTTTGTCGGCACAGAAGATAAAAGGATCTGTGACAGCGAATTTATGGTATCTTTATCGTTCGCAAATGTAATACCATATGCCGATAGCTCTTTCCTATATGCTGCATAGCTGTAAGTGATATTCTGGATATCTGCCACACTTCCCCTGTAATTAAAGTGCCCTCTGTGTTTCATGGTATACAAAAGGACAAGATAGATGATACGGAGGTCCGTTTCGCTTCCTTCTTTTACTGCTTTTTTAGCATGATGTATGGTTGGATACTTATCAGAAAAACTGAACTGCTTTAGAGCATCTTCTTTTAATCCGGACTTTTTAACGCTCTCCATAAATCCGGGATATTCTGTTTCAAGGCTATCCCGGAAAATATCATCAAGGAAAGCTATACGCCGTTTTATTGCCGCTTTTCTTCGTCGCTCCGATCTTTTGATTCTTCGTTCCTGCGCAATGTCAGCTTTACCGTATACTCTTGCACCGATCAGATCCTTTCCTCTGACATTTAATACATCAAATTTTTTATCCGCTACTGCCCATCCGCATCCGGTTGGGTCAAGTTTAATTCCGATTATTGCCATTATTTTTACCTCATTATTATATGATTATTACCCCCGATATATAGCTTAAATATCAGAAGTATTTACCTGTTGATATTCTTTAACCAGTCTGCATGATCTTCTATCAGAATCGCATGGCGGCCAGCCAGCGTCAGGAGCTCTTTTGAAATTGAACTTCTTGTGGAAATAATGATAAATTTCTTCCCCATTGATTTTAATACTTCAAGTGCGCGCTTAAAATCTGAATCCCCTGACAAAAGAACACAGGTGTCGTAGTGGTTTGTCGTTGCCATCATATCCAGTACAATCTCTACATCAAGATTGCATTTTTTCGTTACATTACCATTTGCCTGCCGGATCTCTTTGACAGGTTTTAGTATCTGTGAAAAACCGTTCTCAGCTGTAAAGTTTAGAGATACATTGTCCGCTCGCTCAACAGCATCATAATAATATGCATCTACAATATGACCCACGTTTTTCTCTATGTATTCTGTAAACTTTGGTACCACCAGATTTTTGTGCAGCGCAGTCATTGCATATCTGATGTTTGATCCGTCTACAAAAATAGCCACTCTGTCAGCGGGTCTGCTTGGATTTCTGACAGAATCACGTTCTTGGATATTTTCCCTTATGCCGGTCTTTTGCAGACACTGGATGCTGTAATTTAACTGCTCAAGTATACGGTTTAATTTCATGCTATCCCTATAACGCTGTTCCTCATCCGCAAAGTAATCATAATGATCGCCTATGTTACTTTTCCGTGGTTTTTTTTCCTCCCGTGACCTCTGATTATGATACCGTGTATTTGACGACTTGTTGTTTTTTATTGCCATTTTTCCCTCACTTATCTATTGAAAAACAAATTGTAAGATCCACTTTAATAAGCGATCTGTATAATACTGGCACCAGTAATTGTCCGGTAATCCTGCTCTCTTCCAGATATTAAATGCAAGTATAATAATAATTGTTGCAGCCGCGCATCCAATGACTGCACGGGTTATGGAAATAAACATATTATTGGATGACTTTGATCTATATATACTGTTTAGTCCCCAGATAACACTAAAAAATGCGGCAATTTGCAATATGACTACGGTAAATTTTATCATAAATTCTCCATTTCTGCATCCTTTAGCGTGGCTAAATATCGTTTTTCTGACGGGAATACTTTTCCATTCTCTGACACTAGGGTAATTTTTGTAATTTCTACAATTTCTGAAGATACGCATGAATCTATTCCATGCCGTTCCCTCATATGCCTATTATAACGATAAACGGAGTTGATTCCTGATATCCCACATATCTGGCATGTATATGTATGCGGACCGCTTTCTTTACCGTTTATATATCTTTCTTTTCCATATCCACTAATTACCACAGGTGTTTTTGTTTTCTTATTCGTTCCATTCATAGATATATTCCTCCTCATTTTTTATTGCTGCCGGCAGCTGAACGCTTTGTGAAAATTTCAAACAAGTCATCAATGATCCGGTTCACGTCTGTCTTTTTCTTGTAGAGGAGTATCTCAAACTCCGGATTGTCCTCTACAAGAACAGATTTTTTTGTAAATTCTTGGCTTGTTGATGCGATATCAATGAGAATATCCTTCCCTTTCTGCTGTTCGATAAGTGCTGTCGGAATATATCCACCATAGCTGTCAAGCGGCAGAAGCGGCTTTTTAAACAGAATTCTGCGCTGGCAAAGTGTATCCAGTATATCCTTTTCGTACTCATGCGATAAGATCAGCCCATTATCTGCTGCCATAATAACTGCAGCATTGAGCATTGTGATCCAGTGCTGCAGCTGTCCCGTTTCCTTTTCCTTAAAGGAATCATGTCTCGCATATCCGGTCAGTATCAGTTTTTGGGATCTGTCCAGTACTTTTTCCGCAAGCTCTGTATAATTTTTTTCCACCAGATTTTCAGTAAGAATACGGACAGTTGCCTTGTTCGCACTTTTAGGACCCCGCATCTGCAGTGTGATATACTGGTACTTGCGATCCTCTTTCCATTCACTTAGTTTTTCCACTCTGGCATAGATAAGGAATTTCTGTGTATAATCTGCTGCCATGAACTTATCCAAGTGGTAGCACAGATCGTTCAGATGATGATATGACTGCTGCCAGTATACGTCGATGTCGTTTGTGACACCGAAAAACAAGCGCATAAAATCATCAAAATTCTTATAGTCCCAGTCAGGCCTTCGTCCTTCTGCCCGGCAGGTCTTGATGTTCTTCTTGATGGAATATGTCTGTTTCTGCCATGCATACGCACATACACTTGTAACAAGATCTACTGTATTGGCTCTCTGCTTTGCGCCGCTTGTTTCTTTCTTCTCGCCGGATGCTCCGGATGAGCTGCTTTCTTTTGATGGCAGTCCGCTTGGGACTGTGATCTTGAAACAGAGTTTGCCATCTTCATCAATTTCCATAAGCCCGTTTTTATGCTCTGAAGCCCATGTTTCGTATACTTCTGACTTAGGGCAACTTTCTTTATGGTTAGCCTGCCCTTTATTTGTCGCAACCCGTATAACGAGCTTCTGGGTGATTGTAAGAGGCAGATCATTTTCACTGCTGCAGGCGCAGAACAATTCTATTTCTTTTTTATCGACTGCTGCCTTAAGCTGCTGTCTGTAGTCAATACTTCGCTCATAAAACTCTGTATATGGCATATACGCTGTGCTTCCATTTCTATAGCAGATCCTAAAAGATCCAATCTTAATATCCATCCTGCCATCCTTTCTATAATTTCAGACCCTATATCATTGATTTTTGAACTTTTTCTTTATGTAATTACCTTACTAATTTGAATTATTATCAACTTGAATATCTTTGTTACAGATACCAAAAATTTCTCCGTCAAAGGGTGGGTATGTAATTTGTGCTTTACAACACTGCATTTTGCCGTTCATAAAGTATTTATTCCACAAATCTCCATTATCTTCGCCTTCACCATGCAGTTTAAAAAGTACATCAGGAAATTTCTCTGATAATTCTTTCATTTCTTCTTCATGGTCGTACCATTGTGATTCTTCATCAGATTTCAAACATAACTCATAATCATTTGATTCTGGATTTATATCTTCAAGAAGTTCATCTAAATTATCTGAAAATGTATAAAACTTTTCTTTAAACATATTTTGGTCCTGCATATATTTTAAAATTTTATATGCATTATAACCTTTACCACTTATATCTTTTACCTGCATATCATAATATGTATAGTATCCCATATTTCTTCTCCTTTTCTTTTATAATTCATCTTCTCTGTCTTTTTTATGTTTCTGTATTGATATATTATCTACGCTGTCTAAAAATTGTTCCATCCATATATTTTTATCAGCAATTCTTTTAAGATCATTCTGCCAATTTTTATATGCACTTTCTACCATTATTACGTTCATAAAATTCGTATGATTTATATATGTATAAACATCTTCATCACTGATCTCAGATTTTAAATTTAATTTTTCATTATAATATTCTATCTTGTCTGTATTTAATGACATATTAATTTGCTCTAAGGCAAATTTTCTGAGATTTTCATGCTCAGGTGTTGGCGGAATCCAATTTTCAATTTCTTCTTTAATTTTGAAATATCTTTTATCTTCTGCTTTATACTTATCAAGAGATTCTTTTATAAATTCAATATCCTCTTTTTGTTTTTCAACAAGCTGTTGCCTCACCTGCTCAAAAGTTAATTTTTTAAAATTATCCCGATCCTCAACAGCTTTATCATAGTTTACTTTAGATAATAGTTCATTTTTCATATTGATAGCAATATCAAAATTGCTAAGGCAAAGTTTCAAAAAATCTTTTCCGGTTGTAATAACTCCTTTCTGTATGTATGCTGTATATCCTGTTGTCATTTCACATCTCCTCCTGCTATCCTTTCTTTCCGTAAAGTTTTCATCTGCCGTCTGGAATACTTTTTCCACGGGCTTCTAATACTGTCCCAAAATTCCGGATCATCAGGCACCGGCTGTGTGGCTTGAATCTTTAATATGTACTCTCTTATGGTATAACATTTTCTCCCATATTCTTTTTCCAGTAGTTCCGGTGTATCACTTGCATACATTCTGCAGATCATTTCCATGGCTTCGCTTGTATATAATCTGATCAGATTGATCTGATACGACAGTATCTCTGCTTCCAATAGGATCCGCTTGCCTTTCTCATGGCATGTTTCCATCTCTTTTTCAGCGTTTTCATATTCTGTACAGTATTTTCCCGCAAGCCGGTTATAAGTGCTGACCAGTTCCTGATACTGTTTTCTTCTATGCTTTTCATGCAGCTCATATACTGCGGCTATAGCAAACCATGCAATGCCGATAAGTAAGAACAGCTTTAAAAGATTCATTCCATTTTCCCTTCAGTATTTTCTAATTTATTTTCTCAAATATGATCAGTTCCAGTTGTCCCGCTTTAGCTTCGGTGTTTCCCTGCGTACATAGCAGAGGATCCTGCTGTCTGTGGTATATCAAGTAATACCCTTTTTTTCTGGCAGCAGTAGATTTTTCTGCACATATTGCTGCCAGCTGATCAGCGGTATAGTCTTCTTCCGTATACCTTTCAAGCACTCGAAAATCTTTCCCTAATCCCAATCGTGTTAAGATTTCTTCCTTTTGGATTTCTTCCATTGTTTATCCTCCATTTTTTCCTATTTTGTAAGGACTACGGTTGGATCTGTCAGTAGCGCATAGAAAACGCCTCCGGCTAAAATAAAACCACCACAAACAGCAGTTATTGTTCCTATATGACAAAGATGTGATGCTGTATGCCCTAGTTTATTACTTACAGATATGTTGCAGATAATGCCTGCCATAAACAGTAATAACCCTATGCAAAATATCCCAGCTCCAACATATACTATGATCATCTTTTTTCCTCCTAATAAATCCATAACTTTATCTTGCCTCTTCTCATCTAAATATCAAGAAATTCTATGATATAATTCGTCATACGACATAAACGGGCTACTCTCCGAATCATCTCCAATAACATCTTTTCCATTATAATGTAGCTTGAATGAGAAATGCATATTGTGATCCTTTAGTGTATTTGCCAGCTGATAGATCTTCTTTGTGACCTGTTCTGCATCCACATCTGATATGGTTATGTCTGCATCGATATATGTACCGGTATCAGTCAGGTAGTCGTCAATCTGATCCATGTCTGTATACGTTTTGTCGGTCATGGCATATGAGATATCATATGTATACTCATCTTTTTCAAGGAACTGATCCATGATCTCTTCGGTTCTTTTTCTGATTTCCGGATCATATAACAACTTAGCGTAATCATCCTGTATTGTAACTTCATTACGAAAATAAAGTATAGCATAAGATATAGAAAATTTTTCGTAATAACTGATTGTAAAATGATCGCCGGCAGGAGTCACTGCATCTGCTAGACACTTAATGGAATCTGCTTTCGCCTCAACATATAGAAGATCTGAAATACGGATCTCCTGCCCGTATTTGCTCTCGGTATACCTGATTATTTCTTTTTTACATTCCTTTACTTTAGAATCCGATACATAATCCTCTATGTCGGTTTTGTATCTGCTTAGAAATATAAATATAATTACCATAAATGTCATAAACATTGTAACTTTCAATTTATCGTCCATGGTTTTTCCTCCTCCTTCTTTTATTGCTTTATAAGGTATGCAACACTGAGTGCAGCTGGGATGATCAGTAATATGAAAAACAGCATCAGAAAAGCAGTCTTTTTATACTCTGACTGCGCCTTCATATCATAAAGTGGCATATTAATGTGGATCATAAC
>OFMT01001227.1_pt1 | contig 19332 bp, 12 predicted proteins | sample 1541891 | NCBI WGS metagenome assembly OFMT01 (sample SAMN04209230, study PRJEB22552) | human gut metagenome | biome: gut; material: feces | host: Homo sapiens | place: USA: Oklahoma | reverse complement strand
TAAGTACATGGGATTATCTGAATATATGCTATATGGCGGCATCCCTCTGGTTGTTCTTCGTGAGGGAGCAAACGATAAAGCAGTTGCATTGCAGAATTTGTTCAATGAAATTTATCTTCGAGATATTACCAAACGTAACCGGGTAAAGAACATTGGAGAACTGGAAGATCTTCTGAACATTCTTTCCTCTGCTATTGGTTCACCGACCAATCCGGAAAAACTGAAGAATACTTTCAAGACGGTAAAGAAATCCAGAATCACTTCCGCTACCATTAAGAAATATCTGGATTATTTTGAGGATTCTTTCCTGATTGAATCGGCGCAAAGATATGACATTAAAGGAAAGGCATATATCGAAACTCCAAAGAAATATTATTTCTCCGATCTTGGACTTCGCAATGCCAGAATCAACTTCCGTCAGTTCGAGCAGACCCATTCTATGGAGAATGTAATTTATAACGAACTTCGTATGCGTGGCTACAGCGTGGACGTAGGTGTAATACCGATTGCGGAACGAGATCAAGAAGGTAAGGTTATCCGTAAACAACTTGAGGTTGATTTTGTATGCAATCTTGGTTCTTCCAGATACTACATCCAGTCTGCGTATTCTCTGCCAGATGAAGCGAAGCGTACTCAGGAAATCAGACCATTCAGAAAGATTGATGATTCTTTCAAGAAAATTGTTGTTACCAAAGACATCGTTCAGCCGCACTACGATGAGTATGGTATTTTGACTGTGAACATTTATGACTTCCTCCTTGATCCGCAAATTCTTGAAAAATAAACAACGGCTTAATCCAGAAATCTTCTGTTAAGCCGCATCAATTATCATAGAAGATCTGAATTTACAGAAAAAAATTCACACCGTCCTTAAAATATTGCTATAATCCTGTCCTTTAGTTATATTTTGCTTGCTAATTATGCTTATTCCACAGCTTTAAGGTAATATAATCCAGCCTTATAGTCTCCATGCTCCAATTTTACAGGAAGACCGGCATTCATAAGAACTGAACCGCTTAAGGTCATGTCAATTTCATCTATTCTGTACATTGTGTCAGGGTCAAGTCCCTCTAATTTCACCGGAAGGTTAGGCACACTTGTCATGTGCACTACCTGAACAAATGTAACAAGCGCTTCCTTCTTGTCCTTTGAAACCACCATATAGCTGTCATCTCGGTTATTTTCCCTGAATGAAAGGATTCTATAATAGTCTCCCTCTCTGACAAGATCATTGTACCTGTGATACATGGCAATCTGATCAGGTATCTGTTTTCTTTCTTCCTCAGGAATCTTTGTAATATCAAGCTCATATCCAAATGTTCCTGCCAGAGCAACAATACCTCTTGTTTCAAATGGTGTAACTCGTCCATTTGAATGGTTAGGACAATCTGTAATATGGGCACCCATTGTTGACAATGGATAAATAAGTGATGTTCCCTCCTGGATATCAAGTCTTGTTATGGCATCTGCATTGTCTGAACACCATATCTGTGGGCTGAAATATAACATACCCGGATCATATCTTCCGCCACCACTTGAGCAGTTTTCAAGAAGAAGATCTGGAAATTCCTTAATAAGGCGTCCCTGAAGATCATATACTCCAAGCACATAACGGTGGTAGAATTCACCCTGTCTGTCAGCTGCAAGATCAGCACTCCAAACATCTGTAAGGGCTCTGTTCATATCCCATTTTACATACTCAACATTGGCACTGTGAAGTACCTTTGACATACTTTCAAATATATAATCTCTTACTTCTTTTCTTGTAATATCAAGCACAAGCTGGTTTCTGGCCCTTCCAGGCTCTCTTCCCGGAATACTGATTGCCCAGTCCGGATGTGCACGGTAAAGATCTGAATCAGGGCATACCATCTCAGGCTCAAACCACATTCCAAACTTCATACCCAGCTTATTTACTTCATCTACAAGGTACTTAAGTCCCCCCTTAATCTTATCTTCATTGACAACCCAGTCTCCTAATGCTCTGTTATCATCGAATCTGTTGCCAAACCAGCCGTCGTCCACAACAAGCATTTCAATTCCAAGCTCTGCTGCCTTTGAGGCAATTGACAAAAGCTTATCTGTATCAAAGTCAAAATAAGTTGCTTCCCAGTTATTTATAAGAATAGGACGTTTTGTTGATTTGTATTTTCCTCTGATGAGGTGCTTTCTGTACAAATCATGGAAATTACGTGTCATTTCTCCAAGTCCATTTGCAGAATAAACCATAACAACCTCAGGTGCATCAAAAACCTCTCCAGAATTAAGAGTCCACTCAAACTGATAAGGATTAATACCCATTACCATTCTGGCTGCGTTCTGTGGTGTAAGCTCACACTGAGCTTCAAAATTACCTGAGTACACAAAATTCATGGCATAAACTTCACCCATTTTCTGAGTTGTACCACCTTCAACAATTGCCATAAATGGATGATCCTGGTGGCTGGATACTCCTCTTTCAGAGTACACACCATGTCTTCCGTAGGTAAGCTTATTGCGCTGTATATGTCTTTCTCTTCCCCATGAACCATGAAGGGTAATAATTTCAAAATTATTGTTCTCAACATCAATACATGCTGACAATATCTTTGTCAGCTTAAGTTCATCACTGCCGATATTCTTAACCCTGATGCTTCTTGTTATAACATCCACATCTTCAAATGCTGAATATATAAGTACAAGCTCTACTCCGGCAATCTCATCTACAAGGGTAAGCTCTAATGTTGTACATTCATTCTCACCGGCAAATGTTGCAGGAAGTCCTGGAATCTCCGGTTTTCCACCGTATATTCTGTGTTTTTTATAGCCACATTCAAGGGCATGCGCACCATTAGCATTCTTAATTTCTATACAATGCTCTCTGAAGTCTCCTATATCTCCAGTTGGATACTCCATTTTACTACCATCCATATACCAGATCTTATTCTTAGGATCTATTGTTGGAAGTGGAATTCCAAAAGTATCTCCCTCTATCTTTTTGCCATAATAAACATGTACAATATGACCAAAATCATCTCCGATTCCAAGCATATATGTAGATTTTGGTGTGTCAATTTTAAATATTCTTTCTTCACTGTTATATATAATACCCAACGAAAAAAAACCTCCTTCACTTTTTATCAGTTACCTAAATAATAAAGTGAAGAAGATTTCTTATAAATGGAAATATGTTATATCAATATGCATTAATGAACTTATTCATCCTTGCCATATGAAAATGCCATGCTTGGAAGTCTTAAGTTGATTCCCATAACACTTGTTACCTGCTTAAGCTTCTCATTAACAGCAAGCATAATTCCCGGCATATATTCACTCTGAATTACCTGATCAAGGTTATCGATGAAGCTGCTTACAGTAACTCCTGTAACAGTTACAACTTCAAGATTAACTGTTGGATCATCAGGACATGTTGCGCTAAATGATACCTCTACAACTGCAATAAGGGGTGCAGACATATTAAGAAGAACCTTAGCCTGTGACTTAAGCTCAAGATTCATTGGCTGTCCCGGTACAACATTCGCAGGTGCCTGGAATTCTACTTTCTTTATCTCTGTTGGTTTAATACTAACCTGAATTTTACTCATTTTTATTCTTCTCCTTAATTCATTTTATATAATAGTCATATGGAATGCGACTATCATTTTAATCAAATAATGGTGTGCTGAAATATCTTTCAGCGGTATCCGGAAGTACAGTTACTACTGTTTTTCCTTTACCAAGCTTTCTTGCAAGACGTATTGCTGCAAAAACATTGCTTCCACTTGATATTCCACACATAAGTCCTTCCTTGGATGCAAGATCCTTTGCAGACTGTAATGCCTGTTCATCTGTTACTATAAATATATCGCTGTATATATCCATATTAAGGTTTTCAGGAATAAGTCCATCTCCTATTCCCATCTGAAGGTGAGTTCCTATATTGCCTCCTGCAAGTATTGCAGCATTCTCAGGCTCAACTGCCCATATCTCTATATCAGGATTCTGGGCCTTAAGTACTTCACCTATTCCACTTATTGTTCCGCCTGTTCCTATTCCGGAGCAGAAGCCGTCAATTGGTCTTGACATCTGTTCAAGAATCTCCACACCTGTATGATACTTATGTACAAGAGGATTGGCAGGATTCTCAAACTGCTGTGGAACATATACATCAGGATTCTCATCCCTCATTCTTAAAGCTGTATTAAGACATTCTTCAATTGCTTTACCAATGTCACCGTCATCATGAACAAGTTTAACCTCAGCACCATAGTGCTCAACTAACTTTCTTCTCTCTTCACTGACAGAGTCCGGCATAACAATAACAACCTTATAACCTTTAACTGCACCTATAAGAGCAAGCCCTATTCCCTGATTGCCACTTGTTGGTTCAACTATTATGGTATCTTTGGTAATAAGTCCCTTTTTTTCAGCATCAAGAATCATATTATATGCTGTTCTTGATTTAATGGAACCACCCACATTAAGTCCTTCAAACTTAACGTATACATCAGCACATTCATCATCAACCATTCTGTTAAGCTTTATCATCGGAGTATTGCCCATTGCATCAAGAATGTTTTCGTATACCATTACAAAATCTCCATTCCTTTTATATTAAGCCTTATTCTCTTACATTATATCAGTTTATCCTTTTGCAGGCAACAGGCAATATAATATCCAGGCATGGTCATTTCTTCAAATTCCCAGTTTATTTCTCTGCCATGACAAAACACCTTAGCACTGTCATCAGCATTGATCCTTATCTCAAATTTGTCAAAGGCAAGACTGGTTCCTATACCAAGGGCTTTAACGTAGCTTTCCTTAAGTGCCCACATTCTGTAAAATGCCTCATTTTGATCATGCTCATTTTCTTTTGAAATGATCCACTTGTATTCACTCTCTGCAAAAAAACGCCTGGCTACTACCAAACGGTTTTTTTCCACCTTCTGAATATCTATTCCTGACTTTCTATCACTTATAAGACACACGGCATAATCTCCTGAATGGGAGATATTAATGTAAAAGGGATTACCTTCCACGTAGGGTTTACCCTGGGGGCCATATACATATTTAAGATCCTTTTCCCTGAAGCCATATTCAGACACTGCCATGTCAATCACCTTTGCCGCTGCAATGTTTTCAATTTTTCTTATATGGGAAACAGACTCATCTGCTTTTTTCTGCCTTGTCTTAGAAGCATTGTTATAGCATTCTTCAAAAAAGCTATCATCCTCAAGCTTCCTCATATCAAAAACATATATGCTCATATCCACCCTCCGCCTGATTTATCTGGTATTATCCCGATATATATGGTCATATTAATACCTGATTAATCAGATATTGTCTCAATATTCCTGGTCATATTTTCATCTGATTAGTCGGGTATCGTCTCAATATTCTTGTTCATATTTTCATCTGATTAGTCGGGTATTATCTCAATATACACCTGATCATATTTATGTTTAAGCTCCTGCCTTATCTCATCTCTTACACGATGCAGTATACTGATATGTATGACATCCGTCTGATTGCCGATATACACTTCTACCCAGAGCTTACGGCCTGTCTGGATAACATCTAAAAATGTAACCTCATAAGGATAATCCTTCATGTGCTTATCAACTATTCCATGTATCTGCTCAAACACTTCCTTTTCCGGAGCAAATAAAACAAGATTTCTTATACTCTGGAATATAATCTGCACAGGTTCCTTTATTAAAAATAAGGCCATTACAACTGCAACAGCCGGATCTATGTAAGACACCAGAAAATTAAGTCTTGTGTGTACTAACATTGTCTGCAGGGCAAATGCAATTGCAACACCCATACTGCTTACTATATCTAAGCGCCACATATAAAGCTCAGCCTTAATAGTGTCTGATTCGTATTTTTTGCTGTAATGCTCCAGTGTAATGTACATAGCAGCGCATCCAAAACATATCAGAAGTTCAAATATTGCAATGCTTCCCGCATCCACATCGTGTCCACCGCCAAGCAAAAGCTTAACATTCTCCACAAGAAGATTGCATGTAAGTGCAAACAGCACACTGTATTTAACTAACAAAAACAGCGATTCCACCTGGGAATATCCATAGGGATGCTTTTCCGTAACCGGTTTATATAAAAGTGGAATCAGCACAAGAAATGGTCCTATCATAACAAGATCAGCTGCATCAAACAGACAATCTGTTAAGAGGGAATGGGAGTGGGTTATCCAGGCCATAATGCCCTCTGCAATGACAAATAAAATACTTCCAATAAAGGATAATCTTAATATCTGTTTTTCAATTTTCAACTTATCTTTTTTCATTCTCTATACCCCAAAAAAATGCAGCCCGTACCTCACCTGGCAGGGCTGCATTAAATTAATCTGTCAAACAGACTGCCTGTTCTTATGCAAGAGCAGCTGTAATTATTGCCATACTGTAAACTTCTTCAGCATTACATCCTCTTGAAAGGTCATTGATAGGAGCATTAAGTCCAAGAAGAACCGGACCATATGCATCAAATCCACCAAGTCTCTGTGCAATCTTGTATCCAATATTACCTGCATTGATATCAGGGAAAATGAATGTATTAGCATATCCTGCAACTGGTGAATCCGGACACTTTGTACGTGCAACCTCTGGTGAAACTGCAGCATCAAACTGAAGCTCTCCGTCAATTGCTTCTTCAGGCATTTTCTCTTTTGCCTTAGCACATGCATTACGTACCTTATCAACATCCTCACCCTTACCTGAACCAAGTGATGAATAGCTAAGGAATGCTGTCTTAGGATCCATACCAAATATCTTAGCACACTTAATAGTCTCTTCTGCTATCTCAACTAACTGATCTTCTGTTGGGTCGATGTTAATAGCACAGTCACCCATTGCAAGGAGCTCATTATTGCCATCTTTTTCTCTTGAAAGAATAAAGCATGAAGATACGATAGAGTTACCTGGCTTAGTCTTAATGATCTGAAGTGCAGGTCTTACTGTATCTGCTGTTGAATATGTTGCTCCACCAAGAAGTGCATCTGCATATCCCATCTTAACAAGCATTGTACCAAAGTAGTTAGCCTGTGAAAGCATCTTTGCTGCATCTTCCCTTGTAAGTCCCTTCTTCTTTCTGAGCTCACAAAGTGTATCTATCATCTCGTCCATTTTGTCGTAGTTGGCAGGATCAATGATTGTAGCACCTTCTACGTTAAATCCGTTCTTCTTTGCAACGCCTAAAATCTCTTCTTCGCTACCAACAAGAATTGGCTTAAGAAAATCATCCTGAAGAATCTTAGCTGAAGCCTCAAGAATTCTTGGATCATTACCCTCTGTAAATACTATTGTCTTAGGGGCATTTTTTAAAGTCTGAATTAATTTATCAAACATCCACTTACACCTTCCTTTGTCTTTTCTTATGTTAGAATACTCTTTTTCATTAACAAATGCAAGCAGTAATTATACTGCTGCACTTACCTTAACGCAGAGATTTCCTTTTTTAGTTGTCTGCATGACTTCACCATACCAGATACGCCCGTATCCTCTTACGGATATGACATTTCCATTCTTAATTCTGGCTCCGTCCTTGTTACATAAAACACCGTCAATGTATATTTTTTTTCCCTTTATAAGTGAAGTCACATCATTTCGCGAAAGATGGTAAACCTTTGATACAAGTACATCAACCCTTTCAGAAGGAATCTGTACAACAAGCTCCTTTGCTTCACTATATATGTCCGGTATATCCTCTGTCAGTTCACAGCGTACCGGCGTATGCCTGATCCTGTCAAGATTATCTGTAATATATGCCGCCATATTATCCAGCACAAATACATGGGCACCACCATCTTTGATTATTATGTCACCAACCTGTTCCCTTTCAATGCCAAGACTTAATATGCTGCCAAGAAAATCCCTGTGTGACAGATTCTCCGCAAACTTAGGCCCCTTTGGGCTTATCCTGATACACTTAATTGGAAAAACGGGCTCATAACCATACATTTCTTTGTCGCCAAAGGCTGCCACCACCCTTTCAGTACCACCAGTTCCACCAAAGAGCGTCACCATATTGGCACTGGCAAAGGAAGCCAAAACTGACTGGCCATTAAGTCCCAGAAATGTACTATAGGTATAATAGCCTTTGTTATAGGCCCTGTTATATAGTTCTTTGAGCCTTTTTAATATCATTTCTTCATCGTTCATAATAAAATTTCCTTATCCAGTGAAAATGAATAGAGTATAATCTCCTTAACCTTTTTTGAAGAGGTTTTTTCTATCGCCATTTTATAACATTCCATCTGGGACCTGTATCTGTTTATGAGTGTTTCTTCCTCACCCTCATTCAGCCTGTCTGTCTTATAATCAAGCAGGACTATACCATCCTCTTCTTCAAAAAATACATCAATAATACCCTGTACAATTATAGTTTCCTCACTGTCTGTTTCATGATATATCATACTTGCCGGAAGGCCCATTACAAAGGGCTGCTCTCTGTATAATTTTCCTTTGCCTTCTGCTGCCTGCATACGCGCTGCAACCTTACTTATAAGAAATTGTCGTATCTTGTAGGTATTAATAATACGATCCGATATGGTATTTTCAGGAAGGACACCCTTTCTCATAAGTTCCTCTATAAATGATGCGATTGTCTCTTTTTGTGGCTTCAGGGACAAATCTATATGCTCCATAAGTCCATGGTATATAGTTCCTCTTGCCGCTCCTATTACCTTTTCCTCCTCTTCTTCTCCCTTTACAAATGAAGGGATGTACTCAGGTTTTTCTGTCTGTACCCATGCTGCCTTTGTGGCCTCTTCGTCTTCTTCCATAGCATTCTTATGCTTTATGTCAGATACTGAAACCTTAATCGGGAATGCAGTTTCCTCCATATATGGATAATGGTATTCCCTGTTTTCTTCAATAATACCCTGTATCTCCGAAAAATCAGACTCCTTTAACATGGAAGACAAATTAAGCTTCTTCTCCTCATTTTTCACATCTTCAAGACTTTCATTCACTATTATTCCGTCTGCACTTATAATTCCCACATAAAAAAGTGTAGGATTTAAAATAACAAATGGTGTTATCCAGGAAAGATATGAGGCTCTTGGGGATTTCATATCATTATAGTCAAAACCTTTTTCTCCACTGTCTTCAAGATACTTTTCCGCATTCTTAATGTAACCTGTAATTATAAGTTTATTTTGCGGACGTGTCATGGCAACATATAAAACACGGAGTTCCTCTCCAAATATATCGTCTCTTATTTTGTAATCTACGGTCTTCTTAATAAAGGTCTTTTTCTTAACTCTTGTATTATAGTCTACTATATCAGCTCCGATTCCAAGCTCTGGATGAATATCAACAACATTTTTTGTATCTGTAAGGTTAAAGCACTTGCCCATTCCTGCCGCTATTACCACCGGAAATTCAAGACCCTTACTTTTGTGAATGCTCATAATTCTGACATTACCCTCAGGCGACGCCTCCATACCTGCTTCTCCAAAATCTATATCTGAATCTATCATCTCACTTATAGAGCTTAAAAATTCAAATATGGACTTCTTCTCGGATCTTTCGTATTCAATGGCTTTTTTAGTAAGCATCCTTAAATTGCCGCCTCTTCTGTCTCCTCCGGGCATAGCCTCCATGTTGAGATAAAAATCTTTGCTTTCAAGTATTTGGCCAATTATTTCGTAAACCTTATAATATGGTGCCTTTCTCCTGAACCCGCCAAGCATATCAAGAAATTCTACAGCCTTAACCTTGGTTAGGGTATCATCACTTTTTCTATTTGCATACTCCACAAGGGCCGAATACATATCTCCCTCACCTGCTAACCTTATAATTGAAAGTTCTTCCTCTGTAAAGCCTCCAAATAAGGATTTCATAACGGCTATAAGTGGTATGTCCTGCCTTGGGTTATCAATAATTTTTAAAAATGAAAGGACAATCTGTATCTCATATGCTGAAAAATATCCTTTTTTCTCTTCAGCTGTTGCAGGTATTCCCTTTTTATTAAGAACCTCTACAAATTCCTCTGCCCAGCCCTTCATACTACGCATAAGAATGACAATGTCACTATATGAGACAATTCTATAATCATTTATATCCTTATCAAATATTTTATAGCCGGTCTCAGGATCAGTAAGAGCTTTTATCCGCTTTGCAACAGCCATAGCTTCAAGCTCACGCTTACTGTAATCACTAATGTCACTATCTGTAGTAATATCATTGTCACCGGTGGTAACATATATTACTTCTATTGGATCCGCAGTTTCATCTGTAACCGGTTTATCATCACCAAATTTAAAGCAGTGACTCTCATCATACTCAACCCCGCCAATTTCAGATTTCATTATGTTCTTAAAAATATAATTAACGCCTTCAAGTATTGTCCGGCTGCTTCTGAAATTACGTCCAAGAACTATTCTTACATCTTCACTTTCCTGCTCATTTTCCGAATAGGACATTCTTTTAGCTTCAAATATCTCAGGCTTTGCAAGTCTAAACTGATATATACTCTGCTTGACATCACCAACCATGAACATATTTTTAATACCCTTTTGCTCTTTTGAAAATGCTGTAAGTATAGCCTCCTGAACATCATTACTGTCCTGATATTCATCTATAAGAATATACTCATATTTGTCCATAAGTTCCCTGGCAGCATGGGATGGTATATGATTGCCATTTTCATCAGTCTCATACAGAATATCCAGTGCAAAATGCTCCACATCATTAAAATCTATAACATTTTCTTCGCGCTTCTTTTCATCAAATCTTCTGGCAAATTCCTGTGTTATATCTATCAGCTCATTTATAGCCGGTTTAAGTATTTCAAATTCCACAGCAATTTCCTCTGTTTCAAAGCTAAAATAATCTGTAATAAGCTTTTTTATATTCTTCTTTGTAGTTTCCCTTATTTTTTTGGCTTCTTCTTTTCTAAAAAGCTCATCATTAATGACCTTTTTTGAAGGGAATCTTTCAAATGTCAGTTTATTCAGAGCCTTCTTATATTGAGAATATGTCTGGCAGTCCATCAACTGTTTCAAAGCCTCATATTCATTGGACAGAAAAACCGTATAAGCATCCATTTCCGGAGTCTGCTTTTCTCCAGCCATTGGAGACACAAGCAGTACTGCTTTTTCCATACGGCATATTTCCTGGCTAATTATGGTTTTCGCACTAAGAAGCACTCCGGAATCCTTTATTATGGAGAGTTTGTCAATATCCTCTTTTTCTGTGACATTATATATTTTTCTGCAGTCATCAAGCCACTCCGTTGGCCAGGCGTGGCTTATTGCAAAGCGGTACAGTCTGAATATTGTATTTACAAGGGGCATGTCTGTTTTTCCCGGTGCAATTCTCTCCACAAGGTCGATAAACTGTGGTGTCTTCTCTTCATATTTCTCGCACAGAAGCTCATGCAGAACATCCTTCATCATAAGCTTATTATCATTTTCCTCCATCATTTTAAATGATGGGTCCAGATTTATCATGTAAAAATAATTACGGAGAATGTTCATACAAAAGCTGTCAATTGTAGTTATGTTAGCATGTGGAAGCATGGTTATCTGCTTTTTAAGATGCTTTTTTAACTGCTCATTTTCACAATCAGCAATCTTTTCCTTAAGCTTTCCCTCTATTCTTGTGCGCATCTGTGCTGCTGCCGCCCTTGTAAAGGTAACAACAACCAGATTATCAATATCAATACTTTTAGCTGTATCCGACAAAATCGAAACTATTCTTTCAGTAAGAACCGCCGTTTTTCCGGCTCCTGCAGAAGCGGACACAAGAATATTCTTACCACGCAGGTCAATTGCCTTTTTCTGCTCAGGCAGAAATTCAATCTTCTTTTCCATACTTTTGTCTCCACTCCTCCCATATCTGTTCATCACTTTTATCAGCTAATTTTCTGTAATTATAACCATTAAGCCTTACATCAAAGCCGCAAATACTGTGATAAGGGCAGTATTTGCAGGACTCTTCACCATTTAATTTGTATGGTGCGGCTGCCACATCGCCCTCAACTATGGCATTGCCAAATGAATTCATCTTTTCATAGGCATGGTTAATCATGTAGCCAAATTTTTCATTGTCAAGCACCTCAGAATGAGCATCAAAATCACAGGTTTTTGTAACCTTAACATTGATGACATCTGAACTTACCATGCCATTCATTGGAACATCTTCACCAATATCCCCCAGACTGGTATCAATATATCTTGGTATCTGGTAGTCCATATTTACAGGTCCCTGCATCCTGAATTTTTTCGCCAGAGCCCCTGCGTTATTATTGGAATTATCAACAACAGGATCATCCACATGAAAATAAAATGCCCCTGCAGGAATAACAAGCTTATCCGGATGCTTCTTTCTTTCTATATCCCCGCCTGCTGAAAGGTAGACTATAAGCTGCATATTAAGTCCATAGTAAAGTCCTGTCAGATCAAACTTCTTATCTCCTGATTTGTAGTCAATAATCTTATAAAATACCTTGTCATCTGTTTCACATACATCCAGTCTGTCAATGCGTCCTTTAAGCTTCATTTTACTGCCATTTTCAAGATTAAGGTTAAGGCTGTCCGCATCACTTATATTAGAAAACATGACTTCGTAGCTTTCTGCCTCAAACATTCCCACCTTCATATGGGAGGCAAGTCTTGAAATAGCGGATTTGGCTATTCTGACTATTCTGTCCTTCATATATCCATTGCGTGCATCCGAATCTACAATTCCATCGCCATATTCTCTGCACACTCTGTCACATATTTCCTCTGTCCACGCCCCAATATTCTCTTCTTCCACATCTCTCCATCTAAGATGCAGGTGCTTAAGGCGTAGGGAAAATTCTTCAATAACCTGATGGAACATAATACCCACATCAGGAATGTTTAACTCAAATGCCCCTCTTTCCTCAAGCTTTAATCCATACCGCATAAAATGAGCAAATGAACAGGCAGCATACATTTCAAGGCGGCTTACACTTCCCTCTATATCCTTGCCATAAAGCTTCTTTGCAATGTCCTTTGATATATGGGAATCCTCTGCCACAAAAAATGCACTGTCATATGCTCTGCTGTCAGTATCATTTGAAACAGCTCCATATATTTTCAGCCACTTCTCTTCTTCTTCCTTAGTAAGAACTCCGGCCACATATTTTCTAAGACCATTTATACTTCGAGTCCTTCCTCCATCATTTTCAAGAGATGACTCTGTTGACCAGGAAGCATAGTCTCTTAGTATCAGGCAACCATTTTTATATAGTCTGTTAATCTCACCGATAATAGAGGAAGGCTCCATCTCATCACCATTATCATTGTGAAGACAGTAGGATATGCTAAGCTCCTTAGATGGCTTTGTAAGAGCCAGATAAAGATAAAATCTCTCGTTAAATATCCTCTCCTTAAATGTTGGCGCCAGCCTGGCATCATTGTCATACAGAATTTCCCTTTCAAGTTCAGAAAGAAATCCACCGGATTTTACTATTTGTGGAACTATGGTATCATTTACTCCCACAAAGAAAAGCACCTTTATATCCTTAAGTCTTGTTCTTGTAATATCACCTATTATGATACAGTCTGATCCTGGTGGAATAACGCCTACAGAAGCCTCGTTAAAGCCTGTTTTCAAAAGGTCGCCATACTCTTTTATGGATACCTTCTCATCTCCCATAAGAAGCACCATCTGGTCAAAGAGATTTATAACTATTCTGTATATCTGTGAATATTCCTTACCAAGGACCTTATCTCCTGAGTTCTCGTATTCCTCTGCTATCTTATCAAGAATATCCCTCATTTCAAATGCCACTATAAACTCATACAGGGATTTTGTGTAATCTTCTACTGTTACTGATTTTTTAAGCTTTGTTACTACATCGCCAAAAACCTCTAAAACCTTTTCTCTTCCCTCATTTACAAGGCGGTTGCAGGTTCTGCTTTTTTTATTATCCTTCCATTCCTTCTTCCAGGAAGAAAAACCACGCATACCAGATGCATATAGATAATTGTCTATCTCATCTGTATAGTCATCACATATATCTATAAAATCCCTTACAAAGCCATTCTTCAAAAGACTCATAACGCTTCTGTATTCGAAGTCCCTGTTTACAACATTAAGAAGGGATACAAGCATGTTAACAAAGACGTTATCAAGTACATTTCTTGTATTATCTGCAAAATAAGGTATCTGGCATTTCTCTAACTCCTTGCCAATTATTCTCTGATAAAGAGCTGTATCTCCAGATATGATAGCAATGTCTCTGTATCTTAAGCCATTATTTTTAACCAGATTTCTTATCTTCCAGACTACATATCCTGCTTCCTCATATGGATTGATAGCTTCATATATCTTAACAGCTTCATTTTTTTCCTGCTTCACAGCTTTATTATTCCTGAAAATTTCTTTTTCAAGAAGTCCAATTTCCGGAGCCTCAACAAAGCGATAGCCGGTATTATCCTCTCTTCCAGTCCACACGGGCTCTGAAATCTCTGTTCCTGTCTGTTTAGCTATTTTGTTACACTTGCTTATAAAGTCCTTACTCATGTAGAAAAGGTCATCTACAGCAAATTCATCAGTTATTTTTTCATTTCTGTCTATGGTAACAGTTATATATATGTCCCCACATACCTTCATAAGCTCTTTTAATAAGACGTACTGTACCGGTGTAAAGCCTGTAAATCCATCTATACACATGACACAGTCCTTCAAAAGTCCGGAATCTGCCACATAGTCGGCAAGAATGGACAGGAGCTCCTCCGATGCTATATAATGTTCTTCCATATACTCCTTGAAATATCTGTATACGAGGTTCAGATCACTTAATTTGCTGTCAAGTATGCTATGTTTACTTACATTATTTTTCATGACCTTAATCTCGTCTTCATCTATGCGGTACTGAATAAATTCTGTCACAATTGACTTGATTTCTTCTACAAAGCCCAGTCGTCCAATGTTTTTTCCAAAGGTTTTCCACTCTCCATCATGCTCCTTAAGGATTTTTCTTATTATCATGCCCTTTCCTTCATCCTCAAGCACAGGCACCTTAAGGGCATTAGTTCCCTCAAGCACTCTGTATGCAAGTCGAACAAAGCTAAGGACATCAATGTTCATAATGCCCTTAGCTTTGCTAAGCATAACCATATCCTTCTGAGTCTGCATTGTAAACTGTTCCGGAACTATCACAATATATGTTTTGTCCGGCTCATTTTCTGATCTTTGCATAATCTCATTGTATACGTAATGGGATTTTCCAAAGCCTGAACCGCCAAAAATCCAGTTTAATGCCATTTAGTCACCTTCTCATTATTATTTATCTATCTTTTTCCGAATGTGAGACCGTCTTCACTCATACTTTCAACCATTGCAAGAGATTCTATGTGATATCCTTTTGCTCTTAACATATCACCACCGCCCTGGAAGAGCTTTTCCACTGCGATTCCAATTCCTGCAACCTTTGCTCCTGCCTGTCCTGCTATGTCTATAAGTCCTACCAGTGCATTTCCATTGGCAAGAAAATCATCTATTATAAGTACGTTATCATCTTCATGAAGGAATTTCTTTGAGACTACAACATCATATACTCTTCCATGTGTAAATGACTCTACCTTTGATGTATACAAATCTCCATCAAGGTTAAGTGACTGTGATTTTTTTGCAAATACCACAGGTACATTGAAATACTGTGCAGCAATTACTGCAATTCCAATACCTGATGCCTCAATTGTAAGTATTTTGGTAATGTTTTCTCCTGCAAAAAGTCTCTTCCATTCTTTTCCCATTTCATTGAAAAGCTCTATATCCATCTGATGGTTAAGAAATGAATCCACCTTCAACACATTACCTGCTTTAACAACTCCGTCTTTAAGAATTCTGTCTTCAAGAATTTTCATGATAATTGTATCCTCCCTTATCCATAAATGTATTTAAAATACCAGCTTATTCTGATCTGTATATTAGCTGAATATTGTCTGTATACCGGCTGAATATTGCCTGTATACTGTTTGTATGTTTACCTGTCTTCTCTGAAATATGCCTCACCAAGACTCGCCGGAGCCTGATTTTCACGTTTATTTCTCATGCTTACAATTATAAGAACAATAATTGTAACCACATAAGGAATCATTTTAAAGAGCTCCTGTGAGCTTCTTCCAAGTCCCGGTACATAATAGTAAAGCCAGAAAAGAACACCGAAAACATATGCGCCCCATATAGCATTTAAAGGTTTCCACATTGTAAATATTACAAGGGCAAGGGCAAGCCATCCAAGGTTTTCAAGACTTCCATCATTGGCCCATGTACCCTTTGTGTAATCCATAACATAATACAAACCGCCAAGACCTGATATAGCAGCACCAACACAGGTTGCCAGATATTTATATTTCACAATATTAACTCCTGCAGCATCTGCAGTTGCCGGATTCTCACCTACGGCTCTTAGATTAAGTCCCTTTCTTGTTCCGGTAAGGAAATACTGGGCAACAAATGCAACAACTATAGCCACATATACAAGTATACCAAAATTAACTCCCGGAATTCCAACCTTATATGCACTGCTTGTTACAGGTACAGATATCTGTCCAACACCTCCGGCAAGCTTACTAAGCGATCCACCGAAGAAGTTGGCTACACCTGAACCAAATATTGTAAGTGTAAGTCCGGTTACATTCTGGTTAGCTCTTAAGCTGATTGTAAGAAAACTGTATATAAGTCCACCGAAAACCGATGCAGCCACAGCACATACAAGTGCAATTATAAATGCAATTACCTTATTTGGGTTTTCCACAGCATTTTCATAGCCATATGCTCCTGCCAGGGAAGCAATTCCTCCAAGATACATTATTCCCGGTACACCAAGATTAAGATTACCGCCTTTTTCAGACAGAGTCTCACCTACACATCCAAACATAATAATAGTACCGAATGCAATAGCCGATTGAATTAAAGTAAACAGCCCGTCCATCATTTGTCCTCCCTGCGTTTAATGATTTTGTAGTTAATGAAAAACTCGCATCCAAGAATAAAGAAAAGAATAATTCCGGTTACCATCTCGGAGGCATATTCATTAAGATTAAAATTAGAAGCAATTTCTTTGGCTCCCTGATCAAGAAATACAAGGAAAAATGAAACGGCAAGCATTACAAATGCATTGAACTTTGACATCCATGCAACAATGATTGCTGTAAAACCACGTCCGCCGGCTGTTCCCGTACTAATTGTATGGTCAACACCTGAAACAGCAATAAAGCCTGCAAGGCCACATAATGCACCAGAAATAACCATAGTTCTTATAATGACCCATTTAACATTGATTCCGGCATATTTTGCTGTATTTTCTGATTCACCTACAACAGATATTTCATAACCCTGTTTACTCTTTCTCATGTAAAAATATATTCCAATAGTAATGATTGCCACAACAATAACGTTCAAAAGATACTGCTGTCCGGCTATTGCAGGGAACCATCCACTTTTTGTACGTGAATTAATAATTCCAACTGAGTTTGAACCAAAAGGATTTTCCCACTTTGCCACGAAAAATGATGTGAACTGTATGGCAACATAGTTCATCATCAATGTAAATAATGTTTCATTAGTATTAAAGTGTGCCTTAAATACCGCAGGTATCAGACCCCAAATTGCACCTACAACAATACTTGAACCAAGCATGATTACTAAAAGTAATGGTGTTGGAAGGGCTTCCCCAAAATATATCATGATGCCGGCAGTAACAATTCCGCCAACAAGAACCTGCCCCTCGGCACCTATGTTCCAGAATTTCATCTTAAATGCCGGTGCAAGTGCAACTGATATACACAAAAGCACCATGGTGTCTCTGATGGTTATCCATATTCTTCTGTTTGAACCAAAGGCTCCCTTAAACATGGAAACATACACATCAAGAGGATTAAGTCCTGTGATACATACAATAACTATAGCTGATACAATCAGTGACAAAAGGATTGCCACAGTTCTTATGGCATATGCCTTTGGTTTCGCAATACGATCTCTCTTGGCAATATGAAATAAGGGTTCTCTTACATGGTTTATACTAACATTATTTTTGTCCATTTTATTGTACATCTCCTTTGCCGATATAAGTCATCTTAAGTCCGATTTCATCCTTGGTTACATTACGTCCGTCAAATATGGCATTTACCTTACCATCGCAAAGCACCAGAATTCTGTCACAAAGTTCAACAAGAACATCCAGGTCTTCTCCAACATATATAACCGCCACACCTTTTTTCTTCTGTTCATTTAACAGATTATATATGGTGTAGGATGTATTAATATCAAGACCTCTTACAGCATATGCTGTCATAAGTACCTTAGGAGATGCCGCAATCTCTCGGCCTACAAGCACCTTCTGGACATTACCACCGCTAAGTCTTCCAACCGGTGTATCAACTCCCGGTGTTACAACTCCAAGTTCTTCCTTAATTTTGTTTGCCAGTTCATCCGCTGAGCTCCTATCTATAAAGACTTTGCTCTGCTCTCTGTAGTTTTTAAGCATCATGTTACCGGTCATTCCCATGGAACCTACAAGTCCCATTCCAAGTCTGTCCTCCGGAACAAATGAAAGGGCAATTCCTTTTTCCTTAATTGCTCTTGGGTTCATACCTATAAGTTCTTCATCATGCCCCGTATCCGGATCTGTAAATATAATCTGTCCGCCTTCGCTCACTTCCTGAAGTCCTGCTATGGCTTCAAGCAGCTCCTTCTGACCACATCCGGATATTCCGGCAATTCCAAGAATTTCTCCTGAATACACCTCAAATGATACATCATCTATTGCTGGCATACCATACTGATTAAGGCAGGTCACATGCTTGATATCAAGCACCTTTTTACTGTTTTGTGGCTCACTTCTTTCGATATTAAGTTCTATTTTTTCTCCAACCATCATTTCGGTGAGCATCTGCTCATTGGCCTTGGCAGTTGCAACTTCTCCCGCAAATGATCCCTTTCTAAGTATAGCAACCCTGTCAGATATACTTAATACTTCATGGAGCTTGTGAGTTATAATAACAACAGCCTTGTTATTCTTACGCATGTTATCCATCACATTAAAGAGCTTTTCAACCTCCTGTGGTGTCAGCACCGCTGTAGGCTCATCAAGAATAAGTATGTCTGCTCCACGGTAAAGTGCCTTTATTATCTCAAGTGTCTGCTTTTCAGAAACAGACATATCGTATACCTTTTTGTTAAGATCCATCTCAAAGCCATATGTGTCACACACATCATTTATCCCTGCTATAACATCTTTTTTGCTTTTCTTTCTGTCAGCAGGAAGGCCAAGTACAATATTTTCAGCTGCGCTAAATATATCCACAAGTTTAAAATGCTGATGAATCATACCGATTTTCAAATCAAA
>OFMT01001224.1_pt1 | contig 19349 bp, 13 predicted proteins | sample 1541891 | NCBI WGS metagenome assembly OFMT01 (sample SAMN04209230, study PRJEB22552) | human gut metagenome | biome: gut; material: feces | host: Homo sapiens | place: USA: Oklahoma | reverse complement strand
TTCTAGTGCTCATTACGGGCGTGTGGGTTCAAGTCCCGCCTCGCGCACCAACAGAAAAACCCTTGAAGCTGCAAGGCTTCGAGGGTTTTTCTTTTCCGCGCCGCACGCGTTCCCAGCGCGTCTCCGGTGTGAAAGAATTGTTCAAAGCAAGGAAGGCTTACCGCCTGCAGAGCGCAGGCGGTAAGCCTTTCGTGCTTGTATCGTGCGCCGGTGCGGTCATGCAGACGGGCGCGGACGGCGGCTCACTCCGCCGCTGCAAAGCCGTTCGGATTTTTAAGCTGCCAGTTCCACGCATCGCGGCACATATCCTCCAGCGACCGCGTGGCACTCCAGCCCAGCAATTCCCGTGCCTTCTCCGCCGAGGCGTAGCACACCGGAACATCTCCTGCCCGCCGCTGGGTGATCCGGAAGGGAATGTGTACGCCGGTGGCGCTTTCAAACGCGGCGACCATCTCCAGCACGCTGTGTCCCATACCCGTCCCCAGATTGAACACCTCCACGCCGCTGTGGGAGGCGCAGAACGGGAGGGCGGCCACATGGCCGGCGGCCAGATCCATAATATGGATATAGTCCCGGATACAGGTGCCGTCCGGCGTGTCATAGTCGGCGCCAAAGACCGAAAGCTGCTGGCGCTTGCCTGCTGCCACCTGTGTGATATACGGCATCAGGTTGTTCGGTATGCCGGCGGGCGCCTCTCCGATCAGGCCGCTGGGGTGCGCACCCACCGGATTGAAATAGCGGAAGAATACTGCGGAGAACGCCGCATCCGCCGCCGCGTAGTCCCGTATGATCTGCTCGATCATATACTTCGTCCAGCCGTAGGGGTTGGCGATACCGCCGGTGGGACACGCCTCCGTAAGCGGCAGCGTGACCGGGTCACCGTACACCGTTGCGGAGGAGCTGAAAATCAGGTTTCTGACGCGGTACCTGCTCATGACCTCCAGAAGCGTGAGCGCACCGTCCAGGTTGCCTCTGTAATACTTGAGCGGCTGCTGTACAGACTCGCCCACCGCCTTATAGCCCGCGAAGTGCATGACCGCGTCAACGGTATGCCTCTCAAAAATCTGCCCCAGCGCCGCGGCGTCCCGGATATCGATTTCGTAGGTCGCCACGCGCCTTTCGGTGATCCGCTCAATGCGGGCGGGTACCTCCGGGGAGCTGTTGCAGAAATTGTCCGCGATGATCACGTCATATCCGGACCGGAGCAATTCGACGGCGACATGGCTGCCGATATATCCCGCTCCGCCGGTCAGTAAAATCGTCATGCTCTGCCCACTTTCTTCGAGAAAAATTTGCGTCTTCGTGCGGCACAGTGCCTGCGGCATGGGCATCCAAAGCGCCTTGCACCGCGCAGACATCACGCCGGCGGCAGGGGATAGGATACGGCCTTGCCGCAGGATACCGCATTTTTGTGTAATAATACAAAAGTATAGCACACGCCACGGAAAAATGCAATTACCTTGCTGAAAATGCGAGGGAAAACACGGAGAGTTTGTGCGAGTATGCTCGATTCTTCGGCGAAAATAACTTGCACTATGGTGGATTATGTGGTATAGTAAAAGCAAAATTTTGAGGTTTTTTGCCGCACGGATTTGGCAACTCCGTGAAGAGACCCCCGCCATCGCCTGCGGAGGACGGCGGAAGGGCTTCGGCCGCCGCAGCTTTGACCGGCAAAGGCATATTTTTAGCCCTCAAGAAAGGATCACCCCACACATGAAAAAAGAAGACGCAAATCCCAAAATCGATCTGCTGTCGCTCCTGAAGGCCATGTGGAAGAGCCTGTGGCTGATCGTGGCGGCGACGGTGCTGTGCGGTGCTGCCGCATTCACGATCACGCGGTTCTGCATTACGCCGCTTTATAAGGCCAGCGTGATGATGTATGTAAACAACAGCTCTCTGTCCGTGGGCAGCACCAAGGTGAGCATCAGTTCCTCAGACCTGTCTGCTGCCCAGAGTCTGGTGGACACCTATCTGGTGATCCTGAATACCCGCACCACGCTGGACGAGGTGCGGGACAAAACCGGCGTCTCTTACACATACGAGGAATTGTCGGAGATGATCTCCGCTTCCGCCGTCAACTCCACGGAGGTCTTTAAGATCGAGGTCACCAGTCCCGACCCCAAGGAGGCGCGGGACATCGGCAACGTGATCGCACAGGTGCTGCAAAAGCGCATTGCCGCCATCGTGGAGGGCAGCTCCGTCCGCGTGGTGGATAAGGCGGTGACGCCGACGGAAAAGGCGTCCCCCAGCATTACACGCAATACGGCGGTGGGTATGCTGCTGGGTCTCATCGCCAGCTGCGGCTATATCGCCGTGCGGACCATCCTCGATGACCGCATCCACGACGAGGACTGCCTGATGCAGATGTACGAGAGCATCCCGGTACTGGCGCTCGTTCCTGAGCTGACCACCACGGAGTCCGATGGCTATGGGTACTACCAGGCGTCGGACGGGAAGAGAAAAGGAGCGTCCGCATGAAATTTGTCGGTAAACGGGAAGCGCCCATGACGCTGTCCAAGCAGCGGAAGCTGCTGGGAAACCATTTGAATTTTGCGGCGGCGGAGGCCTACAAGCTGCTGCGGACGAACCTGATGTTCGCACTGCCGAACAACAACGAGTGCCGTGTGATCGGTATCACCAGCGCACTGCGCGGTGAGGGAAAGAGCACCACCAGCGTGAACCTGGCCTACACCATTGCCCAGACCGGCGAGCGCGTGCTGATGATCGAGGCGGATATGCGCCTGCCCAACGTGGCGCAGCGTCTGGCGCTGCGGCCCACACTGGGACTTTCCGACCTGCTGGCGGGGCTTTGCACCCGCGAGGAGGCCATACAGGAGAGCGGTATGCTGGACAACCTGCGGATCATCGCGGCGGGCAGCATCCCTCCCAACCCTATGGAGCTGCTGGGCTCTGAGCAGATGACGCAGCAGCTGGCGGAGCTGAAGAAGGAGTTCGACTTCATCATCTTCGACCTGCCGCCTGTCAATGCTGTGGCGGACGGTCTGGTCATCTCCCGGCTGGTACAGGGCATGGTGGTGGTTGTTCGTCAGGATTACGGTGACCGCAGTTCTCTGTCGGTGGCGGTACGGCGTCTGCAATATCTGAATGTGAAGATCCTGGGCTTTGTCATGACGTACAGCCACGCGGAAAAGAAGGCATACAAGTACCGTAAGTATGGCTACGGCTATGGCTATGGCTACTACGGCAAAAAAGGGAAGAGCAGTGCGGCCGACACCAACGACGATGATTGATTTCCACACACATATTCTGCCGGGCATAGACGACGGCAGCCGCAGCGCGGACGAGAGCATCCAAATGCTGCGCGCCATGCCGGAGGTCACCCACGTGGTGGCCACACCGCATTTCTATGCATGGGAGAACACGCCGGAGAGGTTCCTGCGGCGGCGTACCGCCGCATGGGAGCAGCTGCGGGAACGGCTGGACGACACGCCGCCCGACATACGGCTGGGTGCGGAGGTCTGCTATTTTGAGGGCATCTGCCGCAGTGATGAGCTGCACAGCCTCTGCATCGAGGGAACCAACGTGCTGCTTCTGGAGATGCCCTTTGAGAAGTGGAGCAGCCGGGCGCTCCATGACCTGCTGGAGCTGGGACACCGGGCGGAGCTGCGGGTGGTGCTGGCCCACGCCGAGCGCTACGAGAGCTTTTACCACAAGCGGGACTGGCAGCACGTTGCGGACAGCCCCATCATGATCCAGTGCAACGCCGCTTTCTTCCTGCGGCTGCGGACAAGGCGCGAGGCACTGCGGCTGGTGAAGGACGGACGCATCCACCTGCTGGGCTCGGATTGTCACGGCGCAGAGCACCGTGCGCCCAATCTGGACGAGGCGGCGCAGGTGATCCGGAAGAATCTGGGCGAAGATGCCCTGTGCGAGATAGACCGTCTGGCGCTGCGGCTGCTGGACGGCAAGGGAGCGGAGTGACCGTGAAAAAATATATGCTGATCATCGGCGGCTTTGCCATTGTCGCCGCCATATACCTGCTGCTGACCTTCCGTCCATGGCGCAAGGAGCCGCCCAAGCCCGTGCTGCCGGATGTAAGCGAGCCGATACAGGAGGTGGAGCCGGAAAAATATGTCAGCCCCATTGACTTCACGGCACTGCAGGAGAAGAACCCGGATATCTTCGGCTGGCTGGATATCCCCGGCACGGATACCAGCTATCCGCTGCTCCAGTCGCAGGAGGATGACAATTTCTATATGCGGCACGATGCCTACGGGAACTATGACAGCGCAGGGTCGCTGTTCTGCGAGCATCGGTACAACAGGAACGACATGACCGACCCCGCAACGGTGATCTACGGTCACCGCCAGAACGACGGCTCCATGTTTGGCGCGCTGCAGCAGACCTTCTCCAATCCAGAGAGCTTTGCATCGCACAGGACCATCGTGGTATACCTGCCGGATCGTGAGCTGCACTATCAGGTGCGGGCGGCGCTGCCCTATGACAACCGCCACATCCTGTACCAGTATGATTTTCACGATACCCAGTCGTACAGCAATTTCCTGTACAGCATCTACAATGCACGGGCACTGGGGATCAACTATGCGGACGAGACCATCGAGACAGACGACACACTGCTGATCCTGTCCACCTGCCTGAAGGGGAACCGCAAAAACCGTTTTCTCGTGGTGGCCGTCTTGGAGCAAACCGTTCCGGAGACGAGCACTGCCGAATAATAAAAAACTATTATATTTTAGGAGGATGTAAGTATGAAAAAGATCATGAGTTTGCTGCTGGCGCTGCTGCTGGCTACCGCGCTGACCGTCTCCGCCTTTGCACAGGGCTTTACCAACAGCGCCGGTCAGGAGGGTGAGGATCCCGTGATTCCTAACCCCGGTGACACCATCCCCGGCGGTACGGTACCCACCTCCCCTCAGACGGGTGAGGCAGACGCAGTGTGGGTCATCGCTGGCATCGCCGGTCTGGCGGCAGGCACCTGCATCGTGGTGAAGAAGCGCTCCACAGCCTGCTGAGCGCGGTGGACAGAAACAAAAGGAAGAAGTCGTTGCTGCGTGCGTCGGCCGTGTTATGCGTGGCCGCCGCGGCGACAGCGGCGCTGCTCTATGTCGGGAAATGGGAGAAAATGGGAAATTCTGCGGACGTGCCGGATGAGGCGGACGATGATCGGCCGGAGTATTACTACAACGGTGCGTGGTATACGCAGAACACGGAGCTGGAGACGCTGCTGATTGCGGGTATCGATAAATACAGCGATCAGCTGGCGGAGACGCTGGAGCTGGGCAAGGAGCTGGGCACCAACATCAATACACAGCAGTCCGACTTCCTGATGCTGCTGGTTCTGGACAGAGAGCGGAATGTCTGCAAGGTGCTGCCGCTGAACCGCGACACCATGACCCAGATCAATGCAATGGGTATGGCGGGCGAGTCTATCGGCTCATTCACCGGACAGCTGGCGCTGGCGCACACCTACGGCAGCGGCGGCGTGGACAGCGGCTACAACACCGTACAGGCTGTCTCCGATCTGCTGTACGGCGTGGAGATCGACCACTTCGTCACCCTGACGATGGATGCGGTGGCGGTGCTGAACGATCTGGTGGGCGGCGTGACGGTGCTGGTGGAGGATGACTTCTCCGAAGTCACGGACCGGCTGCCGCAGGGGCAGGAGGTACATCTGACGGGCGATCTGGCCCTGACCTTTGTGCGTACCCGCCGCTGGGTGGCGGATCAGACGAACCTCAACCGTATGGCGCGGCAGAAAATCTATCTGGAGGCGCTGTACGAAAAAATGAAGGCGGAGCCGGCAGAAGCATTTTCGGCCAAGGCGCTGCTGGAGCTGTCGCCCTATCTGGTCAGCGACTGCTCGGCAACGACGCTGGCGGAGCTATATCAGGAGGTATTGGACAGTCAACTGACGGTGCTGGATACACCGGAGGGTGAGGTCGTCCGAGGAGAGAAATTCATGGAGTTCTATCCGGACGAGCAGAAGCTGCAGCGCTTGGCGCTGGATCTGCTCTTTACACCGGTCGAAACGACCGCCGACTGAGTGCTCGGCGGGAAAAAGGGGGGAAACTGGGAATGGTATCGAATAAGCAGGTTTGTGAACGGGCGGCGGCAGAGCGGCTCGATGCTGCTGTCGAGATACGATCCGAAATAGCTCCGCTCGTGTCTGTGATCATGCCAGCGTACAATTCTGAGAGATTCATTGAGCAGGCAGTCCGATCCGTACGGATGCAGACGATGCAGCGCTGGGAGATGATTATCGTGGATGATTGCTCAACAGACAAAACTGCAGAGCAGATCAAGCGACTTGCAGCCGAGGATCCGCGGATCATCCCGGTTTACAGCGAGAGCAATCACGGCGCGGCGGAAAGCCGAAATATCGCGCTGCGCCAATGCCGCGGCGAGTTTGTCGCGCTGCTGGATGCAGATGACGTATGGCACCCGCAGAAGCTGGAGAGAGAGCTGGAAAGAGCGCGGGAGACGGACGCGGATCTTGTTTACTCGTCTTATGCTATGATCGACGAACAGGGAACGCGTTGTTTTTCCGATTTTATCGTGGAAGAGTCCACCGATCTGCAGTCGATGCTGAACTGCAACACCATCGGCTGCTCGACTGTGCTGATGAAGGCGAAGGTACTGGAGAAGCGTCCCTTTGTCACCGATTTCTACCATGAGGACTACGTCATGTGGTTGTCGCTGCTACAGGCCGGATGCAAGGCGGTAGGCGTGACGGAGGTGCTGGCAGATTACCGAGTGCGTGTGGGCTCGCGGTCATTTAACAAGCTGAAAAGCGCCAAAAACCGCTGGAGGGTCTACCGCGATTACCTGAAGCTGCCCCTCATCCCCAGCATGAAGGCGATGGCGTGCTACACATTCAATGGATTGAAGAAATACCGATGATGCCCAAAACGGAGACGAGCGCACTGCGCGCACACCAGTTGGCCCTGCTGCAAATGCTGCACGAGATCGACCGCGTGTGCAAAAAACACCATATTACATATACATTGTTTGCCGGTACGGCGCTGGGTGCCGTGCGGCATGGCGGATTCATCCCGTGGGATGACGATCTGGACGTGATCATGCTGCGGCCGGACTACGAGCGCTTTCTGGCGCTGGCGCCCGCCGAGTTGGATGGCACGGTCTACTACCTGCAGCGGGAGTTTTCGGAGCATTGGCCCATGTTTTTCTCAAAGCTCCGGAAAAACGGTACCGCCTGCATCGAGCGCTATATCCCTCGCGACCCGCTGGCGCATCAGGGCATATACATCGACATATTCCCCTGCGACGCGCTTTCGGACGCCCCGGCCAAGCGGAAGCGCCAGTTCTGGGCGTCCAAGATGGTGATCGCGCGGGGACTCGACCGGCGCGGCTACCGGACAGACAGCCTGCAAAAGAAGCTGGCGATGCAGGTCAGCCGCTGTCTGCCGACAAAGGCGCTGTGGGCCTACGCCGTGAACCGGGAGGACACCGACTCGCAGATGGTACACTCCTTCTTCGGCGCCTCATCCCGCTACGAAAAAAGCATCTATCCCCGCAGTTGGTTCACGGAAACGGTACAGCTCCCCTTCGAGGACGGGGAATTTCCCGTATCCGCCCACTACGATGCGCTGCTCACCACGCTGTACGGCGACTACATGACGCCGCCGCCGGTGGAGGAGCGCGGGCAGAAGGTTCACGCGGAGCTCGTGGATCTGGAACGTTCCTACACGGAGTATGCAGGCGTGCAGAAGCAAATGCACTTCAAGGAATACACGCGCAGCATCCGTTGACGGATAAAAAACCGGCAAAATTGTCAATGCTTTGCAAAAAAGGAGAAGGGGAAAAATGAGCAAGTTGAGAAAATGGACGAGCTTTGTTCTGTGCGTACTGCTGGTCGGCGCGCTGCTGGTCGGCTGCGGCGACGACACAAAGCAGAACGACCAGCCCAACAAGCCGGGTACGACGCAGGGTACGGAGGATCCCTCCGGCCAGCAGAATACACCGGCTGATCCCGCGAAAAAGCTGGAGCTCGAGACGCCGGTCGGTACGCTGACCTTCCCGGAGGAATGGGCGGGCGACGTGCAGACGAAGGACACCTCCACGGACGGCACCTATGCCATGAGCTTCTATGGCACGGTCAACGGAGCGGATGTGCTGCTGTTCGAGATCGCCATCGGCGCGGCGGAGGGCGGCTATCAGCTGGGCAGCGCACCGGACGCGGACGGCAATATGCAGTCGGTCTGGCTGAACATCAGCGAGATCAAGGCGGAGCCGGAGTGGTCCGAGGCGGACACGGCCCGCATCAACACCCTGCAGGAGTGCGTGAATGATTTGATCTATCAACTCCAGCAGCTGGACGGCTTCCAGCCGGCGAACTGACCAAGGGCGATGAGTGTCAGGAGAAAGCTTGGCGCACTGCTCTATCATTCGGTCGCTAAGCACCTTCCGGTATCGTACAGCTCCCTGCATCTGGGTCAGACGGCGCTGCGGCGCTTCTGCGGCAAATTGATGCTGGCGGAGTGCGGGAAAGAGGTCAATATCGAGAAGAACGCCATTTTCAGCGAGAAGGTCACACTGGGCGACCGTTCCGGCATCGGGATCAATGCCAAGATATACGGCACCTGCCACATCGGGGATCACGTTATGATGGGCGCGGATGTAACGATCATCACACGGAACCACGAGTTCGCCAGAACGGATATCCCCATGATGGAACAGGGCTTCCGTCCCGAGGAGCCGGTCTTCATCGGCAACGATGTGTGGATCGGGGATCGTGTGATGATCATGCCCGGCGTACATATCGGGGACGGATGTATCATCGGGGGGGGACAGTTGTAACCAAGGACATTCCGGCGTATACCATTGCCGCCGGCGTACCCGCCCGGGTACTGCGGACGCGGCAGAACACATGAGACAAGTGCAGGAAAGCGGGTGATCGTGATGAACGATAAAATAACGCTGCTGGCGGTGCTCACCGTCGGCACGGCCTTCACCTTCCTCTGGCTGATGCTCTGCAAGGAGCGGCTGCGTATCAAATGGTACGCCGCACTGCCCATCGCGGTGCTGCACACGATCTGTGGTGTGCTGTGCGTGAAGGTCTTTGCCGTTGTCGAGGTGGGGTTCGACATGAGCAAAGCGGGCAATATGAGCCTGTTCGGCGGCATATTTATCCTCCCCCTGTTCTACTACCTGGGCGCGAAGCTGACCAGGCGAAAACCGGCGGAGGTATTCGACGTATTCACCATCTGCATGATCTTCACACTGATGTGCGCCCGCTTTAACTGCATTCTCAGCGGCTGCTGCGCGGGCAAGTTCATACCGGGACTGTCCATCCGCTGGCCCACCCGTGAGCTGGAGATCCTGTTTTATATCGTCCTGCTGTTCTGGCTGGGCAGACCCGTCCGCCAGTGCAAGCGCGTGGGGATGATCTACCCCCTGTACATGATCGCGTATGGCGCGTTCCGCTTCCTGACCGAGTGGCTGCGAACCTACGAGACAACGGCGCTGCTGCACCGCGGCCATGTCTGGGCGCTTATTACTCTGGCACTGGGCTTGAGTATTTACTATACACAACGAGAGAAAATCCAAAAAAGAGGAGGAAAACAAAGAAGATGAAGCAAGTTTTCAAACGTTTCCTGTCGTTGGCGCTTGCCATGCTGATGGTGCTGACACTGCTGCCCGCCATGACCACCACGGCGTGGGCAGCCACCAGCGGCACCGTGACCGGTCTGGCTGACGAGAACATCGGCCTGAGCTTTACCGGCGACGCGGACAACGCGTGGAGCGCCAGCGGCATGCAGATCGTCGGCTCGGCCACCGGCACGGGTGGAGCCTGCGGCGACACACATTATGGTTCTACGCTGACCATCACCAACAAAAGAAGCACAAAGGCGACGCTGTCCTTCGACTATACCGTTGCGCTGAACAGCGGCACCATTCAGGTGGACGGAGCGGCGGTCACGGCGGGCGGCAAGTTCTCCAAGGAACTGGCACCCAACGCCAGCATCAAGGTCTACATCAAGTCCGGCAGCACCAGCGCCGCCACCAAGATCACCATGACCAACGTGGCGTTGGTGTACAACGTGGAAGCCACCGTGACCTTCCAGCCCGCCGAGAACGGCTCCTATACCGTGGACGGCAAGACCATCACCGAGGTGTACACCAACACGCAAAGCTCCATGGCCGCCTATCAGGTGGCGGCGACCCCGGCGGCGGGCTATCAGTTCATGGGCTGGTACAATATGACCGAGGGAAAGTACATCAATACCTCTCCCAAGGCGGCACTGAACATTGAAAACGACTGCACCATCACGGCGCGGTTCGTCAGCAAGGAGCTGGCGCTCTTTGAGACCGGCGGTCAGCGCTTTGACGACCTGAACGACGCGATCGCGGAGGCGCAGAAGAAGCTGCCCGCCACCATTGCACTGGTCAGCAGCGGCGCGATCGCGGGGAACTACACCATTCCCACTGGCATCACCCTGCTGATCCCCTTTGACGAGGCCAAGACCTGCTATACCACTACCCCGGCGCCCACCACCTCCGAAGCGGGTGCCAAGGTCTTCCGGACGCTGACCATGGCGGCGGGCAGCTCCCTCACCCTTGCAAGCGGGGCGGCCATCAGCGTTGGCGGCCAGTACTTCGCAGCCACCGGTGGCAAACAGGGTCGCATCGTCGGGCCCTATGGCTACATCAAAATGGAGTCCGGCAGCGCCATCACCGTGCAGTCCGGCGCAAGCCTGTACGCATGGGGCTTCATCTCCGGCAGCGGCTCTGTCACCGTAAAGTCCGGCGGCTCCGTCTATGAGTGGTACCAGATCCTGGACTTCCGGGGCGGCACGAAAACAAGCCTAATGGGAAGTAAGGTGTTCCCCTTTAACCAGTATGCCGTGCAGAATGTGGAGGTACCCCTGACCCTGCACGCCGGTGCCAGCGAGACCGTATATACCGGTGTGAATGCCATGGGCGGCATCAAGTCCACCTCCATCCCCTTTATCGGCGACAAGGGAATGTTCAAGCTGACCTCCGGCAGTCTGACCAAGGCATATGACGGCGCTACCGACCGCATCATCTACACCATCGCCGGTGTGGCGGAGCTCAACAGCCTGAACCTGGCCTTGGCCGGTATAGACGTCAGCTCGGCGGACTATGTCCTGCCGCTGACCAACAACATGACCATCAATCTGGCAGAGGGCGGCAAGCTGACCATCAAACAGACGGCGGCGCTGCTGCCCGGCGTGGAGGTATCCATCGCCAAGGACGCCGAGCTGATGGTGTCCAGCGGCACGAACATCTACATTTACGATGTGGGCGAGTGGGGCGGTTACTGCGGCATTCATAGCCAGCAGTTCATCCCGGTGGTCTATGCCCCCGGCCGGACAGGCTCCCGTGCGCCTCTGGCGGATGTAAAGGTGGACGTCAACGGTAAGCTGACCGCCATCGGCGGCATCTACACCACGCAAAGCGGCGCGGACATCTGCTCCAGCGCCGGTACCGGCGTCTACAACCAGCAGGGCGCTCTCGGCAAGGAGACCAAGACGTATCAGTACGATGGAAATCCGACCCGCTACGACATCCCCATCACCCCCGCCAAGCTGCGCAACGCCGACGGCACCTACACGGAGACCGCGACCGCAAACGCTGGCGACACCATCAACTATGTCAGTGGCGTCTGGGGCGGCAAAGAGCCTGTCAAGCTGACCGTCACGTTTGAAGCCAACGGCAGTGCGGAATACCCGGTCGAGGGTACGATGACCCCGCAGACCGTAAATGCGAAGACCGATACCGCACTGACTGCCAACTCTTTCACCCGCGAAGGCTACAACTTCCTGAACTGGAATACGGCGGCTGACGGTACTGGCGACTCCTATGCGGATGGTGCGACTGTTAATCTGACCGAGAACACCACCCTCTACGCCCAGTGGGAGGACAATCATTCTCTCACCAAGGTGATCAACAAGAAGGACGCCACCTGCACCGAGGACGGCTACACCGGTGATACGGTCTGCACCATCTGCGGCAAGGAGATCACCAAGGGCGAGGCCATTGAGGCTAAGGGCCATACCGAGGTCATTGACCCGGCCGTCGAGCCGACCTGCACCGAGCCCGGCAAGACCGAGGGTAAGCACTGCTCTGTTTGTAACGAAGTTCTCGTGAAGCAGGAAGTGATTCCCGCCAAGGGCCACACCGAGAAGGCCGTTGCGGGCAAGCCTGCGACCTGCACCGAAACGGGACTGACGGATGGCACCAAGTGCTCCGTCTGCGGCGTTGTTCTTACGCCGCAGACCGAAATTCCAGCGACTGGTCACAAGTGGGATGACGGCGTGATCACGACCTCTCCTACCTGTGAGAACGCCGGTGTCAAGACCTACACCTGCACGGTCTGCTCTGCAACCAAGACCGAAGCAATCGACGCGACTGGGCATACCCCTGTTGAAGTTGCGGAACAGCCCGCTACCTGCACCGAGGCTGGTCATAAAGCCGGTACGAAGTGCTCCATTTGTGAGGCGATCCTCTCCGGCATGGAAGAGATCCCCGCAACGGGCCATACCGAAGTAATCGATGCAGCAAAGGCTCCGACCTGCACGGAGACTGGCCTGACCGAGGGTAAGCACTGCTCCGTCTGTAATGAGATTATCGTTGCACAGGAAGTGATTCAGGCCAAGGGCCACACCGAGGTCATTGACGCAAGGGTCGAGCCTACCTGCACCGAGCCCGGCAAGACCGCGGGCAAGCACTGCTCCGTCTGTAACGAAGTCCTCGTTGCGCAGGAAAAAATTCCTGCCAAGGGCCATACCGAAGTCATTGACGAGGCAAAGGCTCCGACCTGTACGGAACTGGGTCTGACGGAAGGCAAGCATTGCTCTGTCTGCAACGAAGTCATTGTTAAACAGGGAGTGATCCCGGCGACCGGCCACAAGTCGGAGATTCGCAATGCGGTCGAAGCGACGCTTACGACACCCGGTTACACCGGCGACACCTACTGCTCTGTCTGCAAGAAACTGCTGAAGCAAGGCACGGAAATTCCTAAGACCGGCGCACATATCACTTGGGTAATTGATGGCAAGGTCGTAGCTGAGGAAGATTATCTGAAGGGCACCATGCCTTCCTTCAAGGGCAGCACAGATAAGGCTCCTGACGAGAACTACCGCTACACCTTCACCGGCTGGAGTCCGGAGGTTGTGGTTGCTGAAGAGGATGCCACTTATACGGCACAGTACTCTGCAACTGCCCGTGTGTTCTACACCATCACCTTCAATGCCAACGGCGGCACAGGCAGTATGGAGCCTCAGCGCTTTGAGGTGGGCATCGATACCGCGCTGAACAAAAACGCATTTACCCGCGAGAACTACAAGTTTAACAACTGGAACACTGCCGCAGATGGCAGCGGAGCCACCTATGCCGATGCGGGCGCGATCCTTGAACTGACCGGAGATATGACGCTGTATGCCCAGTGGCAGTTCCAGACCGGCTGGGTCACGGATGGAACCGGCAGACAGTACTACAAGGACGGCGAGCTGCAGAAGACCAGTTGGACAGTCATTGACGGCAATACCTACTATCTGGACACCGAAACCGGATACGCGGCTACCGGCATCGCGACACTGATCCCCGATGGAGCAACGGAAGAAGCCCGCTGCGTCTTTGACGCTAACGGCGTGTTCCAGAGCGGCGTTACCGGCGTCTATGATGTCGGAAATGATACCTATTGGCTCAACAGCGGCATCATCGAGGAGGAGGCCGGCTTGAAGCGCGTGGTCAAGGACGATGGCGAGATCAACTACTATTACTTCGGCAAGGATGGTAAGGCAGTCAAGGACGGCAACTACAAGGTGGAGAAGAAGAGCAACGACCTGTCTCTGCCGTGCTATCAGTATCGCTTCGACGCCAACGGCATTATCGAGCACGATGCGGATACCAGTAAGAACGGTATTGCCATGGCGGATTCCGGCACAGATCACTACTTCATCGACGGCGTCAAGGTCGGCGAGGGCTTGCTCTGCATCGGTGGGGAGTACTACTATGCCAAAACCTCTACCGGTGAGATCGTCAAGGATCAGAGATATTGGATCTCCAAGAACAACGATTATTATAAGATCCCGTGTGCCATGTACTACTTCGATGCCAACGGCGTGATGCAGATCGACGGCTTTGTCCATGTGGGCGATGATACGTATTACTACGAGAACGGCGCGCTGGTCACGGGCTTCACGAAGATCGGTGACGACTACTACTTCTTCAACGCCGGCAGCGGCAAGATGTACAAGAACGCCAATATGTGGGTTGCCGGTGACAATGACTACGGTATTGCCGGCGGTATGTACCACTTCGGTGCCAACGGCGTGATGCAGATCGACGGCTTTGTCCACGTGGGCAATGATACGTATTACTACGCGAACTGCGCGCTGGTCAAGGGATTCACGAAGATCGGTGAGGACTACTACTTCTTCAACGCCGGCAGCGGCAAGCTGTATAAGGATGCCAACATGTGGGTTCCTGCTAATGATTACGGTGTGAAGCCGGGTATGCACTACTTCGGCGCGGATGGCAAAATGGTCATTCCTGATATGGTGAATGGTGAAAAGAAGATCGTTACCGAGGACGGCAAGCTGTACTTTACCATTGACGGCGCCCGTATGTACAGCGGTCTGTATGAGTTGGAAGGTGCGTATTATTACGCCCTCTCTAACGGTCAATTGGTGGTAGACGGCGTGGCCTATATTGATGCAAAGCCGTTGAAGGACGGCGAAGGCTGGTATGGCTTTGACGCAGACGGCAAGCTGATCATGACCGGCTTCGTTACCGGCGGTGACGACTACACCTATTACTACAATAACGGCAAACGCGCTAAAGGCTTTACGAAGATCGGCGAGGACTATTACTTCTTCAACGCGGGCAGCGGCAAGCTGTATAAGGACGCTACCCTGTGGGTCGGTACAAACGATTTGGGTATCGAGGTTGGTATGCACTACTTCGGCACTGACGGTAAGATGACCAAACAGTTGAGCTGATCCAGAGCTTTACAGCCCGGTAAAGAAACACAAACCGCGCATGCAGTCCCTTACAGGGGACTGCATGTGCGGTTCAGCCGGACACAAAGAGACGCGGAAATAATGAGAGAAAGGGATGGCTTATGAACAGAGCGAGAAGATCAAAGCTGCTGGCGCTGGTCATGGCAGCGGTCATGCTGCTCAGTCTGCTTCCAATCTCCGCCTTTGCGGAGGAGCTGACAGACGAAGGCAGCACGGCAGGTACGACGGCAGGCATAACTGCCGAACAGACGGGGAAAGAGCCTGCGGCGCCTCAGGAGGGCGAGCAGGACAAGGTGGAGCCTGCGGCGCCTCAGGAGGGCGAGCAGGACAAGGTGGAGCCCGCGGCCCCGCAGGAGGGCGAGCAGCAGGAGGGGGACTCCTCTCCGGCAGACGGCGCGGAGGGGGATCCGGCAGAATCTGCTCCGGAACCGATTACGGCATACAAGGATTTTATCGATTCACTGACAACACTTGAAGAATACGCAAGCGCCTTTGTGCGGGAGCATCCCGAAGAGGAAGCCGTGGCGCTTGTGATCAACTATATCCGCTGCGGCGTTGCGAAGTATACCTCCGGTACATGGACGACGTTCTGCGGCCAGGAGAAGACGGCGTTTACCAGCTATGTGGCGGAAAAGGACGCAGAGAACAACACCAGCGCCGGCCGCCTCCGCAGCTTGGGCGAGTTTAAACTGCCTAACGGCAATACCGTGGAATTTGCCCATATGTTCGGCGCTATGGATATGTCGTATCACACCAAGATCCAGAGCACGGCGGATCTGGGAAGCTGGGCCGGCGACATTTGCGATCTGGTGCAGCTGACCACCAATGGCGGCGTTACCGGCACGGTGGAGGAGATGGCGGAGGAGATCCGCACCAAAAATGACAAGTACTTCCTCCATGACGTGCCGGACGTACATTCCTTCGGCATTCTGGACCTGTACGGCGACCTGGATGCGTTCTATATCCTGAAGAAGCTGGATGGCAGCACGACCATCAGCGCCATCATGAAGAGCTACTATACCCAGAACCTGACAGATGAGATCCGGGTCAAGTTCTTCCTGGAGAATCGCTTTAATGGCGTGTCCACAAAGGAGGACATCCGTGCGGCGATCTATGACACCTACTGTGGCAATGAGGGTATTCGCACACTGGAGCGCAGCTATGTACCGGAAGGCGTAAATCCCGAGCTGCGGCAGGCCTGCTGCTACGCGTTTGCGGATTATCTGTACCTTACGGCAGGCGAGCAGATGACGAACCCCTACTACCAGGTCTTCTCCAGCAAGACCTCCATGCTGGCGCCCGGCGTCACGCAGGAGATCAAGATGGCGCAGACGCAGGACGATCGGCAGATCGTGTACTATATCGCCACAGCGGACGTCTCCCGCGATGATGTGGATGTCTATGCGAACTACGGCGACAACGACGGCTCGCAGATCAAGATGGTCCGCGTGACGGATCAGATGAAGGCGGCGGAGAAGAACCACTCCGATCCCAACAGCGACCGCTACATCCCCAATTACAGCGCCGTGGTGGGTATCAACGGCGACTTCTACAATATGAGCAACGGCTGGCCCTCCGGTGCCCTTGTGATGGAGGGTAAGGTGTATAACGGTGTGGGCAGCGAGAATTTCTTCGGCATCCTCAAGGACGGAACGCCGATCATTGGCGGCAGCGCGGAATGGAATGCCCACCAGGGCGAGATCGTAGAGGCGATCGGCGCCAATATTTGGCTGGTCAAGGACGGTAAGATCGCCATTACCAACACCTCGAACTACTATACCCAGCGCGCACCTCGCAGCTGCGTGGGCATCACCTATGACGGACGTGTTGTCCTGATGGCGCTGGATGGCCGGCAGGATCCCTTCTCCGCAGGCGGCAGCAACATTGAGATCGCACAGATCATGCTGGATGCCGGCTGTGTCTCGGCGGTCAATCTGGACGGCGGCGGCTCTACGACCTTTGCAACAAAGGCCGAGGGGTCTGATACCATCACCGTGACCAACCGCCCGTCTGACGGCTACGAGCGCTCTGTCAGCTCGTCTCTGATGGTGGTGTCTACTGCCAAGCCCTCCAACGTGTTTGACCATGCTGTCATCGCTGCGGACTACGATTATCTGACCGTCGGGACGGAGCTGGAGATGCGGGTTTCCGGCGTTACGGCGACCGGCGGCGCCATCGCCCTGCCGGAGGGCACCAAGCTGACAGTATCCGATGAAAGCATTGGCACGCTGCAGGACAACGTGTTTACCGCGGCGGGGCTGGGCGACGTGCAGATCCGGCTGGTGGATGCGGACGGCAGCGTGCTGGGTACCAAGACGCTGCACGTTGTGGAGGCAACGGAGCTGAGATTTACCAGAGACACGGTGAACATGATCTACGGCGAGCCGACGGAGCTGCCTCTGGAGGCATCCTACAACGGGAATCTGGTCAAGATCAACCCCGAGGATGTGACGTTTGGCTATCTGAAGATCACGCTGACCTCCATCGGTGAGCTGGAGGGTGGTCAGGTCAACACCACCAAGACGGAGCTTGTGTTTGACTATCCCGAGGCTGGTTCTGCCTCCGGCTTTGCCTTTACGCCCAACGCGGAAGGCAAGCTGCGCACACTGACGATCGGTGCGGTGCTTAAGACCAAGCTTCCTGCATTCCAGCAAACGATCAATGCGGAGTTTGCTAAGGCCTACCAGGCGGCTAAGGCAAACGGCGCCTCCGATGAGGAAGCTGCGATCCAAGCCCAGACCATCGCCATTAACAAGGCGCTGGAGCTGGCGGCGAAGACCACGGCGTATTTCTACCGCAATGACGAGGCGGACTTTGATTTCAACCATGCCACCGGCGGCAGCGGCCTGCTGGCATGGAACCGCAGTGCATCCAACGCAAACTATAAGGCGGAGGATACCACGTATTATCTGATCGATTCCAATGCAGGAACGGAGATCTCCTACACCTTTGCCGTGGATATGTCCAAGGTGGCCATCCCTGAAAAGCTGACGGCGCTGCTGTATATGCTGCCCGGCGGCGATCAGGAGGGCCGGACTGCGTGGGACTTCCTGCTCCAGCTTGCAGAGCGTATCAGCCCGCTGACCACAGTTACCATCACGCTGACTGCGCCGGAGGGCGTCACGATCGACACCACCGAGCTGCGTCTGGCAAACGAGTACTTTACCTTAACCTCCAAGGAGGTTGAGGGCAACAAGCTGACGGTGGTCTGCAACTTCATCCGCCAGAATGAGGCGATCAACCCGGCAACGGCCAACCCCCTCTGCGTGCTCAGCGGCTTGAAGCTGATCCCGACGGACACGGCGGCTTGGGATGAAGACGGCAAGCTCACCTGCTCGGTCAGCGGCGATCTGGCGTATGACATCTATGCACACTTCCATGTGCTTAAGTCGATGGCGCAGCGTGAGGATTTCCAGCAGCAATACGGTCTGTATCCCTACGACAACAGTGAAAACCTGAGCGGGGACTACGGCGCCCATTTCTTCAGCACGATCACTGATTTCACGGATACCTTCTCCCTGAAGCAGAACAGCAAGGACGGCTGGATCAAGGAGGACGGACGTTGGCGCTACTACCGGAACGGTGCTGCGCTGACCGGTGTGCAGAAGCTGCCCAGCTACACCGCCGGTGAAGCCGGTGAATTCTGGTATGACCTCGGCACAGACGGGATCGCCGACGGGAAGCTGACGGGCCTGTTTGAAAAGGACGGCAAGCATTACTTTGCACGCTTCGGAACGCTGGCTTCCGGCTGGCAGTCGATCGTGGCCGAGGATGGCGAGTCGTACTTCTACTATTTTGACCCCACCACCTTTGTCATGTATACGGGCGTCCAGACGATCAAGGGCCTGACGTATACCTTCAACGAGCAGGGACAGCTGGTAAGAGGCGCGTTCCGCACCACCGAGGAAGGAACCAAATACTTCGTCGCGGGCGAATCTGTGTTCCGCCGTTTCGTGACGCTGGAGGAGGGTACCTATTGGCTGGATGTCAAGGGCTATGTGGCGTACGGCAATGCACCTACCGTGACGGATAACGTGATGGACATTACGTGGTACCACTTCGATGAGAAGACCGGTCTGCTGACGGGGCTGTGCAGCGGTTTCCTGGACTACCGCGGCGAGAAGTACTGGTGCGATGAGAACGGAAAGGTGTACTACGGCCTGATCAACGTGGATGACGGTATTATCTTTACGGGCACATGGGGTCTGGTGTACACCTCCAGAAGCTGCTATGTCGATAAGGACACCAGCCAGTACGGGTGTGAACTGGAGACAGGCAGATACTGGTGCGACGCGAACGGCTATATCCTCAAGGACGGCTTTGCGGACATTGACGGGAGCACCTACTACTTCACCGACT
>OFMT01001215.1_pt1 | contig 19459 bp, 17 predicted proteins | sample 1541891 | NCBI WGS metagenome assembly OFMT01 (sample SAMN04209230, study PRJEB22552) | human gut metagenome | biome: gut; material: feces | host: Homo sapiens | place: USA: Oklahoma | reverse complement strand
GGGTTCGAACCCTGGACACCCTGATTAAGAGTCAGGTGCTCTGCCAGCTGAGCTAGTGGCGCATGTCTTTCAGCGACGAATGTTATTATATAATACTTTTTTTAGAAATGCAACTATTTTTTTATAAATTTATTTCGCATTTCACTATTTTATGGTATTTTATAACTATGTGTGCCCGGCTTGATTTTATATCAAAATAAATACGGCACCATTTTATAAGGAGGTTTCACATGCGTGTTGAAGAACGATTATTAAAATATGTCTCTTACTGGACAACTTCTGACGAGGAATGCCGACAGATTCCATCTTCGGAAAGACAGTTTGAGTTAGGAAAAGTGTTAGAACAGGAATTGCGAGATCTCGGTTTAGAGAAAGTCACTTTAACCGATCACTGCTATGTTTACGGACTGTTGCCGGCAACGAAAGGATATGCTGACAAGCCTGCTGTCGGTTTTATTTCCCATATGGACACTGCTCCTGATTTTTCCGGAAAAGATGTCAAACCACAGATCATTCCGGATTATGACGGCAATGATGTTCTTTTAAAAGGAAGCGGCACTTATCTGAAAGTATCCGATTTCCCTACACTTAAAACATTAAAAGGCCGCACACTGATCACTACAGATGGAACAACCCTGCTCGGCGCTGACGATAAAGCCGGGGTTTCCGAGATCATGACGGCAGTGGAACAGATCATCACAGAAAAAATACCTCACGGCGACATTTGGATCGGCTTCACACCGGACGAAGAAGTCGGAAGCGGTGCTGATTTATTTGACCTTGACTATTTTAAAGCCAGATTTGCCTACACCGTCGACGGCGACTACGAGGGCGAAGTTGCCTATGAAAACTTCAATGCGGCAAGTGCTTCTTTTGAGATCAAAGGCGTCAATGTCCACCCTGGAGAGGCAAAAGATATTATGATCAACGCTGCCCTTGTCGGCTGTGAGATTGCATCTCTTCTTCCTGAAAATGAGACTCCTGCCCATACCGAAGGCAGAGAGGGATTTTATCATCTGACTGATTTTAGCGGAGACATCGCCCACGCTAAAGTGAATTATATCGTGCGTGACCATGACAAAGCCACTTTTGAAAAACGTCTTGATACCCTGCGTGGCATTGAGCAAAAAATGAATGAAAAATATCACGCAGACACTGTAAAATTGAACATTCAGCATTCCTATAGCAATATGCTGGAAGTCATTGAAAAGAATGAATATGTCGTTGCAATTGCAAAAAAAGCAATCAAAAACGTTGGTCTGGAACCAGTCTCCCGCCCAGTCCGCGGTGGTACAGACGGCGCCAGATTAAGTTTTATGGGACTTCCTTGTCCGAACCTCGGAACCGGCGGCTATGGTTTCCACGGACCATTTGAACATATCAGTGTAGAAGGTATGGATACCGCTGTTTCGGTTATCAAAGAAATCGTAAAAATCACTGCCGAATAATGATCGGGAACGTTTTTCCTGTTACACAAAAAATCTGCCATACAAAAATTGCATTTGTATGACAGATTTTTTATTCTCTTAAATATTATTTTTTACTTTACACCGAAGTCTTTCTTCTATTATAAGTTTGCAATCAATGCTGCGATCTCATCCGGTGTCATAACCTTATTCGGATCTGACAGATCAGGCATTGCCGGCTCATCATCTACAACAGTTTCATCTTCCAATGGAATCTTCTCGACCGGAACATTATCATCCGAATCCGTCAAAGTATCTACCATTATATCATCATACTTGGATAAATCTTCCTCCGGAGAAGAAACTTCTTCTTTACCAATTGATGGTTCCTCCATATCAGATGGAACTTCCTCGATCGGTGTCTCCTCCATCACGGACGGTTCTTCTTCAATCGGTGTCTCCTTCATCACGGACGGTTCTTCTTCGATCGGTGTCTCCTCCATCACGGATGGTTCTTCTTCGATCGGTGTCTCCTCCATTGCAGACGGTTCTTCTTCAATCGGTGTCTCCTCCATCACGGATGGTTCTTCTTCGATCGGTGTTTCCTCCATATCAGATGGAACTTCTTCGATTGGTGTCTCTTCCATCACAGTTGCTTCTCCAGCAGCCGATGGGATCTCCTCAACTGCGACTTCCTGAACCTGTGGTTCTTCTTTTTCAATTTTATTCTCTTCTGCCAAGATACGTTCCTCGGTAAAAAAGTTCTGTTTTGCAGACTCTGCTGCTATCTTTGCATCAGCTCCGATCGTATTCAATGTATTCTGCAAAACTTCCAGCTGCTGTAATATTTTATTCTGATTGTCTAAAATATTCTGTGCATATGCGCTGTCATTTTTATTAGTTTCCGGTGCCGGATGTGAAACATTGTCTGATAAAACAGCCTCTAACATCGAAATCTTTTCCATGATGTGGTCATTGGAATTCATCAGTGCATCTGCATTCTCTTTACTTCTTCCAATGGAAACCTTTGCTACTGCTTTCTGTGCGTGGATAATATCCTCCACATTTGCTTTCCGGGACTGGTTTCCTTTTTCAATGAGTTCATACAGATCATCAAATGTTTTCCTCAATAAAAGATAAGACGCTTTTTCTGATTTAAAAATACTATCATACTGTTCTTCTTTGCGATTCTTTTCTGCCATCAGATAAATCGAAATGGAATCTACCAAAAAATAGATTGCAACCAGAAACAATGCTGTAATGATCGCCAGAATAATAAATTTCTGAGGCATATTGATCATTGCATATAAATCTGCAACCAGTAAAACTACCGCAATTAACAATGTAATATTTATGCGGAACCTGACATTTTTTTCGCTGTTCTTATCCATAAGAGCTACCTCCCACTATTGCGTCCTCCGTGACGCTCTCTGTGGCTATTTTACCATAACTTACACGAGATAGCTATATGCGAAAACAACAATCTTCAACAGAATACGACCAAAATTTCTTTTTATAATAAAATAAGCTGTCCGATCAGCTCTGCTCCTTTATAAAGATCGTCGACAGTTGTGTATTCACGTGTCGAATGTGCATTATACATTCCATTCGATAAAACAAGCCCTTCTATTCCGTTTTTTGCAAAACTGTTGTTATCACTTCCGCCGAACGTACCTGTAAGTTCACCGGAAAATCCTAAGATTTCACAGGCTTTTTGAAAATCGGTCACTGACTTGCTCTCAAGTGATGTCTCATAGGCAATCAGATGGATCTGGCTTGTCACCTCCGCCGTGGCATTGATCTTCTGCGCCTCCTCTGTGAAAATCCGTTCCGTCATACGCACTGTCTCCAACGCTTTCCCATGATCGTAACTTCTGATTTCTCCGGTCAGCACACAGCAATCCGGCACAATGTTTGTCGCTGTTCCACCCTGAATCGTTCCGATATTAAACGTCGTCTCTTCATCCACATGCCCCATGCAGAGGCGGCTGACCGCATTGGCCGCTGCAAAAATCGCATGGATCCCGTTTTCCGGTTCAAATCCGGCGTGCGCCGCTTTTCCTCTTATCTCAGCTCTCACGGAAATGATCGACGGCGCACGTCGCGCAGCGTCACCAACTGCCCCGGACAGATCAAGCACATACGCCTGTTTTGCGGTTACTTTCGAATAGTCAAAAACATCAGAGCCTTTGACATATAATTCCTCACCAATTGTAAACAGAAGTTCAATTTTTTTATGAGGTTTTCCACTGTCAATCACAAGTTGTACACCATAGAGAATTTCCAGAATACCACTGATGTCATCTGCACCAAGCACAGTATCCCCGGCAGAATGTATTGTTCCGTCTTTTTCCAGAACGGATTTTTTGCCGCTCCCCGGTTCTACAACATCCATATGTACGCAAAAAATAACCGGATCTCCTTCTAATTCTCCATCTAAGACAGCAAAAATATTTCCGGTGTCGCCACCATAATAAGCTCCTGCCTGATCTTCCTCCACAGAAAATCCCATGCTTTTTAGTCTGGCAAGCAGCCAGTCTGCGGTGTTCCGCTCGTGAAAACTGATGGAATCAAAGGATACCAGTTGTTTAAAATCTTCTATGATGTTCTGTTTCCATGCCATGATGAGATACCTCTTTCCGAATTATTTAATCTGCATTTAATTTAGTTTGATTTGATTTAAATTTAATCTAATCCGCAGTGCACGCCGGGAAAATCGCAGATTTTCCCGGCTGTCGGGCATTCGCCCTCTTCATAATATAAGGAATAAATTATTGCCTGCAAGCAGTCAAATTTATTCCTCACATTATGAACACTGCTCATTATATTACATATTCCGGTTCATTCAGCAGCTGCATTTTTCTCAGGAATTCTTTTGTCCGTTCATTCTGTGGATTGGTAAATACTTCCTTCGGCGTTCCATACTCCACGACATGACCGCCATCTAAAAATATCACTTTATTGGCAACATGCCTTACAAAGTTCATTTCGTGAGATACTAAGAGCATCGTATGTCCTTCTGCCGCAACATTTTTGATCGTTTCAAGTACTTCACCGACAAGCTCCGGGTCTAAGGCTGAAGTCGGCTCGTCGAGCAGGAGCAATTCCGGCTTTAGGGCAAGTGCTCTGGCAATTGCGACACGCTGCTGCTGTCCTCCGGACAAATGTTTTGGATAATGATTTGCCCATGATGCCATTCCAACACGCTCTAATTCTTTTAAAGCAATTGCTTTTGCATCCGCTTTGCTCTTTTTCTGAACAACCATAAGACCTTCCATAACATTTTCCAACGCTGTCTTTTTCTCAAACAGATAAAATCTCTGGAACACCATGCCCGTGCTCTTACGGAATTCCAGACTGTCTTTGTGTTTTTTGGAAAGATCGACCGTTTTTCCACCAAAAACAGCCTCCCCCTCCTCCGGGATCTCCAACTGGTTGATACATCTTAATAAGGTTGATTTTCCTGTACCGGAAGGACCGATAATTCCGACAACATCGCCTTTTTCAATTTTTAAATTAATATGGTCTAATACTTTATTCTCATGAAAACTTTTGGAAAGGTTTTTGATCTCTAACATTTTTATACCCCTCTCTCATCCTCGGATATCTCTACTTTTGCCACCTGATCCGGAATCTGCATTTTCTTCTCAATCAGCCTGATTCCCTGCTCGATCACAAATGTGATCACCCAATAAATGATCGCAAGTGAAACATATACTTCAAAATAACGGTAAGTTCTTCCACCAATGATTTTTCCCTGTGCTGTCATCTCAACGACTGCACAGACAAACGCAAGGGACGTTCCCTTGATCAGTCCAATAAAGGAATTTCCAAGTCCCGGGAGCGCCACGCTTAGCATTTCCGGAAAAATGATTCGGCGAAACGTCTGGAAATATGTCATTCCGATCGCACTTGCAGCCTCGATCTGTCCGACATTGACAGATGCCAAAGCTCCCCGGAAAATCTCTGCGATATACGCTGATTCATTGATAGAAAGTGCGATGATCGCATACACAAAACCGGAGGTTGTCGAACTCTGATAATTCCATCCATTTTGCTGGTATATGTATTTTGTGATCATCGGGATTCCAAAGTATGCAATATACAACTGCACGATCACTGGTGTTCCCCGGATCAGCGAGATATACACTCCTGCGATCTGTTTTAACACAGGAATATTTTTTGTTTTGATCAATGCCAGGAGCATTCCGATGATAAGTGCAAGGATCATGGAACTGACTGCAAGGATCAGAGTTGTCGGAAGATATTTTAAGATCTCCGGAAGCTGGCTTAAGACCGCTTCAAAATCAAATAACTTTGCCATAGTTTTTTCTCCGTTCGTTTTCGGTTTTTATCACTACAATTGTCTGTAGAAATTTACAGTGTTTTTGAAGTCATGATGCACACAAATTCTCCTTCACCGGAGCGGGTGGAAAAATCCGGTGTATATCCAAGCTTCTCATAAAAGCCAAGTGCCTTCTCGCGGGAATTGATCCGTATGTTTGTAACACCCCGCTCTTTCAAAAGCTGCTCTGCTGCCTTGATTCCAAGTGCCCCGTAATGTTTTCCCCTGTACTCTTCCAATGTGGCAACACGCTCGATATGACCGGCATTTTCTTCATCGATCCGTACCCGGCAGGTAGACACCGGAAATCCGTTTTCGTGAACCAGAATGTATTCACTGTCCTTTGTGTCATCCGCAAATTCGTATTTGAGTGGAATATCAAACCCGACACACATTGCCTGTATTCTGATATAATGCACTCCTGCTCTCTGCCATTCTTCTGTTGCATGCACTGCTTCCATCATCTTCCGCTCCTTGCTTCTCCCTTAGTTCCACGGTTTATAAAAATCGTTTGGAATTTTTAATTTATTTGCCAGATCTTTGCTTAAATGCTCTCTTCCGGACGGTGTCTTCCAGATCGCATCAAAATCAGTATCCGGAATCACGATATCGTAATAAGTAGACTCCCAGTAATCCGGGTCTGCCTTGCTAAGATCAACACTCGCTGCAAAATCTTTAAAATACGTGTTGTGGTAAAATGCCGGAATCTGATATAAATCCCTTGCATATCCCCATAAATTCTTGTAATCCACGAGACGCCTTTTGCATGGACCAATGTTTCTCGAATAAGCGACATCGAATCTTGCCAGTGTCACATATAAACGGATATCACTGTCTGTCACGTAATCTCCAAACAGAAATCTCTGCTGTTCTAAACGTTCTTCCATTGCATCTAACCCTGCAAAAAATGTCTCATAAGCATCGGAAAAAGCCTGTAAGGATTGTGCGAACTGTGCTCTGTAAACAGCATTGTTAACATTTTCAAACAGCCACCAGTTTAACTTGTCGATCTCTTCTCTGAGTTCTTCCGGATAAAGATCCGGTGCATCCGGCTTTTGGAATGGCTTAAAATCAACCTCCAGATAGTTGGTCAGCCTGTGATAATCGTTGTTCACTACCTTTTTCTCTTTGTAATCCACAAAAGAAGGGACTGTTGCACGGCCTGTGTACTCCGGGTCTGCATTGTAATAAAGCTCACTCAGAAACTGTGCTCCTGTTTCCTGGTTGATATGATCTGGCGAATTTACAAATTCCCAGCCCAAAGGTTTTTCGTAAGCATCATCATCCCAGCCTACGATTTCCACTTTGATTGCATCCTGTAAACCAAGAAGTTCCCTTGTAATGGATGCACGGTTTGACCAGTGGCATCCTTTTGCCCAGAATAAAATGTACCGGTCTTTCTCTACCGGATTTTCCCCGGGTCCGAATCCTTTTGTAAAATGATTTGGCTGTCTGTGGAAATTGCCATATTTGTCTACTTCACTTACTGTCTCTGTCGGGCGGACTCTGATCTGCCTGCCGTTTACTTCTATATACTCTGCCATAATATGCCTCCTGCCTATCGCTTCCCAATTTTAAATTTATTACCCGGATCACTGCTTAAATGTGCCCTGTCTGCAGGTGCTCCCCAGTATGCATCAAAATTGATCTCATCTAAAAATCTTGCATTAAATGTCTCCATGAGATGTCCCGCTTTTTTATTGGAAGGATTTGCAAAATCTTTAAAGTACGTGTTGTTCTTAAATGCCGGAATCTGGTAAAGATCTCTTGCATATCCCCACAGGTTTTTGTAATCAATGAGACGCTGTTTTGTGTGGCCAAGCTGGAATGCATAGCGGATATCAAGTCTTGCCAGCGTCACATAAAGTCTCACATCACTGTCTGTCACATAATCTCCAAATAAAAATCTCTGATGTCCAAGCCTTTCTTCCAGAATATCAAGTGCTGCATAAAATGCATTGTAAGCATCCCAGAATGCCTCTTTCGAGCGGGCAAATGCTGTTTTGTATACACCATTATTTACATTATGGAATAACCAGATATTTAACTTATCAATTTCTTCCCTGAGTTCTTCCGGATAAAGATCCGGTGCATTCTCTCCATGAAATTCCCTGAAGTTTACTTCAAAATAGTTGGTCAGTCTGTTGTAATCGTTGTTCACTACTTTTCCGGTCTGTACGTCGATCAGTGCTGGAACTGTCGTTCGTCCGGTATAATCATCATCTGCTTTGTAATATGCCTCACTCAAAAACTGAATGTTTAAAACCGGATCTGTGTTGTTCTCGTCATATACAAATTCCCAGCCGAGATTTTTCTCATGAGGCGCATGTTCTACCATATTGACACTGATGGCATCCTCCAGCCCCAGAAGCTCCCTCACGATGGATGCGCGGTTTGACCAGTGGCACAGCTTTGCCCAGACCAGACGATAACGTCCTTTTTCTACCGGATTTTCGCCCGGTCCGAATCCTGTTGTAAAATGATTTGGCTGTCTATGAAAATATCCGTTCTCATCAACCTCTGAAACTGTCTCTACCGGACGGACTCTGATCTTTCTTCCATTTACTACTTCATAATCAAATTCTGCCATTTTTCTGCCTCCTGCTTTTCGTTCTTCTTAGTTGATCGGTGTTTCAAATTTATCTGCGGATGGAACCTGATCTGCCCCAAAATATTTCTGTGAAAGTTCTTCTAATGTGCCATCCTCCTGTAACTCTTTCAATACCTTATTAACATCCTCCCGAAGCGCTGCCCCCTCGTCATTTAACGGGAATAAGAAGTACGCATCCAGTGCTGTTGAAAACTTTGCTGTCTCATCAGCAGATAGTTCTGTTTTCTGTAATCCGTCAAAACCAAACTCTTCGATGTAGCTGTTGTAAATTGGAAGGTCATCTACCCTGAAATCGCTTGTTCCGTCCTGAATATGTTCAAATACAACCGAGAGATCTGCCTCTGTGTAAATAATCTCAATCTGTGATTCCGGATTTTCTTCATTCCATTTTTCAATGGCATTCGTGACATTCACTCCGGCACCTGCCTCAATTTTGTAACCTCTGTCAGCGGCATCCTGTAAAGAAGTGAGTGGTTCATCATCTGCTCTCTGAACAAATACATATTTGATCTCGTCATATGGGAAAGAATAGTAGTAACTTTCCGCTCTCTTCTCGTTGTAGCTGAAATTATTGACAGCAATCTGATAATTACCAGCGGTAAGTCCTGAGAAAATCGCATCAAATTCTGCGGTCTGCAAATTCAGACTGTACTGTGGAAGTCGGTCAAATACTGCCTGTAATACTTCGATATCATATCCTGAATAACTTCCATCTTCCTCCACGGAAATGTAAGGCTTTGGCGAACCTCCGGTCACTGCATTGATCACGGTGACATCTCCACTGTTCTCTGTTTCTGCACTGACGTCTGCATTTGTGGATGCTTTATTTGTATCTGCGCTATTTCCACCGCACGCTGTTACACTGATTGCTAATGCTCCTGTCAGAATTCCTGCTGTTAATTTTTTTACTAAACTCTGTTTCATAATGTTTTCTCCTCTTCATTTTTCTACTTTTTAGAAAATTGTGAAACTCCTCCTACTCTTCTTTCACGAGTTTCGCAATTATCTATTTCTATTTTTAAGCATCTTTCTCTCATACACTTTCATACGTTAATTCTAAAGAGTGTGCACATAAAGAAAGAAGCAGGTCGTTGTCATATGTTTATCACAACTGCCTGCTTCTTCTTTTTCCAAAACATTCAGGTGCATAAATCATATGAAAATAAAACCGTATTCATCCATACAGCACATACAACAGCAGCACATCTGTTTTTTGTTCTTTACAATCGTATTTGTTTTCATATGATTTTCTCCCTTCTTTATTTCCTATATTTATGATATGTTTTATAGGAATTAATTTATGTTTGTGATTATAACTATGTGGTCATGGTTTGTCAATTGTTCTGGTTATAGAAGATTCCTTGTGGTTGCTATAGGTTTTTCTTATAACTCATATTGTCGTTCATTTCACTTTAATTTTTTGCAATAAAATAATCCCCAGTATCAGGATGCTTCCTCTGTCTGATAGAAATCATCTTAATACTGGGGATGTTTGATTTTATAAATATTTATTTTTTGCTTATCTTACTTTTTTTCTGATTCCAACTGCGTTCAATGCTCCACAGGAAAGAATGAGAAGTGTGATCCACAAAGCTGCCTGACCGTTATCTCCAGTTTTCGGTGAAACTGCTGTTGTATCTGCTGTCTGAACTTCAAAGTTTGCTGTTGCAACTCCATTTGCAGAAACAATACTAATACTGTGTGATCCGGCTGCCAATGTGCTTAAATACTCCGGTTTCAAAGTGATAATGATACTTCCTTCTGTTGCCGTATAGCAGTCTGCACTGAGTTCTACGTTATCTACCATAACTTTCTGGAAGTTTGCAAATGCATCGCTGGAACGGAAATAAATTGTATTTCCACTTCCCTGCGTATAGCTGCTGCCTGCACCTTCAATGATGGTTGGTATAACCTGCTGACTGCCCTGTGTACTTGCCGTTGTTGCCGAAGCCGGTGTTGATGTTGTTGTAGATTCACCTTGCATTGTTGACGGTTCACTTGGTGTCGGTGTCGGTTCTGGTGTTGGTTCTGGTTCTGGTGTTGGTTCTGGTTCTGGTGTCGGTGTTGGTTCTGGTGTCGGTGTTGGATTTGGATTGGTATTATTACTTACGAAAGTTGTACCAATCTCACCAGTATATCCTTCTGGTTTTTTATTTAATGCTGCGGTAACTCCAGATGCTGTGACAACTGCATTTGGAGATATTGTTATTTTTTTACCACTTTCTAATCCATAGCTGGAAATCTCTCCTTTTTCTGCCTTAGCTACCACAGTTCCTCCACTAATCGTTATATCGCCATCACATTCAATACCACGGCTACTGTAAGCTGCTTCTGCAGCATATGCTGTAATATTACCATTTTTAATAACAATACCATCATATGCATATATGCCACTTGTACCAGCTGTTGCCTGTGCATTTGCAATAATTGTACCCTGACTATCAATTTCCAGTTTTCCTAGCACACTAATACCATGACTGGTATCTGCTGTTCCACCTGTTACATCAAGTGTCCCATCTCCTGTTATGGTTAAATTTCCATGAACATATATTCCGCAACTCCATCCATTTGTACTACTACTGTAAGAACTGCTTATATTTTTTATTCTATTTTCATTTTTAATTATTATGTTCAGGTCTTGTAAGGTTTCGATTTCGATTCCGCTTCCATTACCTTCATAATTAAATCCATCTAAGGTCAGTGTATTTGTCTGATTATCATAACTCCAGCCTGTGCCGGAAGTATTGGCACTGGTAACTTCAACTCCGCCTACCCTTAGATTGTAAGATGTTGAAGTGGATGGTGTGGAACTGCCGCCAGAAGATTTTTTTTTCGTATAAAAGATACCCTCTTCGCCATCTTTTGTTGTAATCTCATAACTGTCATTATCAGAGACAAATACGTCCTTTAAATCTTTACAAGAAGTTGTAATTTGTTTTCCATTTGAATCCGTGGAAACTCTTATACATATCTTTGCTTCTGATGTTAATGGGCTATCTGTACTCAGATTTATTATTGTACTAGATGATTCGCCATTACCAACACTTAAATTACTATTCATTCCATCAGCCGTTCTATTGCCGTAAATCTTTGCATTTCCTCCAATTGTCACCGAAGGTCCCTCGTACACATATATACCTGCTCCATTCTTTCCTGCATCACAAGTATTATCTGTAATTTCTCCTCCGGTCATTATAAATGTACCAGACCTAAAGACAATAACCCCTGCTCCATAACTGGCTTCATTATTTGAAATTTTTCCTCCGGTCATTATAAATGTACCGCTGCGAACTCCAACAGCTCCTCCTCGATCTACACCATTTGCATCCACATCTTCACATTTATTTCCTGTGAGAATTCCAGATTCCAGTCTCAAAATACCACTGTCTACATAGATACATCCACCTCCACAATTATTGTCATTATATCCGCCAGTAATTTGTCCTGCTTGTGCTGCACTTGTGTCTTTAATTGTCAGGTCTCCTCCTGATACAGTAAATGTATTGCCATTCAATGTTGCTTTTATGCATCCACGATCAATGGTATGTCCTGCAAGGTCAACCGTTACGGTATTGCTTACATAGATTGCACTATTACCAGTTTCAGCCACAATATCATTACCTAATTGAATATTACCACCCTTACTTATTGCATTTTTTAACTCAGGCCACGAACTTACTGTTGTTACCGCATCATCTGCCTTCACTTCCATCACACCCAGTCCTGCAACCATGGTTATGACAAGCATCATACACAGCAATCCTGCTATCCATTTGTTCAACTTTTTCATTCTTTTTTCTCCTTTGCTTTTAATGTAAAAAATTCGTTGTACATGATTACCTGTTTCTAATGTACAACGAATTTCTCTCCAAATGGGCGGATTGTCATGAATCGACCGTAAAATGCATTGAATCGACCATATTTTTTCACTACGTCTGTATTTTATGCTTTACAAGACAGCCGAAGGATATTTACCTAAACAACCCAATAATCGTTAGACACTATCCTCTGGAAGAAAATATAAACTATTGTTTTGTCGGCATCAGAAGAACCGGCAAATCCTACATGATGTATCAGCAAAATGCTCAGCAGCGAAATTGCTTCTACACTGGGCGGCCGTTTTGTCATCATGAATATATATCCTTATTCCTTCTCTGAGTATCTGACTGCAAATGGAAAAGAAAAGAATTATCTGGATACTATCAGCACAAGTGATAATGCTCATGTGCGGTAAAGTAACACACAAGAATTTGATAGACAACCGCCCATTATTCCGTTACTATTCTTCAATATGGATTGAGAAAACCTCTCTGATACAGTATAATAAAGTGTCAGGGAGGTATCTCTATGAAGGAAAAAATACTAATCATTGAAGATGATTTTACGATACAAACACAGCTTAAAACTCTTTTGTCTGGGAATGGATATGAAGTATTTGCAGTTACGGATTTTTCCCAAACAATAGAGCAGTTAAAAGAAGCTGCGCCACATCTGGTTATTCTGGATATAAAACTTCCGGGGAATAACGGTTTTGAAATATGCTCGGGGATTCGCACCTTTTCAGATATTCCGATTGTATTTGTAACAAGCAGCAATACAGATATGGACGAACTGAACAGCATTATGCTGGGTGGAGATGCGTTTATCACAAAGCCTTATAATCCCGCTATTCTTCTTGCTAAAATTGCTGCATTGTTAAAGAAAGCCTACCGTTCCCCTCAAACAGAAATTTATATGTGGAGAGAAGCTACCCTGCATTTGGAGAGTAGCATGATAGAGTACAAAGGACAGAAAGCAGAATTGACAAAGAATGAATTGAAAATCCTCTACTACCTTTTTAAGAACTCCGGAAAAATCTGTTCCAGAAATGATATTGTGGATTTTCTTTGGGACAATCAGCTTTATGTTGATGATAACGCCCTAAGTGTCAATATTACCCGTATTCGCGACAAACTGGCAGCAATCGGACTTGTAGATTTCATTAAAACAAAACACAGGCAAGGATATACATTATGAGTGGAAAACAATATTTGAAAAATCAACTCCCCGTTATTTTAATCAATCTGCTGGGTATGCTTGCCCTTGCCTTGTTCCTGATTGCAAGCGATAATCCAATCCAAACAGTCCTGTTTATTCTTGCAGTCTGGTCGATTGTCCTTGTTTTATCTTTGCTGGCATTTTATTTCTCACGAAAAAAATATCTGAATAAATTGCTCAATATGACGGAGCAATTAGAAGAACGATATTTATTGCCGGAAATCATGCAAGTGCCGGAAAGGGCTGATGAACAGGTTTTTTACCAGATTATGAAAATGGCTGAAAAATCTATGTTGGAACGGATTGGCGAAGTACAGAGGGAACGCAGGGAATATAAAGAATACATTGAACAATGGATACACGAAGTAAAAACACCAATTACAGCCATGAAGCTGCTGTGTGAGAATAACCGTTCTCCCTTTTCCAGAGAGGTATTGGCAGAGTTAGAGAATATCAATCAATATACAGAACAGGCGCTTTACTATGCCAGAAGTGAACACGCTGAAAAAGACTATTCTGTCCGTGAAGTCAATTTATGCGATGTTGTGCATAGTGCAATCGCAGATAATAAGTATCTTTTGCGTCAAAGCAATATGTCAATTCAGATAGACGATATAGAAACAAAAGTTTACACCGATGAAAAATGGGTGCGGTTCATCTTAAATCAGATTATCGGTAATGCAATCAAATACCATGCAGAGCAGCCTATTTTGCACTTTGGGGCGACAAAAACGAATGACAAGATTGTGCTATCTATCAGCGATAATGGGATAGGTATTCCTAAAAGTGATTTACCCCGTATTTTTGAAAAAGGATTTACAGGTCAGAATGGGCGAACCGGGAAAAATTCTACTGGAATTGGCTTATATCTTTGCAAGCGTCTATGTGATAAACTGGGAATAGGACTTACTGCTTATTCCGAAAACAGAGGAACAACGATTTCACTTATCTTTCAAATGAATGATTTTATTATCGGAGTGCAGGGCTGATAGGTTCTGCACTTCTTACATTTTTGTAAGAACTGTGTAAGAAAACTTGATACAAAAAATGATATACTCCATTTACAATATGGGTATGGAACAGTTAAGGAGGTTTATCCGATGAATACAATTTTGAAGCTGGAGCATATCCAGAAATATTATGGCAATGAGGGGAATATTACCAAAGCCATTAAAGATATTAGTTTTTCTGTGGAAGCCGGAGAATTTCTCGGAATTATGGGTGCGTCCGGTTCTGGAAAGACAACGCTGCTCAACTGTATTTCTACGATTGATACCGTAAGTGCAGGGCATATTTTTTTAGAGGGAACAGACATAACGGAAATCAAACCAAAATCCCTTGCCCGCTTTCGCAGAGAGAATTTAGGTTTTGTATTTCAAGACTTCAATTTGCTGGATACATTGACAATTTCAGAAAACATTGCACTGGCATTAGCAATCAACAAAGTCCCTGCCGGGAGCGTAGAATCCCGCATTTTGGATATAGCCGGAAAGCTGAATATCAGCGATATTCTAAACAAATATCCTTATCAGGTATCGGGCGGTCAAAAACAGCGTTGTGCCTGTGCAAGAGCAATTATCAACAATCCGAAACTCTTATTGGCAGATGAGCCAACAGGAGCATTAGACAGCCATTCCTCACAAATGCTGCTGTCTACCATTCAAAGTATCAATGAACAGCTTAGGGCGACAATTCTTATGGTAACTCATGACGCTTTTACCGCCAGCTATGCCAACCGTATTCTTTTTTTGAAAGACGGAGAAATCTTTATGGAACTGCGCAAGGGCAACGACAGCAGAAGTGCTTTTTTTGATAAAATTCTGAATGTCCTTACCATGATCGGAGGGGGACAGAGCCATGTATGCTAAACTTGTTTTCAGAAATGCAAAACGGTCTGTAAAAGACTATCTGGTCTACATTGTCACAATGACAATCTGTGTTACCTTGTTTTATGCGTTCTTGTCTATTTCCAGTAGTTATTATAGCCCGGATATAGGCAGCGAGTATGATTTTACTCTGTTAAGTGACGGAATGAAAATTGCAATCTGCATGATAACATTGCTGTTGTTATTTTTGATACGGTTCGTCAATCATTATATGCTAAGACGGAAGCAAAAAGAGTTTGCTGTCCAGTCCATTATGGGAATGGAACAAAAAACTATTGGCAGGATTTTCTTTGCAGAAACACTGATTATGGGTATGTTTTCCATTTTGATTGGTATTTTTTGCGGTGTATTTTGCTCTCAATTCATTACCGCAATGCTCCTTACTGCTTATGGAAAGCCTTATGAAATCTCATGGACATTATTCCCGGATACCGTTTTGTTGACAGTGGTATTTTTTGTGGCAAGTTTTTTTGTGGTAGGAATTTTCAATACCCGTACCATTCAGAAAACAAAAATTATTGATATGCTTTCCGCAGAGAAAGAAAATGAGCCAGAATTGAAAAAGAGCCGATTCATTCCTGTCGTAGTAATTCTGTTTTTAATGTTTACTTTATGGGAATTGTTTTCAGGAATACAAAATGTCCGATTTTATTATGACTCCCGCTTTGTTTTCCCGGTGAAAATCATGTATTGGGGAAATATTTTGCTCCCTGTTGTTACATTAGGCTGGGCGGCATTATGGATGTTGAAAAAGAAAAAAATTGCTTTTCAAAAGTTGATTGATGGGCTGCTTATTTGTTCTGTATTGCACGCCTTTTTAGCAGCAAGCGTACCTGCTCTTACCAATCAATACTATCTGCCTTTACATGGTGGAATACTGAATCAATATCTGGTATTTGTATTGATTGATTTACTCTTCTTTATTTGTGCATTGATTTATCTTGCCAGCAGCTTGATTGTAGCATGGAAAGTAAAATCGCCGGAACATAGATACAAGGGAGAAAACCTGTTCTTTTTCGGGCAAATTATATCAAAACTAAATACAACCAGCAAAACAATGACGCTGATTTGTATAACCCTTGTCCTTGCAATCTTCATGTTTATTGCCGCCCCTATTTTGACGGGCTGGGCTTCAGGTTATTTGGATATGCGCTCTATGTATGATGTGCAGGTATATTCAAGATATAATGACGTATATGAAGAAGAAAATCTGCCGCAAGACAGTTATGAAATCATTACTGAGTTTCTGACAGAACACAAAATAGATACAGTTTATGATTGCACGTTCAATCTATATCTGTCAGAGAAAGATGATTTTCACAACAGACAGAAATATGATTTTCCGATTGTAGCAATTTCTTTGAGTGATTATAACACTATACGGGAAATGCTGGGTTACGAACAGATTTCTCTGGAGGAAGATGAATTTACAACACAATGGAAAGCAATCGCCACCGAGGAAGAACGGGATAGCTTTTTGAAAGAACACACCAGCATTATGACAGACGCAGGAGAATTGACTCTTTCCGGGCAGTCCTATTATGAGGATCCGATTGGAGAAACAGCGTACAATTCCTATACAAATGTATTGTATGTACTTCCAGACAATATTTGTGAAAAGCTGTTGCCAGTAATAAAAAACCGATATATTACAACAACGGAAAATATCTCCTATGAAAATGCAAGGAAACTGGAAAAACTTTTTACAGAGAAATATCCCGAGCAGGCAGAAACCGGGGCTATTTATGGCGTGCGTTTTAGCACACTGCAAATCAATAGTTCCATAGCAAATAACTTTATTTTACAGACTGCAATGATTTATGGTGCTGTCGTACTGATGGTTATATGTCTTACCGTACTTTCTTTGCAACAACTCTTAGACGCAGGACAATATAAGTATCGTTTCTCTGTACTCCGAAAATTGGGGGTGGAAGAAAAGCATATCGGAAAACTTATCTTGCAACAATTAAGTGTTTGGTTTGGGCTTCCAATTATCACAGCAATCATTGTAGCTGCTGTTGTAATAGCTTACTTTATCCAAACCATATCAGCAGAAATTTCAGCCTATATTGGGTTTAGTGCATTGATGTTACAAATAGGGGCAACAATGGGGATTTTGGCAATTTTATTGATTTGTTACTTCATAAGTACATGGATTATTTTTAGGCGTTCTGTTAATCCATAGTGAGTGCAATTTATAGCAAACCCAGCCGAGCCAGTCAACGGCAAGTAAATGGGCTGCGCCCACCGTTGACAGCCCCGCCTGTCCTTGCTGGTGGGTAATCAAGGGGCGACAGCAAAAAGTGCTGCCGCCCTTTCCCATAATCGAAGAAAGGGGGATTTTCCATGACTGAATACGAAGCCTATCAAGAACATATCCGCTACTTTTCCAAAATGAACGGCTATTATAACTCTGATATGGGGGACTACATCAAAACAAAGCTGATTGAAAGCCTGTTCAAGTTCCGGCTTGACCGTTGAGTTTGGATTGACGATATGATAAAATTATTTTAGCAAATAAGAAGTTGTATTGGAGGTTACAAAATGGCTATTACCAAAAACAGACAATCCGAGGAAACGATTTCCAGCATGGCAAAGATGGCGTTCCCGGATAAGCAGATAGCAGAAATAAGAGAATTGACAGAGGGAATGTGTAATGTAACATATGCTATCACATTTAAAGATGGTAGTGAAAGCATACTGAAAATTGCAGCGAAAGATAGAAGAGGGAATACCTCAAATGAAGTCAATTTGATGCAGGCAGAAATAAACGCCATGAAGTTGGTTGCAGAAAATTGTTCATTTAAGGTTGCGGATGTTCAGTATTATGATACTGGTAACACTATATGCGATGGTAACTACTTCTTCATGGAAAAATTGGAGGGTGACAACTTCTTTTTGGTAAAAGATGGTATGTCGGAAGAGGAAATTGCCACAATAGATACAGAGATTGGCAAGATATCCCAAGAACTGTCAAATATTCAAAATTCTGAATTCGGTTTTCTGGGAGAAGATACGAGATATGATTCTCTGTTTAAATTTGTAAAACAAATGCTGGAAAATTTAATTTCAGATGCACAAAAAAGAGGTATAGATATTATATATGATGAACAGACTTTTTTGAACAAATTGGAAAATGATAAGTCTGCTTTTGAAACAATCCATAATGCATCTTTGGTTCACTGGGATATGTGGGAAGGAAATGTATTTATAAAAGATGGACATGTGTCTGGGATAATTGATTGGGAAAGAGCATTATGGGGTGAACCATTTATGGATGACCGTTTCAGAATACATAACAGAGGTAAACATTTTCTGGAAGGCTTTGGTCAGACTTCGTTTTCGGAAGATGAATTAAAAAGATTGCGCTGGTATGATATTATTTTATATTTAACGATGATGATTGAAGTTTTTTATAGGGAATTCGATGATAAAGGGCAGTATTTCTGGGCGAGAGAGATGCTTGAGCAAGTGTGTAAATAGAGTGGAAAATCCAGTTTGCTACACTGAACCACCAGAAAAACTGAATATCCTGCCGCCCCGCAGCGGCACATGAAGCAGTAAATCCGAAAAAGATTTGCTGCTTTTTTTGCGCTCATTTTTGGCAAATTTCCAAAAGTTCCGTATTAGATAGTGAAACCAAAAAAGGCTGCCGTTTTTTTTAGACCGCGGGCAAAACGCAGCTTCCGAAACGCCTTATTGTCGGGAAAGACCGAGCCGCCGGAAAAGTTCTTGCCGGAAAGTCCGTCATTTTTGCTTTTTGCGGTGTTGTAGGGAGTAAGAGGAAGAACGCCAGCCCGCAGCCTTTTATGAAAAAGCTGGTTATAGATTTTCTGAAAAAGTGGCAGTAGGAAGTGAACGGCAGTCCGGCAGTTTCTTAGAGCAAGATTCTACCGCAGTACCAAAATTCGCTTATCGCTCATTTTGCCCCTGCGGGAATCTTGTTGGGGAGTGCCTTCCCCAAACCCTGCCATGCGGCTTACGCCGCTTAAAAATCCCTCAAAATATTTTTTCGGATTTTTCAAAAACAGTTCCGCTTCACACCCTGTTTTTCTCCTATTAGTGAGAGGACACCATACACAGAAAGGAGGTCTGTCGACCATGAAACGATACAACACACCGCACCGCAGCCGGGTAGTCAAAACACGCATGACCGAGGAAGAATACGCCGAGT